>ERZ1027014.57-NODE-57-length-58056-cov-9.161532_pt1 | contig 58056 bp, 54 predicted proteins | sample MGYA00519287_ERZ1027014 | MGnify/ENA primary metagenome ERZ1027014 (study PRJEB26926, sample SAMN06164698) | human gut metagenome | biome: ENVO:00009003; feature: ENVO:2100002; material: ENVO:00002003 | host: Homo sapiens | place: USA | collected 2012 ...
GAGGGGGGAGTCGAAACACCCCTCCCTGCCTCTGGCCCGCGCGGAGCGCAAGCCACTTGACCAAAAGAGAAAACATCCCCCGCGCCACCAGCGCGAGAACTTACTTAAAGAAAAAACAGCTCTACTGCAACGGCAATCTGCCCTTGCGCCACCAGCGCGCACGCCAGCCTCAAGAAAAGTCTGCCCCCGCCCCCATCCAAAAGCAAGAATCCTGTCATAAATCGCTGCCCAATCGAAGAAAGGATGCCCATTATCATGGAAAAAAATATCGCTGTCATCTGGGGCGACTGCTCCAGCCCCGAGATCGTGAAGCAGACCCTCCGCGTTCTCGATAAGGTGGCCGAGAAGTACGGCCACACCTTCCACTACACCGACGCCGCAATGGGCGGCGAGGCCATCGACAAGTACGGCGACCCGCTGCCTCAGCACGAGCTGGATAAATGCCTTGCGGCAGACAGCGTTCTTCTGGGCGCAGTGGGCGGCCCCAAGTGGGAGGGCCTGCCCGGCGAGCAGCGCCCCGAAAAGGGCCTGCTCCGCCTCCGCGCCGGGATGGGCCTCTACTCCAACAACCGCCCGGCAAAAATCTGGCCTCAGCTGGCCCCGGCCAGCCCCCTCAAGCCCGAGATCGTGGCCAAGGGCATCGACTTCATCATCGTGCGTGAGCTGATCGGCGGCGTCTACTTCGGCAAGCACGAGACCTATACGCTGGAAAACGGCGAGAAGCAGGCCGTGGACTCCATGCCTTACTCGGAGCACGAGATCGAGCGCATCGGCCGCATCGGCTTCGAGACGGCGATGAAGCGCCGCAAGAAGCTCTGCTGCGTGGACAAGGCCAACGTGCTGGACACCAGCCGCCTCTGGCGTGCCGTCATGCACCGCCTGCAGGCCGAGTATCCCGAGGTGGAGTACAGCGAGATGTTCGTGGACAACTGCGCGATGCAGGTCGTGAAGGACCCCAGCCAGTTTGACGTCATCGTCACCGAGAATATGTTCGGCGACATCATCTCCGACGAGGCTTCGATGATCACCGGCTCCATCGGCATGATTCCCTCGTCCAGTCTGGGCGACGGCACCCGGGGCCTGTATGAGCCGATCCACGGCTCTGCTCCCGACATCGCGGGCAAGGACATCGTCAACCCCACCGCCTGCATCCTCTCCGCCGCCATGATGCTGCGGTACTCCTTCGGCATGACCGAGGAGGCCGACGCCATCGAGAGCGCGGTGAACAAGGTGCTGGACAAGGGCCTGCGCACCGCCGATAATATGAGCGAGGGCTGCACCTGCCTTGGCTGTACCGCAATGGGCGATGCCATCCTCGCGGAGATTTGAGCCAGATCGGGCAATGTACGAGCGCCGCAGACGGCAGAGCACAATAGGCTGTTCCGGCAGGCACTGTTTTTATCGCAAGGCAAGAAATTAGTGCAACATTCAAACAGCATATTTGCGATATGCAATTCAACGCTGTTGCTGTTGCATTAAAAAGTTGAATTGCTATAAAACTTGCGATAAAATAAAATGCACCGCCGTCTCTCACGATTTTGTGGGAGACGGCGGCTTTTTGTATCCCAGAGATAAAAAGTATGTCTTATAATTTTAACAAAATGCCAAAATCGAAAAAATAGGGTAGATAATATTGACGGAAGTTGCCCGAAAATGTATGATTGTGATATGGAGGCAGAACGCTTCCTAAATTATAAGGAGGAATTTTTTATGATGTTGCGGTTCAGAAAAATGATGGCAGTCCTGTTAGCGGCGGCGCTGACACTGACGATGCTTACTGCCTGCGGCGGCGGTGGCAGTGGAAGAGGAAGTATCGATGCGAAAGTCAAGCTGACAAATGATATAAATAATTTTTTGACAGGGAGCGACCTGAAGGTCGAATATGACAAGACGCTTGATCAGGTGGCGGAAACTATCCAAGCGTCATACGTTAAAAATAAGGATAATACTAACAAGATTTTGAAAGAAAGTCATAAGTGGATGATAAAAGTAGAAATCGATGAAGAAACTTCGGATGAAGCAAAAGCGGTCGCTGAAGAGGTTGAAAAATATATGGTTTTGGCAGACCCGAAGAACTATGATTGGAGCATCGGCTATTACATCGAGACGAAAAAGGATAAAGATAATAAAGTGACCGGTAAGGACATTTATGTCATGCTGGCATGGAAAGAAAAAACGAAAAAGTAATCTGTCGTATATGATTGAGCAATAATAGAACCGCCGCCTCTCACAGTTTTGTGGGAGGCGGCGGCTTTGTATTGTGCTTTGCAGGATTTTGTGTTATTCTGTAACTAATGCCAGCAATGGCAGGAAAAAGGCGCTGTGTCTAAAACGCAGGCGGCTGACTCCTTACCGGCACCTAAGCGCCGGGCAAGGCAGTTTTTCTTGAAGTTGCCACTCCCCGGATGCTCAAAGGCAGGAAGGGGGGGTGGTTCATGATGTTCTCCGATGTTGCAATTTTACTGACGCTTCTTGGCGGAGCAATTTTTGTTACATTTCAGATCACATGGACGATCGCACATGAGAACCATGACGATAAAAAACGCAAGAAAAAATGACCGCCTCACAGTTCCCCAACTTGGTCGGTCATTTTCTCTTGACTAATCTGGTAAGGAGCTAGTCGTTTTGCAGACACAGCGCCTTTCTATATGTAGTATAGTCAAATTTCTTTGGGTTGTCAAGCGGGGGCGGCATCCTGCACAGACAAATACAATGTTTGCAAATTCCGCTTTCGGCCTTAATGTGTGAAATAGATTCATTTGACAAATCAAATTATGTAAACTATACTAAATCCTGTCTTTAATGATGAAAAAATACCCCGTGTGCCGGGATGGATAAAAAGAGATAGGATGGGAAAACCGATATGCTGACACTGGATAAGATCTACCACGCCGCCTTTGTCCTCAAGGATGTAGCACGCAAGACAGACCTCATCGAAGCCCCCAAGCTCTCGAAGGACTGCCAGCTCTACCTCAAGACCGAGAACCTGCAGGTGACCGGCAGCTTCAAGGTGCGCGGCGCTTATTATAAGATCAGCCAGCTCTCCAAGGAGGAGAGCGACAAGGGCGTCATCGCCTGCTCGGCAGGCAACCACGCACAGGGCGTGGCGCTGGCCGCTACCCGCCGGGGCATCCGGAGCATCGTCTGTATGCCGGACGGCGCACCCATTATGAAGGTGGAGAACACCAAGAACCTCGGCGCGGAGGTCTGCCTCGTGCCCGGCACCTATGACGATGCCCACGACAAGGCCGTCGAGCTGCAGGAAGAGACGGGCATGACCTTCATCCACCCCTACGACGACGAGCAGGTCATCGCCGGTCAGGGCACCATCGGCCTTGAGATCCTCGACCAGCTGCCCGATGTGGATGCCGTCATCGTACCTGTGGGCGGCGGCGGACTCATCTCCGGCGTGGCCTTCGCCATCAAGAGCCTCAAGCCGGAGGTCAAGGTCTACGGTGTGCAGGCCGAGGGCGCACCCAGTATGTACCGCTCCCTCCACGAGCACAAATATCAGACCCTCTCTGCCGTCTCCACCTTTGCGGACGGCATTCAGGTCAAGACCCCCGGTGAGCTGACCTACAAGCTCTGCGAGGAGTATGTGGACGACATCGTCACTGTCACCGAGGACGAGACCGCAGCGGCCATCCTCTCCCTGATGGAGAACCAGAAGCTGGTGGCCGAGGGCGCGGGGGCTGTGCCTGTGGCGGCGGCGCTCTTCCACAAGCTGCCCATCGAGGGCAAGAAGGTCGTCTGCCTCATCTCCGGCGGCAACATCGACGTGAACATCCTCAACCGCGTCATCACCCGCGGCCTCGTCATGAGCGGCCGCAAGGCCAACCTGACCATCGCGCTGGAGGATAAGCCCGGCCAGCTGCAGCAGGTGGCCAACATCGTCTCCCGCTGCGGCAGCAACGTGGTGTCCGTCCTCCACGACGGCTCCGACCCCAATATGCCCATCTCCAGCTGCTTCCTCAAGTTGACCCTTGAGACCCGCGACAATGCCCAGATCGAGCAGATCCGGCAGGAGCTTGCCAAGGCGGGCTTCCAGCTGGTGGCAGAGCGCGTATAACGAATCAGAAGACACAGAAAAGCCGCCCGGATGGGCGGCTTTTCTGCGGTTTGTCAGCCGATGATCTCGTACTGGAAATATTCGCACTTGAGCTTGCTGCCTACGTCGATCTCCGGCGGCAGGAGCGCCAGCGCCACTGGGTTCAGCTCGTCGCTCTCGATGTCGGTGCGGCGCAGGTTGACGTAATCGCCGTCAAAGCTGACGACTTCATAATACCAAGGCCCCATAGGTGAACTCCCTCTCTCGTGTCAGGTGTCGTTTTCTTTTTCCTGTTTCCGCCAGTGGTAGTACGGCCCGAGGATGCAGACCGCCGAAAGGATCATCACGGCGAGGAGGATGCTGGTGACGGTCGGGTCGTCGGAGAAAAGGCAGAACAGCACCTGTACGCCGCCTACGATGAGTTCCAGCACGCCCAGAAGCCGCTGCCAGAAGCGGCGACCCTCTTCGCTGGACGCTTCCAGCCGCCGCGCCAGCACGCCGGGCAGCTGGACGCGGAGGACGTCTGCAATGCCCCAGACGAGGAAGATAACGCCGATGACAAGATGGTGTAACATAAGCCACGCTCCTTTCTGCGCTGTGTGCTGAACAGAAAAACTTTTACACAGCAAGTATACCATATCCGCCGCCCCCCGGCAAGGATGGGGAACGGGCGGAATAGAATAGAAAGTTTTTGCGGAAGCCCCGGCGGCTCTTGTGGAATCCGGAAAAATATGCTATACTATTCTCTACCGATGCGCCATCGCCAAGCGGTAAGGCAGGGGACTTTGACTCCCCCATCGTAGGTTCGACTCCTGCTGGCGCAACTGTATGAAAAAACTGCACGGACTGCTGGACTTCAGCGTTCGTGCAGTTTTTCTTTTATGCCTCTGTAAAAACAGGAACGGGGGACGGCATCAGAACCGTCCCCCCTCGAAAAGCATTTGGCAGGCGTGGCGTTCTCCTGCATCTCTCAGGGCAGATGCCCTTGTCGTTACCATCGGCGTGTGGCTGCCACGAAATTGACCACCTCAAATGCTTCTCTTATCCAGTATATCATGCCGGATTCATTTTGTATAGAGAAACCGTCCCGCCAAAACGCAAAAAGCCGCCCGGCTTTCATACCGGGCGGCAATGGAGAAGAAAAATCGCAAAAGCGATGAAAATATCAGTTTACAGGATGTCGATGTACTCACCGGCCAGAGCCTTGTTCATGCTGCGGACGGCGCAGAACTTGCCGCACATGGAGCAGGTGTCGCTGTGGTCATCCTCGGGCAGGCGGGCGTCACGGATGGCCTTTGCGGTCTCGGGGTCGAGGGCACAGGCAAACTGTGCGTCCCAGTCCAGCACACGGCGGGCGTCGCCCATCTTGTCGTCGATGTCCCGGGCGTGGGGGATGCCCTTGGCGATGTCGGCGGCGTGGGCGGCGATCTTGGAGGCCACGATGCCCTGCTTGACGTCGTCCACATTGGGCAGAGCCAGATGCTCGGCGGGGGTGACATAGCACAGGAAAGCCGCACCGCTCATGGCTGCGACAGCGCCGCCGATGGCAGCGGTGATGTGGTCATAGCCGGGGGCGATGTCAGTGACGATGGGGCCGAGGACATAGAAGGGCGCGCCCATGCAGATGGTCTTCTGGATCTCCATGTTGGCGGCGACCTGATTCAGGGGCACATGGCCCGGGCCTTCCACCATGACCTGAACATTGTGTGCCCAAGCACGCTTGGTCAGCTCGCCCAGACGGACCAGCTCTTCGATCTGGCAGACGTCGGTGGCGTCGGCGAGGCAGCCGGGACGGCAGGCGTCGCCCAGAGAGATGGTGACATCGTGCTCCTCGCAGATGTCGAGGATCTCGTCGAAGTGCTCGTAGAAGGGGTTCTCATTGCCGGTCATACACATCCATGCAAAGACCAGAGACCCGCCGCGGCTGACGATGTTCATCTTCCGCTTGTGCTTGCGGATCTGCTCGATGGTCTTGCGGGTGATGCCGCAGTGGAGGGTGACGAAGTCCACGCCGTCCTCTGCGTGCAGACGCACCACGTCGATGAAGTCCTGCGCGGTCAGGGTGGCGAGGTCGCGCTGGTAGTGGATGACCGAGTCATACACCGGCACGGTGCCGATCATGACAGGGCACTCGTGGGTCAGCTTCTGGCGGAAGGGCTGGGTGTTGCCGTGGCTGGACAGGTCCATGATGGCCTCTGCGCCCATGTTGACCGCGCTCATGACCTTCTGCATCTCGATGCTGTAGTCCTTGCAGTCGCGGGAGACGCCGAGGTTGACGTTGATCTTGGTGCGAAGCATGGAGCCGATGCCCTCGGGGTCGAGGCAGGTGTGATGCTTGTTGGCCGGGATGGCCACCTTGCCCTCGGCGACCAGCTGACGGATCTCCTCGACGGTGCGGTACTCCTTTTTGGCGACCGTCTCCATCTGGGGCGTGACGATGCCCTTGCGTGCGGCATCCATCTGTGTGGTGTAAGTCTGCATGGTTCAAATCCTCCGAAAATACGCTCTTTATTTATTCTGTACAGCGTCTGGGACGCCGTGCATCCAGTTTTCGACCCCTGTGCCGCCCAGGGTGTGGTCCAGCGGGCCGGAGCCTTGGCCCAAGTCGAGCTGAGCGTTCAGCGCGTCGGTCAGATAGGCCTTGGCCCGGGCGATGGAGTCCGCCAGCCCGAAGCCCTTGGCGAGGTTTGCCGCGATGGCGCTGGACAGGGTGCAGCCGGTGCCGTGGGTGTTGGGGTTATCGACCCGCTGCCCCGGGAACCAGAGCAGCTGTCCGTCCCGGAGCGCCAGAAGGTCGTCGGCGTCGGTGTCGCTGTGGCCGCCCTTCAGCAGGACGTTGCAGCCATAGCGGCCGGCGATGGTCTGCGCGGCGCGTACCATGTCATCGCGGCTATGGATGGCCATTTCGGCCAGAACTTCCGCCTCGTGGCGGTTGGGGGTGATAAGCGCCGAGAGGGGGAACAGCTCCCGGCAGAGGGTGCGCACAGCGTCCGAGGCGATGAGATCAGAGCCGGAGGTGGCTACCATCACGGGGTCTACGACGATGTTCTCCGCCTTGTAGAAGCGGAGGCGCTCGGCGATGGTCTCGATGAGGGGAGCCGAGGACACCATCCCGATCTTGACCGCGCAGGGGCGGATGTCGGTGAAGACAGCGTCGATCTGCTGGGCCAGAAACGCCGGGCTGACCTCATAGATGCCGGAAACGCCGGTGGTGTTCTGGGCCGTCAGGGCGGTGATGGCGCTCATGGCGAAGACGCCGTTCATGGTCATAGCTTTGAGGTCGGCCTGAATGCCGGCGCCGCCGCTGGAATCGCTGCCCGCGATGGTAAGTGCAGTTTTCATGGGTTTGCTCCTTTAAATGATTCGCTCCGCCAGCGCCTTTAATTCCCGGCACTCGGCTTCGATGTCCTCGGCACCGAAGATGGCGCTCACGAGGGCCACGCCGTCTGCGCCAGAGCCTTTCAGCTGGAGGATGTTGTCCTTATGGATGCCGCCAATGGCGACGACCGGCACATCCACAGCGTCGCATATCTTTTTCAGCTCGCCATCGGGCAGGACGTCCACATCCGTCTTGGTGTGGGTGGAAAAGGCTGCGCCGACGCCGAGATAATCCGCGCCGTGGGCCACAGCCAACCGGGCCTCCTCCACCGAGTGGGCCGACACGCCAAGGAGCATATCGGGGCCGACTTTGGCCCGGACATCGGCTGCGGCCATGTCTTCCTGCCCGACGTGGATGCCGTCCGCATGGCACTGGATGGCGATGTCCACGTTATCGTTGATGATGAAGGGAACGCCATAGCTGCGGCAGAGGGCCGAAAGCTCCATGGCTTCCTGTAAAAATGCCGCGTCGTCCAGCTCTTTTTCCCGCAGCTGGACGCAGGTGACGCCGCCCTTCAGTGCATCCTCCACCTGCTGGCGGAGGGTCTCGCGGCCCGTCCATGCCCGGTCGGTGACGGCGTAGAGAAGCATGGTGTGTTTATCGCATTTCATAGCGTGCTCCTTCCTCGAGCTGCTCGGGGGTCATGTTGTAGATGGCGTCGATGATGTAATTGCGGTAGGTGGCGCTGCCGTCCCGCTTCGTAAGGCGGCTGTGGGCCACTTCGCCCGCAAGGCCCATGGCGCAGACAGCCGCCGCCGCAGCCTCCAAGGGTTTGTCGGGGTTGGCGGCGCAGAAGGCCGCCGTCAGGGCCGAGAGCTGACAGCCGGTGCCGGTGACGGCGCTCATCATGGGGTGGCCGTTGCGGATGCAGAACGCCCGCTGGCCGTCGGCTACGATGTCGATGGCCCCGGTGACGGCGATGACCGCCCCAGTGCGGGCCGCAAAGGACTTGACGAAGGCCACGGCCCGGTCCAGAGTCTCTTCCGTGATCTTGTCGGATGCGTCGGCGTCCACGCCCTTGGTGGTGCCGCTGCCCACCGCCAGTGTCCGCATCTCGGAGATGTTGCCCCGGATGACGGTAGGCTTTACCTCCCGCAGCAGCCGCAGGGCCGTCTCGGTGCGGAGATGGGACGCTCCCGCACCCACCGGGTCCAGCACGACGGGCCGGCCCAGCCGGTGGGCGGTATGGCCCGCCAAAAGCATGGAGGGGATGGTGCGGCTGTTCAGAGTGCCGATGTTCAGGTTCAGCCCGGCACACAGAGAGGTGATGTCCTCTACCTCGGCGGCATCGTCCGCCATGATGGGGGACGCGCCGCAGGCCAGCACCATGTTGGCGCAGTCATTGACGGTGACGTAGTTGGTGATGTTATGGACGAGGGGGCTTCTGGCCCGGACGTTGGCGAAGATGCTCTGGAACATGGGTCGTGTTACTCCTTCCGCTCAGCTCAGGCTGGCCTGCATGGCGCGGAGGGCGCCTGCACGGGAAAGTGCGGCCAGCAGCACGCCTGCGATGACCGCGCCGCCTGCGGTAGAGACGAGGAAGGGCACGATGTAGGCGTAGAAGGCGATGTCACCGGCGCTCTTGCCCATCAGCAGGATGGCGACGGGGTAGGCGCACAGACCGCCGAGGATGGAGGTGCCGAACACCTCACCCACGAGGGTGGGCAGCAGCTTCTTCGTCTTGTGGAAGACGAGGCCGCAGAGCAGCGCGCCGAACATACTGCCCGGGAAAGCCATCAGGCTGCCCAGACCCAGCAGGTTGCGCAGCAGGGAGGCCACGAAGGCTACGCCCACGCCATAATAAGGCCCCAGCAGGACGGCACAGAGGATGTTGACCATGTGCTGGACGGGGGCGCATTTGCTGCCGAAGACGGGGAAGGAGAAGACGCTGCCCACGACGGCGAGGGCGCAGAACATACCGGCCAGCGCCAGCTTTTTTGCAGAGTAGTGTTTCATGATGAGTGCTCCTTTTCAATAAAAATATCATGCGGGAGCAGACAGACCGCCGCCCCCGCACACGAACAGAACCGGCACCCGCGCAGATGCCAGAAACGGAAGAAGCGGTCGAGGCTCATTGGCCTCCTCTCACGCCGGAACACGGCTTCCCATCGCAACATATAACCCAGACTCAGGGCGCTCCCCCTCAGCCGGTAACACGAGAAGCCGTTTTCTAAGCGCTGCACGCCGCCTGAGCGGCCTTTTTGCCCGCTTACGAAAACAGCTTCTAACAAAAAACAGGAGACGCCCTCTGCGGCGTCTCCTGTAAAAATCCATAAGCAGCGTTATGACTTCCTACGGCGGCATTATCCGCATCAGGTGCAGAGGCTGTCCAAAGACAGCCTCCAAGGGTCGAAGTTCGAGAACTTCCTCTCAGCCTGCGTTTACAAGCTCCCCTGTATTTGTTTGTCGGGAGTATTCTACACCCATCGGGGAGAAAATGCAAGGGTTTTCTTTTTTCGCCGCCTGTTTTGTGGTATACTGAGGGAAAGCCCACGCGCAGAACAGCGGGCAGAAAAAGGAGATATGGCTTATGGGTCTTGTCAAAGCGGCATTGGGTGCAGCATCCGGAGTGATGGGCGACCAGTGGAAGGAATACTTTTATTGCAGCGCTCTCCCGGCGGAGGTGCTGGCCGTCAAGGGACAAAAGAAGGTCTCCGGGCGCTCTTCGAACCGTCACGGCACCGAGAACGTCATCACCGATGGCTCCATCGTGGCGGTGGCCGAGGGCCAGTGTGCCCTCATCGTGGAGCAGGGCAAGGTGGTGGATCTCTGCGCCGAGGCGGGCGAGTACACCTACAACACCGGCACCCAGCCCTCTCTGCTGAGCAAGGGTCTGGCCAAGAACATCGACGAGGTCTTTGCAGAGATCGGCAAGCGGTTCAGCTTCGGCGGTCAGGCCGCCACCGACCAGCGCATCTACTACATCAACACCAAGGAGCTGATGGGCAACAAGTACGGCACCCCCAGCCCGGTGCCCTTCCGTGTGGTGGACCAGCGGGCAGGCATCGACATCGACGTGAGCATCCGGTGCTTCGGCGAGTACAGCTACCGCATCGTCAACCCCATCCTGTTTTACACCAACGTCTGCGGAAATGTGGAAAACGAGTACACCCGCGACGCCCTCGAGGGCCAGATGCGCACCGAGATGATGACGGCGCTGCAGCCGGCGTTCGCCCGCATCAGTGAGATGGGCATCCGCTATTCGTCCCTGCCCGGCCACACCGCCGAGCTGGCCGAGGCCCTGAATCAGGAGCTTTCCGAAAAGTGGAGCAAGCTGCGCGGCATCGAGATCGTCTCCCTCGGCGTGTCCGGCGTCAAGGCCAGCGAGGAAGACGAGCAGATGATCAAGGAGCTGCAGCGCAGCGCCGCCTTCATGGACCCCACCCGCGCTGCCGCCCATATGGTGGGCGCACAGGCCTCGGCCATGCAGGCCGCGGCGTCGAACACCTCCGCCGGCCCGGCCATGGCCTTTATGGGGATGAATCAGGCCGCAGCCGCCGGGGGCATCAACGCACAGGCCCTCTACCAGATGGGCGCACAGCAGCCTGCTCCCGCCCCTGCCGCCCCGGCAGCGGGCAGCTGGAGCTGCTCCTGCGGACAGACCGGCAACACCGGCAAGTTCTGCACCGCCTGCGGCAAGCCCCGCCCCGAGGCGGGCTGGGTATGCAGCTGCGGCACACACAACACCGGCAAATTCTGCTCGGAGTGCGGCAGGCCCCGCCCGGCGGCCAAGTGCCCGAACTGCGGCTGGACGCCTGCCGACCCCACGAACCCGCCGAAGTTCTGCCCCGAGTGCGGCAAGCCCTTCGGCGCCTGAAAGGGGGGCTGAACGATGGCAGAAAACACCACGAATTACCAGTGCCCGGCCTGTACCGGCCCGCTGCGGTTCGACAGCGCCAGCGGCAAGCTCTGCTGTGATTACTGCGGCTCGACCTACGATGTCGCACAGGTAGAGGCCCTCTACGGCGAGAAGCAGACACAGGCCGACAAGGCCGCCGAAGCAGCCGAAAAGGCTGCGGCCAACGGCCCGGTCTGGGGAGAAGGGGAGGCCGGAGGCCTCAGCAGCCGCATCTGCACCTCCTGCGGCGCAGAGCTGGTCTGCGGCCCCGAAACAGCAGCTACCACCTGCCCCTACTGCGGCAACCCCACCGTGCTGGGCGGACAGCTTTCCGGCAAGCTCAAGCCGGAGTACATCATCCCCTTCAAGATGGACAGGAAAACGGCCATCGAGAACCTGAAGAAGTATTATAAGGGCAAGGCCTTCCTCCCCAAAGCCTTCAAGGACGGAAACCACATCGAGGAGATCCAGGGCGTCTATGTGCCCTTCTGGCTCTACGATGGCCGGATGGAGGCCCGGGGCGCTTACAAAGCCGAGATCAGCGAGAGCCACCGCGAGGGCGACTATGTCGTCACCACCACCAAGCACTTCGATGTGGCCCGCGTAGGCGATGCGGACTTCGTCCGGGTGCCGGTGGACGGCTCCAGCAAGATGCCGGACACCCACATGGACGCCATCGAACCCTTCGACTACAGCGCCCTCAAGCCCTTCTCCACGGCCTACCTGCCCGGCTTTCTGGCTGACCGATATGACGAGGACGACAAGAAGTGTGCCGCCCGCGCTCTGGGCCGGATGAAGCACAGCGCCGAAGCGGCCCTCCACGGGACGCTGGGCGGCTACACCAGCGTCCAGACCCTCTCGGAGCAGATCGACCCGCGGACCCTCGAGCCGCACTACGCCCTGCTGCCGGTCTGGATGCTCCACACCCGCTGGAAGGAGCAGGACTTCCTCTTTGCCATGAACGGCCAGACCGGCAAGCTCATCGGCGACCTGCCCGTGGATAAGGGCAGGGTGGCCGCGTGGTTTGCCGGCATCAGCATCCCGCTGATGATCCTGACGGCCCTGTTCATGCTGCTGTGAGAGGGGGAGACGGGAATATGAAACATTGCAAAAAACTGTTTGCCCTTCTGGCGGCGGCCCTGCTCTGCATGGCTCTGACCCTGCCGGCCGGGGCAGCCGCCCCGCTGGTGCGGGACGAATGCGGCATCTTCGACGCCGACACGCTGGCCGACCTCGAAGAGGAAGCTGAGAGCGCCTCCGACGGCCACGGCGTGGATGTCTATTTCCTCGTGGTGGACAGCATCGGCGACGCAGACCAGCGGGAATACGCCAAGAATTATTACATCTCCAACGGCCTCGGCTATGGCGACGAGCAGAGCGGAATCCTCTTCCTGCTGGCCGTCGGCTCCCGCAAGTATGTCACCATTACCTACGGCGGGGGCGTCACCGCCTTTACCGACTACCGCATCGAGCAGCAGGAGGACGAGATCGTCCCGCTGCTCTCCGATGAGGAGTGGGAGGACGCGGCAGATACCTACATCGAGATGTGCGATGAGGCGCTGGACTACTACGCCGACCACGGCGAACCCATCGACATAGACAATGACGTCGGGCTGGGAGACCTGATGGTTGCCATGCTCGTTCCCCTCGGCATCTCGGCCATTATCTGCTTTGTCCTGTACAGCCAGATGAAGACGGCCAAGCGGAAGACCCGGGCCGATGAGTATATGCCCGGCTTCGCCCTGCGGGTCAAGCGCGACCGCTACACCCACACCACCCGGGAGCGGGTCTATGACCCGCCCAAGAAGGAGTCAAGCTCCTCCGGCGGCTCGTCTACCGACTCCGACGGCTTCGGCGGCTCGTCGGGAGGGTCGTTCTGAAATAACCTCTCCGTCAGGCGTGACGGAGAGGTTTAATAAAAAAGCACCATGCTGCGTCATGCGGCATGGTGCTTTTTCAATCTCGGATTTACAGCATCTTGGAAAGGAATGCCTTCAGGCGGGGATGCTTGGGGTTGGTGAACAGCTCCTGCGGCGGCTCATCCTCCTGAATGCGGCCCTCGTCGATGAAGATGACGCGGTTGGAGACTTCGCGGGCGAAGCCCATCTCGTGGGTGACCACCAGCATGGTGATGCCGGTATGGGCCAGCTCTTTCATCAGCTCGAGGACCTCGCCGACCATCTCGGGGTCGAGGGCGCTGGTCGGCTCGTCGAAGAGGATGACGTCCGGGTCCATCGCCAGCGCACGGGCGATGGCGATGCGCTGCTGCTGGCCGCCGGACAGGCTCTTGGGGTAGGCGTTGGCCTTGTCGGCCAGACCCACGCGGGCCAGAAGCTCGTCGGCGCGGGCGGAGATGGCCTCTTTGTCCTTGAGCTTGAGGAGGCTGGGGGCCAGCTCGAGGTTCTTCTTGACGGTCAGGTGGGGGAAGAGGTTGAAGTGCTGGAACACCATGCCCATCTTCTGGCGGACGGCGTCGATGTGGTCATCGTCCACCTCCACGCCCTCAAACTTGATGCTGCCGCCGGTGGGGATCTCCAGCCGGTTCAGACAGCGCAGGAAGGTGGACTTGCCGCAGCCCGAGGGGCCGATGAGGCAGACCACGTCGCCGCGGTAGATGTCGATGTCGATGCCCTTCAGCACGTCGAGGGTGGGGGTGGGCTGCTTTGCGCCCTTCCGCTTTTCGCCGCCGTAGGTCTTGGTCAGACCGCGGACTTCAAGGATCTTATCGGTCACTTTGTGCCAGCCTCCTCTCAAACTTTGCGAGCAGCCATGTGAACAGCATCACCAGCACCAGATAGATGAGGGCGACGCCGCACAGGGGGAACATGGCCTCGTAGGTGCGGTTCATGATGCCCTGTGCCGCATACAGCAGCTCCTTGCCGCCGATGACGGTGATGAGGGACGTATCCTTCAGCAGCATGATGAACTCGTTGCCGAGGGCGGGAAGCACGGCGCGGATGGCCTGCGGGATGATGATGACCACCATCGTGGTTATGTAGTTGAGGCCGAGGCTGCGGCCGGCCTCCATCTGGCCGGGGTCAACGGCCATCAGGCCGCCGCGGATGATCTCGGAGACATAGGCGCCCGAGTTGATGCCCAGCGCCAACGCGCCGACCATCGTGAAGTTGCGGCTGTTGGCAAAGATGACCATGCTCATGATGAGCAGCTGCACCATCATAGGCGTGCCGCGGATGATAGTGGTGTACACCTGACACACCGCGTTGAAGAAGCCCAGCACCGGGTTCATGCGGCCGGTGCGCTGCTGGTCGTGGGCCACACGCACCAGCGCCACCACGCTGCCCAGCGCGACGCCCATCGCCAGCGCGATGGCTGTGACCAGCAGGGTGGTGCCCACGCCGTTGATGTACTGGAGCCAGCGGTCCTTCAGGATGAATGCCTGATAAAACTTAAAGAAAATGTTCTGCCCGAAGCTGAGCGGCGTCCCGCTGTTGAGAAGCTCTTTCAGCAGCTCGTATTGTGCGGCCATTCACATCCTCACCTTTCTTTTTGTAAAAATTTTGTAACCGGTGGATTTCAAAAAAGGGGAGGAGCCTTTTCAGGCCGCCTCCCCCTGACGCGGAAAGAAACGCGCTGATTATTCAGCGGTGATGTACTTGTCCACGATAGACTGCAGGGTGCCGTCTGCCTTCAGCTCTTCCAGAGCAGCGTTGACAGCGTCTTCCAGAGCGGTGTTGCCCTTGGCCATGCCGATGGCGTAGTCCTCCTCGGCGTAGCTGGTGTCCAGAAGGACCAGACCGGGGTTGGCAGCGACGAACTCCTTGGCGGGAGCATTGTCGATGACGACAGCGTCCACCTGACCGTTGTTCAGAGCCTGCACAGCGGTCAGACCATCGTCGTAAGCCACGACTGCATCGTCGCCGAAGTCATCGGAGCAGTAGATGTAGCCAGTGGTGCCGCGCTGGGTGCCGATCATCTTGCCGGCCAGATCGTCGGGAGAAGCGATGTCAGAACCCTCGGGCACGATGATGGACTGGATGCCGGTAGCGTAGCTGTCGGAGAAGTCCATGACGTTCTTGCGCTCGTCGGTGACGGTGACGCCAGCCATGGCGATGTCGGCCTTGCCCTGCTGGACGCTCAGAAGAGCAGCGTCAAAGTCCATGTCGTCGATCTGCAGTTCGAGGCCCAGCTTGTCGGCGATGGCCTGAGCGGTATCGATATCAATGCCCTCAAATGCGCCTGCATCGGTGGTCATCTCGTACGGAGGGAAGGCGGCGTTGGTGGCCATGGTCAGCTTGCCAGCCTCAACGGTGGTCAGCTCAGCAGCGGCAGCGCTGGTGGAAGCAGCCTCGGAAGAAGCAGCCACAGAGCTTGCAGCGGAAGAAGCGGTGGAGGCAGAGCCGCCGCAGGCGGTCAGAGCCAGAGCAGCAATGGTCAGGCCGGAAGCAGCGAGAAAGCTGCGGCGAGAAATCTTTTTCATATTCAAACACTCCTCTTTATGTGCATATCATTTGCAGTTCTCTGCTGCGATGCGATTCATCGAAAAATCAGAGAGCGTGTTTAGTATAGGTTGTACAATTTGAAAAGTCAAGTGTTGTGCAAAAATTCCATCAAATTGAAACCGAATTGCAAACAATTATGCAGAATAAAGCCGGAGAACGATGTATATATGCAGAAAGCAAGCCGCCCGGGAGGAAGAGCCATCACAGGCTCCGCGCCAGCTCCTCCCTGCTCCGCTTGGGCACGCAGTAGTTGCGGTCCTCGTCCAGATAATATTTGATGCCCGTCTCTTCGGTCATGGGCACGACCTTGGCGGTGTGGGCGGGGTAGCCAAGCGCCACCATGAAGGCCAGCTTGTCCGGCTCGGCGATGCCCAACAGCTCGCTCAGGGCAGGCTTGTTGATGGCACCCATGATGCAGCTGCCCACGCCCTTGTCCCACGCGGCAAGGGTGATGTTGGCCAGCGCGATGCCGGTGTCGGTGTTGAGGTCGCCGGGGATGGCGCTGTCCTGCACGACGGCCAGATACATCACCGGCTGCTCGTCGGCTTTGGGCGTGCCCTGCTCTGGCGGCAGATAACCGGCCCACTTGACCAGCGGGTGGACTTTCGCCACCATCTCAGGGCTTTGCACCACCACCAGCTTCACGGCCTGACGGTTCGCGCCGCAGGACGAAAGGCGCAAAGCCTCGACCATATCCTCCACCACATCCTGCGGCACCGGCTTCTGGGCGAAGCGGCGGTAGGTGCGGCGGGCAGCAAGCGTTTCCATAATAGACATCAGCGGACACTCCTTTACTATATAAGTACAGCCTGATTATAGCATAGGCGCAGGCGCAGTGCAAGAAATTTGGAATCAGCGGAAAACACGGGAAAGGCCTGTCTGAGGAATGAAGAAATGAGAGAAAAATCCATAGACTGGAGATAAAAATGACGATATGATGTTAATGAACGCTAACATACTGGAAAAATATTGACAAAAAGCAGGAGATGACCTATCATTAGTTACAGCAAACTAACCGCCTTTTGCGGAGACGCGCAAAGGAAAACAAGAAGAAACAAAACAGTTTATGAGGTGCAAGAAAATGACTAATATGACTCGTCGTAATTTCCTGAAGAGCGCTGGTGTGATGGCTCTGGCCGTGGCAGCAGCGGGTGTTCTCTCTGGCTGCGATAGCAGCAAAAACCCTGTAATGGCAGATGTCACTGTCAAGTACTACCGCAACGACTCTTGGGGCGGGGAGCCGCACTATCTGAGTGGCTATGATGAGACTGTCAGCGTCGTGAAGGGCGGCAAGGTCAAGAAGTCGCAGTTGACGAAGCTGGGCGAGATTCTGAGCACGGGTAGCCTCGGCGTGGTAGACAATGCAGAAGAGTTCGAGGTTACTAATTGGGAAACTGAAAATCCTGTCGCAGAGGTTCATCTGGAAATCTGCTGATGGATTCTTTGACTTAAAATAATGAGCACCCGCGAGGCGTTTCCAAGGGAAACCGCGCTGCGGGTGCTTTTTGTTGTTACAGCTTATTTGCTCTTCCACCTATGCCCCTTTGGCATGGGCAGGCCCAGCACCAGCGCGATGCCTACGGCCAGCGCGACGGCGACCTTGAAGGTGGAGATGCCGTTGGCCAGCGAGAGGGCGTTTTCGCCTTGGATGAAGTAGTAGGCCGTGTAGTAGATGCCTGCGCCGGGCACGAGGGGGAAGATGCCGGTGAGCAGAAAGACCGTTACCGGCGTTTTGAGCAGGATGGCGAAGAGCCGGGACACCAGCGTCAGCGGGATGACCGCGATGAGGGAAGCCGCCGCGGCATCGGCCCCGTACAAGACCGCCAGCTCATAGACGAACCAGCCCGCTGCGCCCACCAGTGCGCAGCAGGGGAGGGTGCGCCGGGGGCAGGCGAAGAGGATGGCGAAGCTCAGCGTCCCCGCCCCGGCCAGAAAGAACTGGGCCGCCAGCTGGCCGATCTGGGCATTTGTCAGCGTCATCATACCACCGTCACCCCCGTCAGGATCGAAGTAAGGCTCAGCACGAGACCGGTGCCGATGGCGATGCTGGCTGCGATCAGCAGGGCGTCAATCATCCGGATGGTCCCCGAGAGGTAGTCGCCCTGCACGAAGTCCCGGATGCCCATGGTGAAGGCGATGCCGGGGGTCAGGATCATCAGGGTGCCGATGATGGCATGGCTGGACTCGATGCCCAGCAGGGAACACCCGACGATGCAGACCAGCGTGATAAGGGCCGCCGCCGAGATCTTGCGAAAGCCGCTGGATAACCCCTTTTTCTCGCAGAGCAGCAGATAGCCGCTGACGAGGAAGCCGGCCACAGCCGCCGCCAGCGCCGAGCGTACCGTGCCGCCGAAGATGAGGGCGAAGCAGGCTGCGCCGCTCATCCCGGCCAGAAGCTGGGTCCGGCCCTTGGGAAAGGGGATGCGCCGGGCCTCGGCCAGACGGCACTCGGCTTCGTCCAGTGTGACGCCCCCGGCGGCGATCTGACGGGAAAGGGCGTTCACCGCCACCACCCGGCCCAAGTGGGTCGTCCGCACCGGTACGTTCCGCACCTCGGCGATCTCCGCCGTGCCTGCGCTGGCGAAGATGCCGTTGGTCAGCACATAGACGTGGAACTCCCGCAGATGGAAGCTGCGGGCCATGATCTCCATCGTCTGCTCCACCCGAAAGACCTCCGCTCCGTTTTCCAGCAGCGTCTCGCCTGCCGCCATGATGAAATCCATGATGCGGCGGCGCTGCTCATCGGTGGGGTATAACTCTCTGCTGTCCATTCCGGCCCTCCTTGTCCTGCCTGTCAGAGGCGGACCTGTTCTCTCCTGCTATACTTTATCACAATTCCCGGAGCTTGCAAAGGCGTCTTTTCACATTTTCGCACAACTTCCGTCCTTGCCGTCGGGGGCACAGTGTGTTACACTGATACTGACTATGGAAATGTCGAAAACGACAGGAGGAAAATGACTGTGAAGCAGAGTCTGAGTTTCGCGCGCCGTCTGGCGGCGCTGGTGCTGGCAGCGGTGATGCTGTGTGTGGCTGTCCCGGCGGTGTTTGCCGAGGATGCCGCGCCCGGGGCCACCACCATCGGCGGCGCAAACACTACCCTCGTCCCGGGGGAAGAAGAAAATTGTCTGAGCTGGCTCTTCGGCTCCAAAGATAAGATCACCATGCCCTATCTGAACATCAAGGGCAAGGGCCTGCGCAGGAACGTGACCCTCGACCTCGTGGACTGCCTCGTGGGCATCACCTACACCGAGCTTGGCTCCATCGGCAGCTATGTCAGCGCCAGCGCGGCGCAGGAGGCGTGGAAAGCGCAGGCCGTGGCCATCCATTCCTACCTCGAGTACCACAAGCAGTACGGCTCTTCGGCCAACGCCCTCATCTACACCCCGGTGGAGGACATCCCCGCCTCGGCCCGCTCGGCCATCCGTAAGGCGGTGGAGTCGGTGAAGGATGAGGTGCTGACCTACAACGGCAGCGTCATCGACGCCGTCTGGTCGGCCAGCGCGGGCTATAACACCCAGACCGGCGTTTACGGCACCTGCTCCAGCCTCGATGCGTGGGGTTCGGATGTGCCCTACCTCAAGAGCGTCGAAAGCCCCTACGAGCGCCAGTACCACGAAAAGCTCCGCCGCGTCATCGGCAAGGACTACGACTACACCGAGTACAAGGACAGCCGCACCGGTGAGCCTTACCAGAGCGCCGATACCACCCACAAAGACCTCGGCGGCTTCGTCCAGTACAACACGCTGGTGTCCAACGGCCGCAGCTACCGCTACATCAACCAGTTCGTGTCCTCCCGCTACTGCTTCGATTTCAGTGCAGATGCTGCGGGCGTGCCCTGCATGAACTACTATGGCTTCGGCCACGGCGTGGGCATGAGCCAGTGCGGCGCGGTGGGCTATGCCGCCGAGGAGGGGATGGGCTACCGTGACATCCTCAAGCACTACTACTCCGGCGTTTCCATCCGGACGGTGGGCAGCGGCAGCTCTTCCGGCGGCGGACTGTTCAGCTGGCTGCGCCGCCTGCTCGGGATGTAAAAAACGAAAGGAATTGCGCAAAATACTTCTCAAATGAGGCGCGATTTGGTATACTGTACACGTTTGTACCCAAGAAACGGCTCTTTTGCGCTTCACGTCCCGAAATCGCTGGGACGATACGATAAATGATATTAGGTGGAGAGAACGGAATGCAGTTGGAGAAGGAAAAGAAAGAAAAGCAGGAGCGGGAGCGCTGCCGTGCACTGGCGCAGCGCATCGCAGAGGAGGCGGCTGCCGCCTCGGCGGCCCTGCTGGGAGAGCAGAGCCTTCTGCTGACCAAGGCGCTGCGCCGGGTAGGCGTAGCGGCGGAGGCGTGGGCGGAAGGCTCGGAGGCAGAGCTTCTGGTCGTGGTGGACCCGGCCTATGAGACGCTGCCGGAGAAGCTGCCCGCCCGGGTGCTGCTGGTAAGCAGTGAGAGCACCGTCATGGCGGGCTGGGCCGAGCAGCTGGCGCAGAGAGGATATTTCCGCGACTTCGGCTGGCGCAGCAAGGGCCGCGCCCAGCAGTCCGCCCTCTTCTGCGCCTCCCAGCCCACCGGGTATAAGATGGTGCGGGGCTATGAGCTGGAAATGGACATCCTGCGCGACCGGATGGTGCGCGCCGAGCGCACCTGCGGCGAGGAAGCCGAGCTGATCGCCCGGCTGCGCAGCGACCTTTCCCTCAGCCGCAGCCACGAGCAGCAGCTGGAAAAGACGCTGGCCGAAGTGACCGGCTCGACCTTCTGGAAGATGACATGGCCCATGCGCTACGCCGTCAGCAAGAGCCGCCAGCTCTGGCACACCCTGCCCCTCTTCGTCCTGCTGCGGGAGCTGCGCCGGGGCGGGATCGAGGGCGTGCGGGAGCAGGCCCGTGCCCGCCGCGAGTATGCCGCCCTCTTCCCGGGCAGGGTCATGCGCGCGGACCGCTTCGCCTCGGCGGAGCTGCTGGTGCATCAGGCGGAAGATCAGCCCGCAGGCCCCAAGATCAGCATCGTGGTGCCCCTGTACAACACCCCGCTGGACTTCCTCGAGGAGCTGCTGGACTCGGTCGTGAACCAGACCTACCGGAACTGGGAGCTTTGCTGTGTGGACGCCGGCACCGCCCCGGGCGTGGGGGAGATGGTCCGGCAGCGTGCCGCCGCAGACCCCCGCATCCGCTACCAGAAGCTGGAAAAGAACGAGCTGATCCCCGGCAACACCAATAAGGGCATCGAGATGGCCACCGGCGACTTCATCGCCCTGCTGGACCACGACGACATCCTCCACCCCTGCGCCCTCTGGTATGCCGCCAAGGCCATCGCCGAGCAGGGGGCCGACTTCGTCTACACCGACGAGGCGACCTTCGAGGGCAAGGTGGAGAATGTGGTGCTCTACCACTTCAAGCCCGATTTCATGCTGGACAACCTCCGCTCCAACAACTATATCTGCCACCTGACTCTCTTCAGCCGTCGGCTGATGGACGCCGCAGGCGGCCCCGAGCGGATGGAGTACAACGGCAGTCAGGACTACGAGCTGTTCCTCCGCCTGACGGAAAAGGCGAGGAAGATCGTCCACATCCCCCATGCCCTCTATTACTGGCGCTCCAGCCCCGGCAGTACGGCCAGCGACATCTCCGCCAAGACCTACTGCATCGACGCGGGCATCGCGGCCCTCAAGGCCCATTATGCCCGCTGCGGCGTGGCCGTGGATGATGTCTCCCTCATCCCGGGTACGCCGGGCTATTACAAGACCGACTACACCATCGCCCATCCGGGCCGGGTGAGCATCCTCATCCCCACCTGCGACCATATCCACGATCTGGAGACCTGTGTGGAGTCCATTTATGCCCGCACGACCTATCCGGATCTTGAAATCATCCTCATCGAAAACAACAGCAAGGCCCCCGAGACCTTCCGGGCCTACGAGCGGATGCAGAAAGAACACCCCGACACCCTTAAGGTCGTCACGTGGGAAGGTAAGGGCTTCAATTACAGCGCCCTGAACAACTTCGGCGAGAAGTTCGCCACCGGCGAATATCTGCTGCTCCTCAACAACGACACTGAGGTCATCACGGCCGCATGGCTGGAAGAGATGGTCATGTACGCCCAGCAGAAGCGGGTGGGCTGCGTGGGCGCAAAGCTGCTCTACCCGGACGATACCATCCAGCACGCCGGCGTCGGCTTCGGCATCGGCGGCGTGGCGGGCCATCTGCACAAGTATTATCCCGCCAGCTCCGACGGCTATATGGGACGGCTGAACTATGTACAGGACGTCTACGCCGACACTGCCGCCTGTCTGCTCATCCGCAAGGAGATCTACGACGAGGTGGGTGGTCTGGATGAGAGCTATGCCGTGGCCTTCAACGATGTGGACTTCTGCGTCCGCGTTCGTCAGGCAGGCTACACCAACGTCTTCACTCCCTTCGCCCAGCTCTACCACTACGAGAGCAAGAGCCGCGGCGTGGAGGACAACCCCGAAAAGCAGAAGCGCTTTCAGGGTGAGGTGCTGCGTTTTCAGGCCCGCTGGGGCGACCTGCTGGCTGCAGGCGACCCCTGCACCAACCCCAACTTCGACATCCAGCGCGAGGATTTCAGCCTGAAGATCCTGCCGCTGGAATAAACAAAAGAGGAACAACCTCTCAGTCTCGCTTCGCTCGCCAAGGCCGGGTTGCGGCACCTAGCATCCGCGGCGCTTCGCTCGCGTCTTGCTGGCCGCTGTCCCAACAATGACTCCCTGTTTCCGCCACTGGCGGCGGTCGTCATTGTTGCCTCGATAGGGGAGCCTTTGGCATGGCGGAAAGGCCTGAGCCATAAAACAAGGAGCATAAAACTTGGAACTCTCTGCTTGCATCGTTGTTTATAACGGCTGCGACGAAGCCCTCCGGGCGGCGCAGACGGTGCTGCAATACACCCGCCGCCACCCGCTGACCCTCTATCTGGTGGACAACGCCAGCCCCGACGGCAGCGGTGCACGGCTGGAAGCCGCCGTCCGGAGCGGCGCTCTGAGCACCCTGCCGGGCCAGCGGGTGGAGGTGCGCTGCCGGAAGGAGAACGGCGGCTTCGGCACCGGCCACAACACCATCCTGCCCGAGCTGACGAGCGATTATCACTTCATCCTGAACCCCGACATCCAGCTCACCGCCGACACCCTCAGCGATCTGGCCGACTGGATGGCCGCTCACCCGGATGCTGTGATGGCCCGGCCGGGGCTGTGCTTCCCGGACGGCCGCACCCAGCATCTGCCCCTGCGGCGCTGCGCCCTCCGGCCGATGGTCTACCGTCAGCTGCCGTTCCTGAAATTCTGGGAAAAATATAACCGCGCCTATCTCATGGAAGGGGAAGACTTGTCTGCCCCCGTGGAGATCGAGTTCTGCACCGGCAGCTTCTCGGCGGTGCGGACGGCAGAGTTCAAGACCGTGGGCGGCTTTGATGAGCATTACTTCATGTATGTGGAGGATGCGGACCTGACCCAGAAGATGCGCACCAAGGGAAAGGCTTATCTCGTGCCCCAGTACACCGCCATCCATGCGTGGCATCGTGCGGCCCACCGCAGCCTCAGGCCCTTCCTGTGGCAGACCGGGAGCCTGCTGCGGTATTTCTGTAAATGGGGGTTCAAGTTCTGAACCTTCGCTGCCGACGAAACAAGAGAGCGCCCGCCACAAAATTTTTGAGGCGGGCGCTCTTTCCTTGCTTTTTTTTCGATTTGATAGTAAAATAAGGTGTAATACTATCGCAAGCCTGCACGGTGAGCAGAGTGTATTGCGCAACATTGTTTACAGCGGACGCAGCTCCGCTTTGAATCCATACAGGGCAGGGCGGACACGCCGCCGTGCCTTGTACAAGCTGCACAACTTTTTTATTTCATAATATAAGGAGTGCACAAAATGAAAGGTATCATTCTGGCCGGCGGTGCCGGCACCCGGCTTTATCCGCTTACGATGGTCACCAGCAAGCAGCTGCTGCCCGTCTACGACAAGCCGATGATCTACTATCCTCTGTCCACCCTCATGCTGGCGGGCATTCAGGACATCCTCATCATCTCTACCCCCACCGACACGCCCCGCTTCGAGGCGCTGCTGGGCGATGGCAGCCAGTACGGCATCCATCTGCAATATAAGGTCCAGCCGTCTCCGGACGGTCTGGCGCAGGCCTTTATCCTCGGCGAGGAGTTCATTGGCGACGACTGCTGCGCCATGATCCTCGGCGACAACATCTTCTACGGCAACGGCTTCTCCAAGATCCTGAAGACCGCTGTGGCCAACGCGGAGAACAAGGGCCGCTGCACCGTCTTCGGCTACTATGTGCCGGACCCCGAGCGTTTCGGCATCGTGGAGTTCGACGGAAACGGCAAGGTGCTCAGCGTCGAAGAAAAGCCCCAGCACCCCAAGAGCAACTACGCCATCACCGGCCTGTACTTCTACAACAAGGAAGTCGTCCGGATGGCAAAGCAGGTCAAACCCTCCGCCCGCGGCGAGCTGGAGATCACGACCCTGAACGATATGTACCTCAAGCAGGATGAGCTGGACGTCCAGCTGCTGGGCCGTGGCTTTGCATGGCTGGACACCGGTACGATGGACAGCCTCGTGGAGGCAGCGGACTTTGTGCGGATGATCGAGAAGCGTCAGGGCATCAAGATCAGCGCCCCCGAGGAGATCGCATTCAAGTACGGCTGGATCGACCGCGACACCCTGCTGGAAAGCGCAGAGCGCTACGGCAAGAGTCCCTACGGCCAGCACCTCAAGAATGTGGCTGACGGCAAACTGAAGTATTAAGAGAGGCGGTATCCGCATGAAAATCATTGTTACCGGCTGCAAGGGCCAGCTTGGCACCGAGATCATCAAGCAGCTCCGGGAGGGCCGCAGCGAGCTTGGCCCCCTCCCCGAGAAGCTGATGAACGCCACGGTCATTCCGGTGGACCTGCCGGAGCTGGACATCACCAACTATAAGATGGTGGACGACTTCATCCGCCGCCAGCGCCCGGATGTCATCATCAACTGCGCCGCCTTCACCAACGTGGATGGCTGCGAGGTGAACCATGACGCCGCTTTCAAGGCCAACGCCATCGGCCCCCGCAATCTGGCGCAGGCTGCCACCAAGACCGGCGCACGGCTGGTGCACGTCTCGACCGACTATGTCTTCTCCGGCCGTGAGAACGGCGGCATCCCGCAGGATGAGGCCACCATCCCCGGCCCCATCAGCGCCTACGGCTCCACCAAGCTCATGGGTGAGAAGTACGTCGAGCAGTTCTGCCACCGCCACTTCATCGTCCGCACCGCATGGCTCTACAGCTACTACGGCAAGAACTTCGTCAAGACCATCGTGAACGCGGGCCGAAAGTTCGGCAAGCTGGAGGTCGTCAACGACCAGTGCGGCAACCCCACCAACGCCGTCGATCTGGCCCACGAGATCTTACAGCTCTGCGTCACCCACGAGTACGGCCTGTACCACTGCACCGGCGAGGGCATCTGCTCCTGGTATGATTTCGCGTCTGAAATCATCCGCCTGTCCGGCGTGGACGCCACCGTGGCCCCCTGCACCAGCGAGGAGTACAAGTCGAAGCACCCGGACAGCGCCGACCGCCCCAAGTGGAGCGCTCTGGACAACCGGATGCTCCGCTGCACCGTCGGCAACGACGTCCGCGACTGGAAGGACGCGCTGGCCTGCTTCTTCGAGCACTGGGACGGCGACAACGGAATGAAAGCTTAAATTCAAGAGGAAAATCTGATTATGAAAAAATATCTTATCACCGGCTGTGCCGGTTTTATCGGTTCCAACTTCGTGCATTATATGCTCAAGAAGTACCCTGAAATTTTGCTGGTCAACCTCGACAAGCTGACCTATGCCGGCAACCTTGAGAACCTGAAGGATGTTGAGGGCGACCCCCGCCACGTCTTTGTGCAGGGCGACATCTGCGACAAGGAGCTGGTCGAGAGCCTGTTTGCAAAGTACGATTTCGACTATGTCATCAACTTCGCCGCCGAGAGCCATGTTGACCGCTCCATCAAGAACCCCGAAATTTTCGTCCAGAGTAACGTGATGGGCACCGTCAACCTGCTGCAGCGTGCCAAGGAGGCTTGGTACGACGCCGACGCCAAGACTTGGAAAGAGGGCAAGAAGTATCTGCAGGTGTCCACCGATGAGGTCTACGGCGCTCTGGGTGCCGAGGGCTTCTTCATGGAGACCACTCCGCTCTGCCCCCACAGCCCCTACTCCTCCTCCAAGGCCAGCGCCGATATGTTCGTTATGGCATTCCACGACACCTATGGTATGCCCATCAACATCACCCGCTGCTCCAACAACTACGGCCCCTACCAGTTCCCCGAGAAGCTCATCCCGCTGATGATCAACAACGTCAAGCACCACAAGCAGCTGCCCGTCTACGGCGACGGTATGCAGATCCGCGACTGGCTGTACGTTGAGGACCACTGCAAGGCCATCGACATGGTCTGCAACGGCGGCAAGGTCGGTGAGGTCTACAACGTCGGCGGCCACAACGAGCGCCCCAACATCTTCATCGTCAAGACCATCATCGAGCAGCTCCACGACCGCCTCAAGGACGACGGCATCAGCGAGGACCTCATCAAGCACGTCGCCGACCGTCTGGGCCACGACCGCCGCTATGGCATCGACCCCACCAAGATCAAGAACGATCTGGGATGGTACCCCGAGACTCCCTTCGAGAAGGGCATCGTCCTGACCATCGACTGGTACCTCGACCACGAGGAGTGGATGGAGCACATCACCAGCGGCAACTACCAGAAATACTACGAGGAAATGTACAAGAATAAGTAACTTCTTGTGCATTCGCAAGTGAAAAAAGGAGCACTCCCGCATCGACACGGGAGTGCTCTTTTTTGTATGGCACTGTTTTACGGTGCATTAGAAAAGTGATCCGAACCGCTGGAATGTGGGACTCAGCCGAGGCTCACGCCCATCCGGCGGGCGACGGTGAGCAGCTCGCAGCCTTCGGGGACGTTGCGGGTCTTGCCGGCGATGTCCTCGAGGCGGTTGGCGATGACGCGGTTGTTGACCATGGCGACGGTGACGCCGTAGCGCTCCATCTCCACCAGCTTGGCGGCGTAGCTGCCGAACTGGGTGGCCAGCACGCGGTCGTAGGCGCTGGGGCTGCCGCCGCGCTGCATATGGCCCGGGATGCAGACGCGGGTCTCCATGCCGGTCTTCTTCTGGACGGCGGCGGCGATGCGGTTGGTGGCGGTGGCACCGTAACCGGCCTCCGTGCGCTTGGCCATCCACTCCTTCCGCTTCATACCGGCCTCTTCGGTGTTGATGGCGCCCTCGGCCACGGCGATGATGGAGAAGTTGGAACCCTTGCGGGCGCGGCGCTCGACGGCGCTGCAGACGCGGTCGATGTCATAGGGCATCTCGGGCAGCAGGATGATGTCCGCGCCGCCGGCGATGCCGGAGTAGAGGGTCAGCCAGCCGGCCTTGTTGCCCATGATCTCGATGCACATGACGCGGCTGTGGCTGCCGGCGGTGGTGTGGATGCGGTCGATGACCTCGGTGGCGATGTCCACAGCGGTGTGGAAGCCGAAGGTGACGTCGGTGCCGTAGATGTCGTTGTCGATGGTCTTGGGCAGGCCGATGATGTTCAGGCCCTCCTGCGCGAGAAGGTTGGCCGTCTTGTGGGTGCCGTTGCCGCCGAGGCAGAGCAGGCAGTCGAGCTTGGCGTCCTTATAGGTCTTTTTCATGGCGGCGACCTTGTCGATCTTGTCCTCTTCCACCACGCGCATGAGCTTGAAGGGGGTGCGCTTGGTGCCGAGGATGGTGCCGCCCAGCGTCAGGATGCCGCGGAAATCGTCCTCGGTCATCTCCTTGTAATCGCCGGTGATGAGGCCGTGGTAGCCGTTGAGGATGCCCACGATCTCGACGTTCTCGCCGAACCGTGCATACAGGGCCTTTGCCACGCCGCGGATGGTGGCGTTCAGGCCGGGACAGTCGCCGCCGGAGGTCAGGATGCCAACACGTTTTTTCATATTGAATAACCCTCGTTTCTTCCGATTTCAGGAGCAGGTAGATGATACTATAAGAGTATTCCCAAAGGGGGCAGGTGTCAAGAGGCGGGGCTGAAAAAAGCCGTGAAAACGCCGGGGCGGGCGGGGGTGAAAAAACATGGGCAAAAAAATCAAAAAAGTGGTTGACAAATGGGAGAAGAGGCTGTATAATATTCCTCGTCAGCAGCGCTTCGGTGCTGAGGGCCGAACCAAATAGTGGGGATTTGCATAGTGGTAGTGCGGTAGACTCTGACTCTACTTGTGGGAGTTCGATTCTCTCATCCCCAACCAGACCGCAGCCCGTTGGGTTGCGGTATTTTCGGGGCATAGCGCAGTTGGTAGCGCGCCTCGTTCGGGACGAGGAGGCCGTGGGTTCAAATCCCGCTGCTCCGACTTAAAAAATCCAGTACACATTTGTGTACTGGATTTTTTATTTGGTCGAGCGCGGGATTTGAACAGCAGCGGAGCCGACCGCCGCCTGCGGCGGAAACAGGGAGGCGAGGCTGGGGCAGCGCTCCGTTTTTTCAAAGCCCCGCCAAGGGGCTGCGGAAAAAGCGGCAAGCGCAACTCGCAGGCGGCGCAGCAAGGCAAGCAATCAGCTCAGTGGGATTTTTAGGTTTCTCTATCTCTTTCCCTGAAAATATGGTAGAATAGTACCACTACGACACAGGGAGGTCTTTCTATGCTCAAACGTCTGCGCAGCGCCCACCCGATGCTCTACTGCCTCGGGGCCGAGGTGCTGTTTCTGGGGATGCTGTTCGTGGCGTCGATGGTGTCGCTTCTGGGAATCTTATTCGTCCTGCGCGACCTCGAGATGGCCGACGACTATCTGCTGACGACCCTGCAGGAGGCGGCGGGCATCCTGACGGCCTGCTTCCTTCTGGCCCGCACCGGGAAGATCGGCCTGCTCCGCCGCCGGGGCAGCGGCTTCTTCAACGGTCTGTTGGTGGGCCTGTACCCCATCGCACTCATCAGCTACAACGCCTATAACACCCTGCTGTTCGGCCGCCCGGAGGGCGATATGCTGCCCGCATGGCGCATCGTGTGGTTCCTGCTGGGCATGACCAGCGTGGGCGTGGCCGAAGAGTTTCTGTTCCGGGGGGTCATCGCCCAGACCCTGCTTGAGCACTTCGGCACCAGCCGGGGCGGCGTCTGGAAAGCCTGTCTGCTGTCGGGCCTGTACTTTGGCGCGGCCCACCTGACCAACCTCACCGGCAGCGCGCCGCTGGGCGTGCTGATGCAGTGTGTCTTTGCGGCATCGCTGGGCACCCTGCTGGCGGCAGTCTATTTCCGCACCGGCAACATCTGGGTGACGGTGTTCATCCACGCCGCGATGGACATCACCTCCATGCTGGTGGGCGGCTTGTACGGTACCCAGTCGGTGGCCGACAGCATCAGCACCTACGACATCACCATGCTGGCGTCGGTGGCGGTCTATCTCATCCCCACAGCGTTCCTGCTGCGGAAAAAGAAGATCGGCGAAGTGGAGCTTTACTTCGGACGGGATGCGGTGTCAGAGAATGCATAAGAAAAAGGAGCCGCGAGGCTCCTTTTTTCGTTATACCTTATTCGTAATCAATGGGCAGCGTGGGCAGGCCGTTCAGCTCCAGTCCGGCGGTATGGCCTGCGATGTACTGGTAATACCCCTGCGCCGCGATCATGGCGCCGTTGTCGCCGCAGAACTTCAGCTCGGGCAGATAGACCTTTGCGCCCAGCTTCTGGGCACCGTCGTTGACCAGCTGGCGCAGACGGCCATTGGCTGCGACGCCGCCCGCGAGGCAGACCTGCTTTGCGCCGGTGTCGGCGGCGGCGAGAAGGAGCTTTTCGGCGAGGATGCCCGCAATGCGCTCCTGAAAGCTGGCCGCAAGGTCGGGCACATGGATCTCAGTGCCCTTCATCTGGGCCTGATTCACCTCGTTCAGCACAGCGGTCTTGAGGCCGGAGAAGCTGACGTTGTATCGGCCCTCGACGTGGGGGACGGGCAGGCGGTAGGCCTTCGGGTCTCCGGTTTTGGCGGCGTTGGCGACGCTGGGGCCGCCGGGATAGGGCAGGCCCAGCGTCCGGGCCACCTTGTCGAAGGCCTCACCGGCGGCATCGTCCACCGTGTGGCCGAGGATGTGGTAGTGGGTGTAGTCCTGTACCTCCACGATGTGGCTGTGTCCGCCGGATGCCACGAGGCAGAGGAAGGGCGGCTTCAGCTCGGGGTGGGTAAGGTAGAGGGCCGCGATGTGGCCCCGCAGGTGGTGGACCGGTACCAGCGGCTTGCCCGCCGAGTAGGCGAGGCCCTTGGCGAAGTTGACGCCCACCAGCACCGCGCCGATGAGTCCGGGCGCGAAGGTGACGGCCACGGCGTCCACGTCGTCGATGGTCTTTCCGGCGTCCAGCAGGGCCTTTTTGACGGTGGCGCTGATGAACTCGCAGTGGCGGCGGCTGGCGATCTCGGGCACGACGCCGCCATAAAGCGCCTGTTCCTTGACGCTGGTGGAGATGACGTTGCTCAGCAGATGCCGTCCATCCTCCACCAGAGATGCGGCGGTCTCGTCGCAGGTGGATTCGATTCCTAGAATGATCATGGTCTTAGTGGGCCTCCAGCCAGTTTTTGCCCTGATGCACCTCGGTGCTCAGGGGCACAGCGTAATTGACACAGCCTTCCATCTCTTCTTGTAAGATAGAAGCGGCCTTTGCGGCCTCCGCCTCCGGGGCCTCCACGATGAGTTCGTCGTGGACGGTCAGGATGAGGCGGCTCTCCATCTTCTCGTCCCGCAGACGCCGCCAGACCCGCACCATCGCCAGCTTGATGACATCGGCGGCAGTGCCCTGAATGGGGGTGTTGCGGGCCATCCGCTCGCCGCTGGCCCGGATGTTGTGGTTGTTGCTGGTCAGCTCGGGCAGGGAGCGGCGGCGTCCGAAGAGGGTGGACACATAGCCGCAGGCCCGGGCGTCGGAGATGGTCTTGTCCATATAGCCGCTCACCTTCGGGAAAGTGGCCAGATAGTTTTTCAGAAAGGCGTCGGCCTCCTTGACGCTGACGCCGATGTCCTTCGAGAGGCTGTAAGCGCCCTTGCCGTACATGATGCCGAAGTTGATGGCTTTGGCAGAGGAGCGGAGACGGGGCGTGACCTGCTCGAGGGGCAGGTTGTAGATCTTCGCGGCGGTGCTGCGGTGGATGTCCTCGCCGGTCAGGAAGGCCTGCTGCATATGCTCGTCGCCGGTGACGTGGGCGAGGATGCGCAGCTCGATCTGGCTGTAATCGGCGTCCACCAGCACGCAGCCGGGCCGCGCCACAAAGTAGGCGCGGAGCTGGCTGCCCAGCTCGGTGCGGATGGGGATGTTCTGCAGGTTGGGGTTGTCAGAGGAGAGGCGTCCGGTGCGGGCTTCGGTCTGGTTGAAGCGGGTGTGGATGCGCCCATCCTCCGCGATGACCTTCAGAAGACCCTCGACATAGGTGGAGTTGAGCTTCTGGTAGGCGCGGTACTGCAAAATGTCCTCCACCAGCGGGTAGTCCCGCAGGGACTCCAGAGTCTCGGCGTCGGTGGACCAGCCGCGCTGGGTCTTCTTGCCGTGGGGCAGGCCCATGGTGTCGAAGAGCATCTCGCCCAGCTGCTTGGGGCTGTTGGGGTTGAAGCTGGCGCTGCCTGTCTCCATATGGATGCGGGTGAGGACGTTTTCCAGCTCGGCCCGCATTTTCACGCCGAACTTCTCGATGCCCTCCCGGTCCACGAGGATGCCGATGCGGGTCATGTCGGCCAGCACCTGTGCCAGCGGGAACTCGATGTCGTTGTAGAGCGCGTCCTCGCCCAGCGCGGTGATCTCCGCCTTCATCTTGGCGAAGAGGTCGGCCAGAGCACCGGCGTCCGGCCATGCCTCACAGGTGAAGGCAGCGTCGGCGCGGTAGCGGATGATCAGCTCGGAGAGGTTGTACTTCGAGGCCGAAGCGTCCAGCAGATACGCCGCCAGCTTGCCGTCCCAGACGATGCTGCCGCCCCAGCCGCCCGCCGCCATCGCACGGGCGTAGAGAGGGGCGCTGTCGAAGACGTCGAGGGTGACGTCCGCGTTGTCCAGCAGGCGGAGGAGGTCGTCGGCCTCCAGCGGGAAGACGGTCCTGTCCTGCACGGCATACCATGCGGCAGGCTGCAGCTCCACGATGCGGGTGCCCTGCTTTCCCATGACGGCAGGCCGGGCCGCCACGAGGTAATGGCCCTTCGGCTCTGCGGGCAGAGCGGCGATCCCGGCCTCCGGCAGCGGCCCGGCGCTGGCCTTGGCCGGGTCTGCAGCAGGCGCGACATCGCTGAGGCCGAAGCGGGTGATGAGGGAGTGCAGCTCCAGCTCCTGCATCAGCCGGACGGCCTCGGCCTTGTTGCCTTCACCCACGACATACGCACCCTCGGCGGTGTCGATGGGGGCGTCGGTGCGGATGGTGCCCAGCGTGTAGCTCAGCTCAGCCATCGCCCGGTCCTCGGCCAGATGCTCCCGCTGCTTGGGCTTGATGGTCTTATCGGCGGTGTCGTCGAGGTGGGCGTAGACCCCTGCGAGGCTGCCGTATTTCTGGATGAGGGTGACGGCGCTCTTCTCACCGATGCCCTTGACGCCCGGGATGTTGTCGGAGGCGTCGCCCATCAGGCTCTTGATGTCGATGAGCTGGCGGGGGGAGACGCCGTATTTCTCCTTCACGGTCTCCACGTCCATGGTGACGGTCTTGCTGCGGCCCATGGCGGTGGTAGCCAGCAGGACGGTGGTGGTGTCGCTGACCAGCTGCAGGCTGTCCCGGTCTCCGGTGGCGAGGAAGCAGTCGTCGCTGCGGGCGGCGCAGGCGGCGGACAGGGTGCCGAGGATGTCGTCGGCCTCCCAGCCCTCCGCCGTCACCTCGCGGTAGCCCAGCGCAGCCAGAAGCTCTTTCAGCACCGGCATCTGTGCAGCCAGCTCGTCGGGCATCTTGTGGCGGGTGGCCTTGTAGCCGTCGTACATTTTGTGGCGGAAGGTAGGGGCCTTGAGGTCGAAGGCCACGGCCACCTCGTCGGGGTCACATTCCTTGAGCAGGGAGAGCAGGATATTCAGAAAGCCGAAAATGGCGTTGGTGTAGCGGCCGTCCTTGGTGGTCAGCAGCTTGATGCCGTAAAAGGCACGGTTGGCGATGCTGTTGCCGTCGATGACCAGTAAACGCATAGCTTGTGGTCCTCCATTCCATAATTTCACATCTTATAGTATAGCACAAAATAAGGCGGATGGGGGAGGGGTTACGCAAAAAAAGCCTCTCCCTTTGGGAGAGGTGTCACCGAAGGTGACGGAGAGGGCAAGGACGCTGACGGAGAAGAATGGACAGAGTGATAGTTTCGCTCTGACAAAGAATCTGCTTATCGCTGCGCAGTGCTTCTGTCGTAGCAGCTTTGCCCTCTCAGTCATCGCTGCGCGATGCCAGCTCTCCCAAAGGGAGAGCCTTTAGGTCACTCCACCCTTATCGCCCCCACGGGGCAGGCGTTGGCGGCGTCTACGGCCAGCGGGACTTCGTCGGGCGGGATGTCGCCGGGGATGGCGACGGCCAGCGTGCCCTCCATCTGGTACACGCCGGGGCAAAGCCCGGCGCACTGGGTGCAGCCGATGCAGAGTTCAGGGTCTACGAAAGCTTTCATAAAAAGCACCTCCCATGCGTTCACGCAGAGCGTGTTGAAAGCAGTTTGGGCCGGACGGGGGCAAAATATGCGCGCAGGTATAGGCTTTCGGGCGCAGATATGCTACAATAGAGCAGAATCAACAGGAGGGTAAGACCATGAACATCCAGATCTTCGGCACCACCAAGTGCTTCGATACCAAAAAGGCGCAGCGCTATTTTAAGGAGCGCGGCATCAAATTCCAGATGATCGACCTGAAAGAAAAAGAGATGAGCCGGGGCGAGTTCGAGAATGTGTCCCGGGCGCTGGGCGGCTGGCAGGCGCTGGTAGACCCCAACGCCAAGGACAAGCAGACGCTGGCGCTGCTGGACGCGCTGGTGGACTGGCAGAAGGAAGACAAGCTCTTTGAGAACCAGCAGCTGTTCCGCACCCCCATCGTCCGCAATGGCCGTCAGGCTACCGTGGGCTACCAGCCCGACGTCTGGAAAAGCTGGGATTGAGAAGCTGTTTTCATAACCATTGCGCACCATCTGGGCGGTCTTTTCGCTGGCATACTGCGTTGTTTTCCCTTGCAATCCGCCAAGGATTGCTGCGGAAAATCGCCTTGTCTGCCGGCGAAAAGCTTCGCCCATCTGGCACACTCTGGCTATAAAAACAGCTTCTGAGGCAGTTTCACCAAAATAACACCGGCGGGGTTTTGCACCCTGCTCAGGAATGTGGTATACTGTTTCTATCTGAAAAGTGCAATAACGCAGGAGACGATAATCATATGAAGATGGAAATGACCCCGGAAGAACACGCCCGGCTCCACCGCCGCCGTGGCCGTCAGGCCCTCGGGCTGCTCATCGCCGTGCTGGTGCTCATCGGCACGCTGACGGTGCTGCACGCAGGTGTGAGCGCTGTGGCAAAGCTGTTCGACGACACCGCCCAGCGGCAGGAATACGAAGATAAGCTGGAGGGCCTTGTGCTGTTCGACCCGGTGCCCTTCGACGGCATCGAGAACATCGACGACCTGACCCTCCGCGAAGCCGCAGTCTGGGGCTGTGTGTACAGCATTCAGGAGACGCAGGGCGGTTTCGAGGGCTACAACACCGACCCCGATACCGAGCAGCTGCTCATCCCGTCGGTGGATGTGGACGCCTATCTTGCAAAGCTCGTAGGCCCCAGCTTCCGCATGACCCATAAGACGTTCGAGATGGAGGATATGACCATCGAGTTCGACGACGCCACCCAGTGCTACAAGATCCCCATCACCGGCGGCGTGGGCAGCTACCGCGCCACCGTCACCAAACTGTTCAAGAAGGGCGGCCTTCTCCACGTCACCGTGGGCTACATCCCCACCCAGAACGCGGATGACAGCATCCTCGTCACAAATTCGGACACGCCGACCAAGTATATGGACTACCTCTTCAGCCGTCAGAGCGGCAGCTGGTATCTCACCGGCCTGACCGAGAGCGAGACGAAGCCGGAGCAGACGGCGGCATCTGCCGCCAGCCAGCCCGCACCGATGGCGGACAGCGATGTGGAGGATGCCATCCTCGCTACCGGCGGCGAGGCCCCGGCAAGCTCCGCAGCGGCCTCTGCGGAGGCCGGTGCCGAAGCCGAGCCGCAGGCTGAGAGCGCAGCCAGCCCGGCGGCGTAAAGACGCAGAAGAAAATCCCATGTCTGTACCATACGGTATCGGACATGGGATTTTTGTGTACAGAAGTATTCTTTTGTCGGAACGTGTGGTATACTCGGCTTGGTTCAACAAATCGGAATTTGGAGGCTATTGGAAATGACTGAAAGAGAAAAAATGCTAAGTGGGAAGTTATACGATCCAACGGATAAAGAATTGGAGCAATTACGCCTGAACGCACGTAAATTGGCAAGAAAATACAATTCGACAGATGAAGATCAGCCAGAAGAGCAAGCACAGATATTGCGAAAATTACTGCCAACAACAGAGGAACTTCCGTATTTGCAGGCGCCTGTTTATTTTGATTATGGATGTAATACTTACTTCGGAAAATTCAGCTCTGCTAATTTTAATTTTACATGCTTGGATGTATGCGAAATACATATAGGCGATAATGTGATGATTGGTCCCAATGTTACATTGGCAACTCCTATGCATCCATTGTTACCTGAAGAACGCAATGTCCGAAAGAGAGAAGATGGAAGTTTTTATAATCTTGAATATGCGAAGCCAATCACTATAAAAGATAATTGCTGGCTGGCATCTAATGTGGTTGTTTGCGGTGGTGTCACCATAGGAGAAGGGTGTGTGATTGGTGCAGGAAGTGTTGTAACAAGAGATATTCCACCCTATAGTCTGGCAGCGGGAAATCCATGCCGGGTTATTCGCAAGATAACTGAGAAAGATCATATGCCAGACGGAATTGAAAAGAATTGAAAAATTCCAGTTTGTATGAGTAAGCCCGCCCCTGCTGTGGCTTTCACAGTGGGGCGGGCTTATTGTTATTTCAGATCAAATCTCACGACCACCAGCCGGTACCACAGATAGGGTACCATGTTCCAGATCATCCACAGTTCCATGAGGATGTAGTTGGGCAGGTCACGCAGGCGGAAGGGGCGCTTGCCGAGGCGGCCGCTTCGGAGCAGGTCGAAGGCCTCGTGCATCCCCTTGTCCCATGCTTCGCCGAAGCCCTGCTTGTGGAACTTGTAGCACTTGAGCAGATAGCCCAGCGCCAGCGGGATGAAGTTGAGGAGGAGCATCAGAAGAGGCTCGTTCTTGAGGGGGAGGAGGATGCTGTTCCGGCCGCTCTGCTGGCTTTTGAAGGCGTTGTACCGCACTGCGCCGGTGCTGGCCCCGCAGATGTGGTAGCACTTGGCTGTGGGGCAGAGGATGTTTTTGTAGCCCGCGTTGTTGGCCCGCCAACTGAGGTCTACGTCCTCGAAGTAGGCGAAGAAATTTTCATCAAAGACGCCGATCTCGTCAAGGATGCTCTTGCGGTAGAGGGCCGCGCCGCCGCAGGCCGAGAAGATGCGCTTCTGTCTGGTGTACCGGCTGGCCCGGCGTCCGTCGCCGGTCTTGCAGGCAAAGCCCATCCATGTGACGTAGTCGCCGGCGTCGTCGGCCAGCTCCCGGTCGAAGTGGCGGATCATAAGGCTCTGGACGGCAAAGATCTTCTCGTCGCTCTCGGCGGCGCGGAGCAGCTCGGCCAGCCACTGAGGCTCGGCAAAGGCATCGTTGTTGAACAATACCACGAACTCGCTCTTCGCCCGGGCGATGCCCTGATTCACGGCATGGGAGAAGCCGGTGTTGCAGCCGTTCTCGATGAGGGTGAAGTTGGGCCGGCTGCAATAGCTGCGGGCCTGCTCGAGGCTCTCATCGGTGGAGCCGTTGTCCACCACGATGAGTTCGAAATCCTGTTCGGTCTGGGCGTAGACCGACTCGATGGAGTCTTTGAGCCAGCCTTTGCCGTTGATATTGGGGATGATGATGGTCGCTTTCATAGTTTTCTGTGCTCCTGCGCATTTTCCTTTAGCATACAAGAGATAGTATAGCATATTTTGCAGGGATTGGAAATTCCCTCTTGACAAAAAACCAAAAATGAGTATTATTGTATTAAGCACTTAGTACAGCAACACAAGGAGATGAGAGGATGGGAGAACGATTCGACACGAGCCGCCCCATTTATGCGCAGATCGTGGAACGTCTCAAGGCAAAGATACTGGCGGGGGTCTATCCGCCCGGCGGGCATCTGGACTCGGTGCGTGATCTGGCGGCGGCAGCGGGGGTCAACCCCAACACCATGCAGCGGGCGCTGGCCCAGCTGGAAGCGGAGGGCCTCGTCCGCACCGAACGGACAACGGGCCGCTTCGTCACCGAGGACACCGCTTTATTGGAAAAGCTGCGGGACGAGATGGCCCGGGCTGTGACCGCTGAATATCTGGAAAAAATGCGCGGCATCGGCTACGGCCCGGCACAGGCCGCCGCGCTGGTGACGGGCTGGGAAACAAAGGAGAGTGAACGGAATGAGTGAACTTCTGACCTGTGAGGGACTGACGAAATCCTACCAGAAGGGGACGAACGCCCTCGACAGCATCGACCTGCACATTGGCTTTGGCCGCATCGTGGGCCTGCTCGGCCCCAACGGCAGCGGCAAGACCACCCTCATCAAGCTGGCGAACGGCCTTTTGCAGCCCACAGCGGGAAGCATCAAAGTGGCGGGCATGGCTCCCGGCCCGGATACCAAGGCCATCGTCTCCTATCTGCCGGACGCCCAGTGGCTGCCCGACTGGATGCGGGTGGAGCAGCTGGTGGAGATGTTCCGGGATTTTTACGCCGACTTCGACACCGCAAAGGCTAGTGAGATGCTGGAAAAGCTGGAGCTTTCGCCCAAAGCCATCCTCAAGAGCCTCTCGAAGGGAAACAAGGAGAAGGTCCAGCTCATCCTCGCCATGAGCCGGAACGCCCGGCTCTATCTGCTGGATGAACCCATCGGCGGCGTGGACCCGGCGGCACGGGATTACATCCTGAACACCATCCTCACCAACTACAGCCGGGATGCCTCGGTCATCCTCTCCACCCACCTCATCGAGGATGTGGAACCGGTGCTGGACGAGGCGGTGTTCCTGAAAAACGGAAAAGTCTTCGCCCATCGGTCGGTGGAGGAACTCCGTGAGACTGAGGGCATGAGCGTGGATGCGTATTTCCGGGAGGTATTCAAATGCTGAAAAAATTACTGAAACATGAGTTCCGGGCCACGGCCCGCACCTACGGCGGGCTGTATCTGGCTCTGCTGGCGGTGTCGGTGCTGTTTGGTGCCTCGATCCGGGGCTGGAACGGCACAAACAGCGACGCCTATTCTACCGCCGTGGGCCTGCTGAGTCTTGCGTACACGGCGGTCCTCATCGGCACGGCAGTCGTCACCGTCATGACCATCGTACGGCGGTTTTACTCCAACCTGCTGGGCCGGGAGGGCTATCTGATGCATACCCTGCCGGTGACGGAGACTCAGCTCGTGGGTGCAAAGCTCATCTCGGGCACGGTGTGGAGCGTATGCAGCATCTTTGCGGCGGGCCTCTCCTTCGCTATTCTGGCCATCCTGATGATGGCGGAGATAGACCTGCTCGACCAGCTGCCGTGGATGCTGTCGCAGCTCCGGGAGGCATTTGCGCGGTACGACATGGCGTTCTGGGAAATGATGCTCTTCAGCGGCCTCGTCTGCTTCGTGCGGATGGTCAGCGCCATCGCCTGCATCTACGCCGCCTGCATGGTGGGCCATCAGTTCAAGAGCCATCCTGCGCTGGCGGGCATCCTGAGCTTTTTCGGGATGCAGTACGTTCAGGGCTGGATCGAAAAGCTGCTGCGTGTGGGGGCCAGAGTCTATGAGACGGCCCTCTATACCGTCGTGGGCGATGCCGGAAGCATCCAGACCACCCTCTCTGCGCAGGGCTTCATGGGCTGCGCGGCCCTCACGCTGGGCATCGCGGCAGCGTTCGGGGTGTTCTGGTTCGGGCTGACGGTCTGGCTGATGCGGAACAGGCTCAACATGGAGTGACACAGCGTGAAAAATCTGACGGAAAATTTGAGATTTCCTCTTGACTTTACACGGATAAAGTGTATAATGCAATCAAACCGATGAGGCGGAAGAGAACCTGCACAGCGCATCTTCAGTGAACCCGGACAGTGAAAACGGGTGAGAGCGGGGCAGAGATTCGTGGGCCGCCGAGGGCCGGGCAAATGAGGCGGAGCCTCTAGTAGCTTGGGACGGAAGCCTCCGTTACAGGGCAGGGGAGTGTTGGCTCTCCGTGAGGGGCTTTGCAGCTTCCGAGGGAAGACGGGCAAAGCAAGCAAGGTGGCACCGCAGATTCGAATTTCTCGACTCTGTCCTTGTGGATGAACACACAGGGACAGGGTCGTTTTGTTATACGAGAACAAAAGCCCGTCCCGCAGGTGGAGCGGGTTTTTATTTTATATGCCGCCCGCTCCAAGGAAGGAGCAACCGCTATGAAAACCATGAACATGATCTCCCGCCGCAGTTTTCTGAAGGTGGCAATGGCCGCTGCCACGGTTTCCGCTCTGGGCCTGACCGGCTGCGGCTCTTCGGCCTCGGGCACTGCGTCCGGCACCGCCTCCAGCGCAGCAGCTTCTTCTGTTGCCGCCAGCGAGGCAGGGCAGACTTTTAAGGTCGGCATCGTCAACTATGTGGACCACGCCTCCCTGAACCAGATCGTCGAGTCGGTGGAGAGCCGTCTGGATGAGGTAGCCAAGGAGAAGGGCGTCACCTTCGACTACGCCGACTATTACGCCAACGCACAGGCCGACCAGACCAACCTGAACCAGATCGGCGCCGACCTCGTGGCCGATGGGGTAGACGTCATCGTGGCTGTGGCCACCCCCACCGCCGCCACCATGCTGGCTGCAGTGGAGGACACCGACATCCCCGTGGTCTACTCTGCCGTTACCGACCCCGCCGCCGCCGGCTTCGACACCGAGCCGAACATCACCGGCACCTCCGACGCCCTGAATACGGACGCCATCATGAACCTCATTCTGGCTGTCAACCCCGACATCGACACCATCGGCCTGCTGTACGACCTGAGTCAGGATGCCTCCACTCAGGCCATCGCCGACGCCAAGGCCTTCTGCGACGGCAAGGGCATCAAGTACATCGAAAAGAACGGCACCACCACCGCCGAGGTGCAGATGGCCGCCGAGGCCCTCATCGCTGCCGGTGTCAAGGCCGTCTTTACCCCCACCGACAATACCGTCATGACCGCGGAGCTGTCCATCTACGAGACCTTCATCGAGGCGGGCGTCCAGCACTACACCGGCGCGGACAGCTTCGCACTGAACGGCGCATTCGTGGGCTACGGCGTCGATTACGTCCAGCTGGGCGAGGCCACGGCCGATATGGTGGTGGAGCTGCTCTGCGACGGCAAGACCCCCGCAGACCTGCCCTTCCAGACCTTCGACAACGGCATCGCTACCATCAACACCGAAACCTGCGAGGCTCTGGGCCTCGACCTCGACACCGTGAAAAAGGCCTTCGCGCCCTACTGCACCGAGGTCGTGGAAGTGACCACGGCGGAGAACTTTGGCTGAACTGTACATTAACTGTTAAAGGAGCACACCATGCTGGCGAGTATCTTTTCGCTCAACGTCATCCAGACCGCGCTCGAGCTGGGCTGCATCTACGCCCTCGTTGCGCTGGCTCTGTTTCTGAGCTATTCCATCCTGAATATCGCGGACCTGTCCACCGACGGCTGCTTCACCCTTGGCTGCGCCGTCGCCTGTCAGGTGGCGCTGACCGGCCATCCCTTCCTCGCCTTGCTGGCGGCGATGGCGGCTGGCGTGTGCTCCGGCTTCGTTACGGCCTTTTTGCAGACCCGGCTCGGGGTCGAGAGCATCATGGCCGGCATCATCGTCAACACCGGCCTGTATACGATCAACCTCGCGGTGATGGGCTTCTCCTCCACCATGTCACTGGTCAAGACCGAGACGGTCTTTTCCATCGCCAAGCGCGCCCTGAGCTTTACAGGCGGCTGGTATAAGCTGGTGCTGGCGGCGGCGGTCATCGCACTGGCCGGGGCCGCGATGGTGGGCTTTCTCGGCACCCGCCTTGGCCTGTCCATCCGCGCCACCGGCGACAACGCCGCGATGGTGCGGGCTTCCAGCATCAACCCGGCCTTTACCATCACGGTGGGCCTGTGCATCTCGGGCGCACTGACCGCCCTGTCCGGCGGTCTGCTGGCCCAGTACCAGAAGAGCTGCGACATCAACGTGGGCACCGGTATGGTGACCATTGCGCTGGCCTCCCTCATCATTGGCGAAACGCTGGTGGGCAGGCGGACGATGGTGCGCCGGGTGCTGGGCGTCGTCTTCGGCAGCTGCCTCTACCGCTTCATCGTGGCGGTGGCCCTCCGCTTCAACGTCCCGGCGGCTGCGATGAAGCTGGTAAGTGCCATCATCGTGGCTGTGGCCATCTCGATGCCTGCGATCAAAGAAAAAATCGCCTTTGAGAAGCGCCGCAATGCGGCCCGGACCCGGAAGGAGGGTGTGTGAGATGGAGATGCTTGAGCTTCGCGGTCTGCACAAGACCTTCAACCCCGGCACCGTCAACGAAAAGATCGCCCTGAACGGTGTCAGCCTGACGATGGAGGCGGGAGACTTCGCCACCATCGTCGGCTCAAACGGCGCGGGCAAATCCACCCTCTTCAACGCCATCACCGGCGGTTTCATCGCCGACGAGGGCAGCATCACGCTGGGCGATGAGGACATCACCTTTACGCCGGAATACCAGCGCAGCCGGGTCATCGGCCACCTGTTCCAAGACCCCCTCAAGGGCACGGCCCCCAACATGACCATCGAGGAGAATCTGGCGCTGGCCTATCTTCGCGCCGGAACTGCCCCCAACGCCATCTTCTCCCGCATCTCCCGCAAAGACAAGGAGATCTTCCGCGAAAAGCTGGCCCTGCTGGACATGGGCCTCGAAGACCGGATGAAACAGCCGGTGGGTCTGCTGTCGGGCGGTCAGCGTCAGGCGCTGACCCTGCTGATGGCCACCCTCGTCACTCCGAAGCTCCTGCTTCTGGATGAGCACACCGCCGCCCTCGACCCCGCCACGGCGGAAAAGGTGCTGGGTCTGACCAAGAGCATCGTGGCCGAGAAGAAGATCACCTGCCTGATGGTCACGCACAATATGCATCAGGCGCTGGAGCTGGGCAACCGCACCCTCATGATGGACGCAGGACGCATCGTTTTCGACGTCAAGGGCGAGGCCCGGAGCCGGATGACGGTGGACGACCTGCTGGAAAAGTTCCGCGAGAACGCAGGCAAGGCCCTCGACAACGACCGCATCCTCCTGAGCAAGGTGGAAAAGGATAACTGAAACCAAAAAAGACCTCTGCACGAGATGGCGTGCAGAGGTCTTTTGCTGTCTTTACAGCCTGTCTTCCTTCAGGTAGCGGATGAGCAGGGGCAGCTCGTAGATCAGCATGGAGAGCCAGCCGATGCCGTAGCTCACGGGCAGGAACCGAAGCTCAACTTTGAGCAGCAGGATCAGAATGGCGGCGGCCAGCACCCGGAAGCCCATGTTGAGCATACTGCTGGTCAGGGTGACCTTCAGGTCGCCCAGACCCCGGAAGCCGCCCTGAATGCCGTTGGTCACGCCGGGCATCAGATAGAAGAGGGAGGCGCACCGCAGGAACCGGACACCCAGCTCGATGACAGCGGGGTCGTCCACGAAGAGGGAGATGATGGGGCGGGCAAAGAGCAGGCAGACTGCCATCAGAAGCAGGCCGTAGACAAGCTCGATGCGCAGGCCGCAGAAAAAGCCCTGCCGTACCCGCTCTTTTTTGCCTGCGCCGTGGTTCTGGGCCATCAGGGTGGTCATGGCGTGGGCGATGTTCTGCTGGGGCATATAGGTGAAGTCGTCCACCCGGCTGGCGGCGGTGAATGCCGCCATGGCGTTGACGCCCAGCGTGTTGACGATGGCCTGCACGGCGATCTTGCCCAGCTGGACGGTGGCCTGCTGCATGGCGCTGGTCCAGCCGTACTGGACGGTGCTGCGCAGCAGCGAGCCGTCAAAGACCAGCCAGCGCCGACCCAGCTGAAGGACAGGGATCCTGCACTGGATGTAAATGACGCAGAGCACGCAGCAGAGGGCCTCGCTGAGAACCGTGGAGAGGGCGCAGCCCTCGCTGCCCCAACCCAGCACCTCGACGAAGAACAGGTCACCGCCGATGTTCAGCACAGAGCTTATCATCAGGAAGTAGAGGGCGCTCCTGCTGTCGCCCAGCGCCCGCATGGTGGCCGCGAGGAAGTTGTAGAAGAAGGTGAAGATGAGCCCGGCAAACACGATGCGGAGATACTGCACCGCGATGGGCAGGATCTCCGTCGGCACCTGCATCAGCCGTAGCAGGGGCGTCGCCAGCAGGACACAGAGGGCCGAAAAGACCAGCGAGAATACAGTGCCCGCGATGGCGGTGGTGGAGACCTGACGCTCCACCCGCTGGGTGTCGCCTGCGCCGTAGGCCGTGCTGACGAGGATGCCTGCGCCGAGGCAAAGCCCGTTGATGAAGAGGATGGCCAGCGTCATCAGCGGATTGGAGGTGCCAACGGCGGCGAGGGCGTCCTCGCCCACGAATTTGCCCACGATGATGCTGTCGGCGGCGTTGTAGGTGAGCTGGAACAGGTTGCCCAGTACCAGCGGAACGGTGAAATCGACCAGAAGGGGCGTGATGGCCCCGGTCGTCATGTCTTTTGTCATGCGTCCTTCTCTTTTCCTTTTAATAAATATGCTTATAAGATGCTCTGTCGTCCGCTGAACACCGCCAGCGCCGAGCGGCTGGTGCCGTTGGCGATGAGCTGCGCTGCTGCATGAAGGGCTGCGCCTGCGCTGGGGGAGGCCGGGATGGCGTCGGTGCGCAGGACCCGCTGCGCGGCCCGGACTGCGTCGGCGGTGGTGACGGCGGCGATGTTGTCCACGACGTAGGCGTTGTAGTTGCCGGGCACGAGGCCGAAGCCGATGTCCGGGATGCCGTGAGGCCCGGTGAGTCCGCCGCTGAGGGCCTGACTCTCGTATGGCTCCACCGCCACGATGCGGACATCGTTCGTCCACGCCTTGACCGTCTCGCCCACGCCGGTGATGGTGCCGCCGCTGCCCACCCCGATGACGATGCTGTCCACGATGCTCGAGCCTTCCCGGGCGATGGAGCGCACCAGCGCAGGCCCGGTGACCCGGCGGTGGTAGGTGGGGTTGTCGTCACTGCGCAGCCAGTCCATGTAGAACCAGCCCTTCTCGGCGGCCTTTGCCTCTGCCTCCGCCCGCGCCCCGGCAGGGCCTGCCTGCGCGGGGGTGTGAAGGATCTGTGCCCCGAGGCGGAGCAGGCTTTCCTGCCGCATGGCAGGGGCATCCTCCGGCATGACCAGAACCACCGGGTGGCCCGCCGTCTGCCCCGCCAGCGTCAGCGCCGTGGCAAAGGGGCCTGACACGGCCTCCACGATGGGCTGGCCGGGGGTCAGCGCCCCCCGCGCAAGGGCCAGCGCCAGCATCCCCTCGGCCAGCTCGTCCCGGGCGGTGCCGGTGGGGCCGTTGCAGTTCAGATAGGCGTACAGCCGTCCCCGCAGCCCGCAGGCCGCAAGATAACCCCGCAGCTCGACGATGGGGCCGGGCAGCAGGGTCTGGTAGATGTTGGGGTAGATGGGCACGGGCGGCCTCCTTTCGTCTTCCGGGATACAACAAGGGTCAGTACCTATAACTTTAGCGCAAAGGGCCGGAAGCGTCAAGCGGGATTTGGGCAGAAAAGAGAAAAATGCGGAGAAAATCTGGCAAAATGACGCAAAAAGTTCTTGACAAAGGGGGCGGCGTCTGCTATACTCCGTATGTAAAGCAAAAAACCTTTACAAACAGCGGAGGTCAGAGCAGGACAGAACATGGCAAAAGACTTTGAAATGGGCTATCTGCTCGATTTTTACGGCGAGGTGCTCACGCCCAAACAGCGCGAGATGCTGCGCCAGTATTACAACGACGACCTCTCCCTCAGCGAGATCGGAGAAAACTTCGGCATCACCCGGCAGGGGGCGCGGGACGCCATCAAGCATGGCGAAACGACCCTCAAGGAGCTGGAAGACAAAGTGGGCTTTGCTGCCCGGTACCGCCGGGTGCAGCAGACACTGGAAGAGCTGGAGCAGCTGGTCATCGACGCCCGGTTCGAATGCACCGGCCCCGGTGCCCGGCTGACCACCACCGAGTATGCCGCCACCCTGACCAAGATGCTGAGGCTCATCCGCTCCATCGACGAAGTGAATGAGAGCTGAAAATGGATTTGAGAGGAGCACCGCACAATGGCATTTGAATCTTTGACCGACCGCCTTGCCGGTGTGTTCAAAAAGCTGCGCGGCCACGGCAAGCTGAACGAGGCGGACATCAAGGCCGCCATGCGCGAGGTCCGGATGGCCCTGCTGGAAGCCGACGTCAACTACAAGGTGGCGAAGGACTTCTGCGCAAAGGTCTCGGAGCGTGCGATGGGGCAGGAGGTCATGGAGAGCCTGACCCCCGCCCAGCAGGTGGTCAAGATCGTCAACGAAGAGTTGATCGCTCTGATGGGCGGCGAGGAAGCCCCCCGTCTGGTCATCAAGAACAAGGGCCAGACCATCATCATGCTCTGCGGCCTGCAGGGCAACGGTAAGACGACCCACGCAGCCAAGCTGGCCAAGTATTACATCAAGCAGGGCCGCCGCCCGATGCTGGTGGCCTGCGACATCTACCGCCCCGCTGCGATCGATCAGCTGCAGGTGGTGGGCAAGCAGGCCGGTGCGCCGGTGTTCACCCTGCCGGGTGCCAAGCCCCCGGAGATCGCCCGCAAGGCGCTGGCCCACGCCAAGGACTACGGCAACGACATCGTCATCCTCGATACCGCGGGCCGGCTGCAGATCGACGAAGTGCTGATGCAGGAGCTGGTCCAGATCAAAGAAGCCGTCCCCGTGGACGAGACGCTGCTGGTCGTGGACGCCATGGCCGGTCAGGACGCGGTGAATGTCGCCAAGACCTTCAACGAGACGGTGGGCATCGACGGCATCATCCTCACCAAGACCGACGGCGATACCCGCGGCGGCGCAGCCCTCTCGGTGCTGTCCGTTACCGGCAAGCCCATCAAGTTTCAGGGCACCGGCGAAAAGCTGGACGACCTTGAGGTCTTCCATCCCTCCCGCATGGCAAGCCGCATCCTCGGCATGGGCGATGTGCTGAGCCTCATTGAGCGCGCACAGGACGCTGCCGACGAGAAGCTGGCCGAAGAGACCGCCAAGCGGATGATGGAAAACAAGTTCGATATGAACGATATGCTGGCCCAGTTCGCCCAGATCCGCAAGATGGGCGGCGCGGGTGCTATGCTGAGTATGCTGCCCGGGATGTCCGGCATCGACGCCAGCCAGATCGACGAGAAGGCCTTCGACCGCATCGAGGCCATGATCTACTCGATGACCAAGGCCGAGCGCGAGGATCCCTCCATCATCAACCCCAAGCGCAAGCGCCGCATCGCAGCGGGCAGTGGCACGCAGGTGTCTGACGTCAACAAGCTGCTCAAGCAGTTTGAGATGATGCAGAAGATGATGAAGCAGCTCAAGAAAAGCCCGAAGGGCTTTGCCCGCAAGCTGGGCGGCATGATGGGCAACCCGGGCGCCTTCCGGGGCATGAAATAATTACGGTATACACCCCGGCACGGGGTTGTACAGATAGATTTAACCCCCGCAAGCCGGGGAACAAGAAATTTTTGGAGGATATTACCATGGCAGTTAAGATTCGTCTGCGCCGCGTCGGCGCCAAGAAGGCTCCCTTCTATCGTGTTGTTGTCGCTGACAGCCGCTTCCCCCGCGACGGCCGTTTCATCGAGGAGATCGGCACCTACGATCCCAATCAGGAGCCTTCCGTTGTGAGCATCGACGGTGAGAAGGCCAAGGCTTGGATCGCCAACGGCGCTCAGCCCACCGACACCGTCCGTGTGCTGCTGAAGAAGTCCAACATTCTGTAAGGTGGAGGGCTGACTCATGCAGGAGCTGTTGCTGGCAGTTGCCCGCGGCCTCGTGGAGGATAAGGACGCCGTCAAGGTCACGGTGGACGCCCCCCGCGAGGACGGCACCATCGTCTACCACCTGAGCGTGGCAGAGGGAGATATGGGCCGTGTCATCGGCAAGCAGGGCCGGATCGCAAAAGCCATTCGTGTGGTGATGCGCGCGGCTGCTGTGCGGGTCGATGAAAAGGTCCTTGTTGAGATCGACTAAGCACCCTACAGGCCCTTTGCTGTAATGGCAAAGGGCCTTTTTGATTTATAAACGAGCTTGCCCTCTCAGGCGCTTGCGCGCCAGCTCCCCCAAAGGGGGAGCCAAAAGCCTCTCCCTTTGGGAGAGGTGGCAATGCGAAGCATTGACGGAGAGGGCAAGGACGCTAAACAGGAGCGAATTTATGCAGCAATATCTGGAAGCAGGCAAGGTCGTCACCACCCACGGCGTGCGCGGCGAAATGAAGCTGGAGCTGTGGTGCGACGGCGTGGATTTCCTCAAAAAGACGGGCCGCCTCTATGCCTCGGCAAAGGGCGGCAAGTGCTATAACATCACCTCTATCCGCCCGCAGGGGCAGATGGCGCTGCTCCAGCTGGAGGGCGTGAACGACATGGATGCCGCCCGCGCCCTGCGGGGGCAGGTGTTCTACTTCGACCGCAATGACGCCACCCTGCCGGAGGGCCGGTGGTATGTGGCCGACCTCATCGGCTGCGAGGTGCGGGACGCCGACACCGGCAAGGTGTACGGCGTCGTCACCAGCGTGGACCATCCCGGCGCACAGGACATCTACACGGTCAAAGCCCCCGGCGGAAAAGAATATATGTTCCCCGGCGTGGACGCTTTCCTGAAAGAGCGCAACCCGCCCGAGGGCTATATCCTCGTCACCCCCATCCCGGGCCTGCTGGATGACGACTGTGACAGTGAGCGGGAGGGGGAGTGAGCGATGGGAATGCGCGTGGACATCGTGACCCTTTTCCCCGAAATGTGCCAGCAGGTGCTGGACGCCAGCATCATCGGCCGCGCGGCCAAGCGCGGCTATATCGAGACCCACTGCCATCAGATCCGGGACTACACCCTTAACAAGCAGAAGCAGACCGACGATTACCCCTACGGCGGCGGCTGCGGCATGGTGCTCTACGCCCAGCCCATCGCCGACTGCCTGCGGGCCGTCCAGAAGGAAGTGGCGGAACAGGGGCGTCCTGCCCCGCATATCGTGTTCTTGACGGCGGGTGGTCAGCGCTACACCGAAGAGCACGCCCGCAGACTGGCCGAGTACGACAACCTCACGCTGGTCTGCGGCCACTATGAGGGCATCGATGAGCGGGTCATCGATGCTTTTGCGGACGAAGAGATCTCCATCGGCGACTATATCCTCACCGGCGGCGAGCTGGCCAGCCTCGTGGTGGCCGACAGCGTGCTCCGCCTCAAGCCCGGCGTTCTGGCCGAGCAGAAGGGCTACGAGGAGGAGAGCTACTGGGACGGCCTGCTGGAATATCCCCAGTACACCCGCCCCGAGGTCTGGGAGGGCCGTGCCGTGCCCGACGTCCTGCTGGGCGGCGACCACCAGAAGATCGACGCATGGCGAGGCGAAAAGAGCCGGGAGCGCACCCGTCTGCGCCGCCCGGAGCTGTATGAACAGTGGTGTGAGACCCACCCCATCACCGAGCTGCCCAAGTGGAAACGGGGCGAAAACGTCCGCCTCGTCCGGACGGAGGAACAGTATCAGGCGGCGGCGAAGCTCTTTTGTGAGGGACGCCGCACCATCTGCGCCGGGAACTGGACGGCAGAGTATTGTGCGGGTCTGCGGGAGGAAGCCTTCCTCGCCCAGCTCAAGGCAGAGAAAAAAGAGGGCTGGGCCTGCTATCTCCATACCACGAAGGATGTGCCGGACGGTATGGTGAGCGTAGACCACAAGACGGGCCGCATCGAGCATCTGTTCGTCGCGGCAGACGCCCGGGGAAAGGGCATCGGCCAGAAAATGCTGGACTTTGCCCGTAAAAAGCTGGAAGAGCATGAGCATCCGACCCTGACCGTGCTGGACCAGAACACCCGCGCCATCGCCCTTTACCGCCGGATGGGCTGGAAGCTGACCGGGGAGGCGGCACGGGTCTTTGACCCCGCAGAGGACGGCTTCGTGCAGCGGCGCTGTGAGCTGCTCGTGATGCGCTGGGAGGGCTGAAAAGCCTGTCGGACGCAGTCAGAGGAGCAGGAAGAATGTCATAGTACGGCCTGTGGTCGAAAAAATGTTGAAAACTTTTGTATTGCCTCGCCAACACTGGGGGAATAATTTTGTTGTCTTTGTATAAAAGGTGAAAAATGCCCCCCTCATCCTTGGGAAAACCGCCAAAAATGCGTCCGGGGTCTGTACAACGGTTTCGCTTTGCGCTAAAATAATCACAACGCAACAGGCGCGAAACATAATTACATTCCTTAGAACGATAATAGATAGGAGCGTTTTACTATGTACGTCAAAGAAGTTACCGTTGAAAATCAGGTTGGTCTGCACGCCCGTCCGGCAACCTTCTTTATTCAGAAGGCCAATGAGTTCAAGTCTTCCATCTGGGTCGAGAAGGAAGAGCGCCGCGTGAACGCTAAGAGCCTTCTGGGCGTCCTGTCTCTGGGCATCGTGGGCGGCACCACCATTCGCATCATCGCCGATGGCGCCGACGAGCAGGCTGCTGTCGATGGCCTCATCAAGCTGGTCGAGTCCGGCTTTGCAGAGTAATCCAGTTCCATTCGTGTATGAGCGGCGGGGGTCATCCTTGCCGCTTTTTTGGTATTTGGCGTCAGAACAAAGGGAGGCATTTCCATGAAAAGACTGAGTGAAGAGACCCTGCGCAAGTATGTTGATTTCTGCGATTCCGGTCGTCCTTGGTATTTTGCGCTGGGTGTTTTTGTGACCCTGCTCATCGTGCAGACGGCGCTGTGGTTTGCGGCCGATGAGGACGAGAAGCCCAGGCAGTGGGCCACTCTGCCCGCATGGTTCGGCATCTTCCAGTCCATCGGATGCATCCGCAAGGCCCGCGAGAACCGGAAGCAGAGCGCAGAATGACCAAGGCGGAGCTATACCAAAAGGCGTGTATGCTGCCGCTTTTGCCCGGAGTATATATCATCCGGGACAAAAGCGACACCATCATCTATATCGGAAAAGCCAAGCGCCTGCGCATCCGGGTGAGCCAGTATTTCCGGGAGGGCGTGCCCCACGACAACAAGGTCAGCCAGATGATCGCCCACGCCTACGCCTTTGATGTCATCGTCTGCCAGAGCGAGTTTGAGGCGCTGGTGCTGGAAGCCAGCCAGATCAAGGCCCACACCCCCAAGTACAACATCCTGCTCAAGGACGATAAGGGCTACAGCTATATCAAGGTGACGAAGGACGAGTGGCCCCGCCTCTCGTTCACCCTCCAGAAGGAGGACGACGGCGCGGAGTATATCGGCCCCTACACCTCGAGCTTTGCGGCCCGGCAGATGGCCGAGACGGCGATGGACGCTTTCCTGCTGCCCCGGTGCAACCGGCGGTTCCCGCAGGAGATCGGCCGGGGACGCCCCTGTCTGAACGCCCACATCGGAAAATGCATGGCTGTGTGCAGCGGAAAGATCAGCTGCGAAAACTACAACGAGGCCGTCAAAAGCGCCGTCCACCTCATCCGTTACGGCAAGAAGGACATCCTGAAGCTCCTCAGCGAGCGGATGCAGGAGGCCTCTGACCGGCTGGAATTTGAGACAGCGGCCCTCATCCGCGACCAGATCGCCGCCATCACCAAGGTGACGGCGGGGCAGAAGGTCGTGGTGGACCCCGACGTGGAGATGGACGTGGTGGCGCTGGCGGGCACGCCCGGCAGCGTCTGTGCAGCTGTTCTCCGGTTCCGGGAGGGACGGCTGACGGACAAGAGGGAGTTCCTTTTCCACGATACTGCCGACATCCCGGCGGTGCGGGAGGAGTTCCTGCCCCGGTACTACCTTGACGACGAGCAGATCCCGAAGGTCATCGCCGTGGACGAGCTGCCGCTGGACGCCGACGCCCTGCAGCAGGCCCTCAGCGAAAAGCGGGGCAGCGAGGTGCAGCTTTACGTCCCCCAGCGGGGCGATAAGGCGCATCTGGTCGAGATGGCCCACACCAACGCCGTCGAGCGTCTGGCCCGGGAGAGCGGCCGCTATGCCCGGGAGGAAAAGCTTCTGGACGAGATGGCGCAGGTGCTGGGCCTGCCGAAGCCTCCCCGCACCATCGAGAGCTACGACATTTCCAACTGGGGTGACGGCACCAGCGTCTGCGGCATGGTCACATTCCGGGACGGCAAGCCCTATAAGGCGGGCTACCGGAAGTTCCGGATGAAGACGGTGGCCGGTACGGACGACTACGCCTCGCTGGCCGAGACCGTCTCCCGCCGTGCGGCTGAATACGAAAAATACTCCGGAATGGCCGCAAATGGCGAACCCAGCAGCAACTATTTCGGCCAGAAGCCGGACCTGCTTCTGATGGACGGCGGCAGGGGACAGGTGAGCGCCGCCAAAGCCGCTCTTGCCGGGACCGCGCTGGCGGATGTGCCGCTCTATGGCATGGTGAAGGACGACCACCACCGCACCCGCGCCATCGTGGACAGCGAGGGCCGCGAGATCGCCATCAACATGAACCGGGGGACGTTTACCTTCATCACGGCCATTCAGGACGAGACGCACCGCTTTGCCAATGCGTACCGCAGGCAGCAGATGAACAAAAAGAGCTATTCGTCCACCCTTACCGAGGTGCCGGGCGTCGGCCCCAAGACGGCCAAGGCCCTGATGGCCCAGTTCAAGAGCGTGGGAGCCGTAAAAGAGGCGACTACCGACCAGCTGGAGAACACCCCCGGCGTGGGGCGGCAGATGGCCCAGACCATTTACGAATATTTCCACCCGCAGGGGTGAAGCAAGTGGAAAAGTCCGGCGCAGACCAATCTGTGACCGGGCTTTTTGCAGGGAAGGAGTTTTTATGTACCAGTTCCAATACGACATCCGCCCGGGCCGCTACCGGCACTTCAAGGGCAACGAGTATCAGGTCCTCGGGATGGCCCGCCACAGCGAGACCGAGGAGGAGATGGTGGTCTACCGTCCCCTGTACGGCGAGGGCGGGCTTTGGGTGCGCCCGGCGGCCATGTGGGCCGAGGTGGTGGAGCGGGATGGCAGACGTCAGCCGCGCTTTGCCTATATCGGCGAGTGAGGGCTTGCACTGTCTGCCGAAACGCGATACAATGGGTTTTGCAGGGCAAACAGACCTGCGAGACGGGATCCATAAAATTTTGGCATAGAAAAAGAAAAACTTCGGAGGATAAAAGCTATGGCTTGTACTACCATCCTTGTGGGCAAAAAAGCCTCGTATGACAGCTCCACCATGATCGCCCGGAACGACGATTCCGGCTCCGGCCACTTCACTGCGAAAAAGTTCGTCGTCGTCCAGCCGGAGGAGCATCCGGCTGTCTACAGATCCGTCCTCTCCCATGTGGAGATCCCCCTGCCGGGCAATGCCCTGCGGATGACCGCAATGCCCAACGCCGTGGAGGGCAAGGGCATCTGGGCCGCTTCGGGCGTCAACGCCGCCAACGTGGGCATGACGGCCACCGAGACCATCACCTCCAACCCCCGGGTGCTGGGCGCGGACCCGCTGGTGGTCTACCAGCCCGCGCAGGACGGTCAGCCGGAAGTGCCCGGCGGCATCGGCGAGGAGGACATCGTCTACCTCGTCCTGCCCTACATCCACTCTGCCCGGGAGGGCGTGCTTCGTCTGGGCAGACTGCTGGAGGAGTACGGCACCTATGAGATGAACGGCATCGCCTTTCAGGACGTGGACGAGATCTGGTGGCTCGAGACCATCGGCGGCCACCACTGGATGGCCCGCCGGGTGCCGGACGACGCCTATGTGGTCATGCCGAACCAGCTGGGCATCGACGCCTTCGACCTCGAGGACGCTTTCGGCGCACAGGAAAACTATCTCTGCTCGTCCGACCTGCGGGAGTTCATCCGGGACAATCACCTCGACCTTTCGCTGGACGGCTGCCTGAACCCCCGGGACGCTTTCGGCAGCCACGATGACGCCGACCATGTCTACAACACCCCCCGGGCATGGTTCATGCTTCGCCACCTCAACCCGAATACATGGGTCTGGGACGGCCCTGCCGCCGACTACGGCCCCCGGTCGGACGACCTGCCCTGGTGCATGGTGCCGGAGCGGAAGCTGACCCCGGAGGACGTGAAGTATGTGCTGTCCTCCCACTATCAGGGCACTCCCTTCGACCCCTACGCCAGCTATGGCGACAAGAGCATGAAGGGCGCTTACCGCTCCATCGGCATCAACCGCAACGACTTCATGGCCCTCATCCAGATGCGGCCTGACCTGCCCGAGGACATCCGTGCGGTGGAGTGGATCGCCTACGCCTCCAACGCCTTCAACACCATGGTGCCCTTCTACGCCAACGTGGAGCGTACCCCGGCCTACCTCGCCTGCACCACCGGCGAGGTCTCCACCGACAGCTTCTACTGGGTGAGCCGGATGATCGCCGCCATGGCCGATGCCTCCTATGCCAAGAGCCTCATCCATGTGGAGCGGTACGAGGAGGGCGTCCTTTCCGCCAGCCGTGCCCTGCTGAACCAGTACGACAGAAAGATCTCTGCCGCCGAGGAGGGCCAGCGTGCCGCCCTGCGGGAGGAGGCCAACACCGCCATCGCCGCCGAGCTGAAGAAGCGTGCCGCCGATACGCTGGACAAGGTCCTCTTTGAGCTGAGCAGCGGCATGAAGAACGCCTACGCCCGTTCGGACGCTTGAGAAGCCGTTTTCATAAGCATTGCACACCGTCTGAACGGTCTTTTTGCCCGCATACTGCGTTGCTTTCCCTTGTAATCCACCAAGGATTACTGCGGAAAATCGCCTTGCCTGCGGGGCAAAAACTCTCGTCATCCGGCGCACCCTGCTTACGAAAACAGCTTCTAAAACCGTCAAAATCGGTCAGACAGAGTCATGAAATCGCCATCCGCCCCGGGACAGAACGCTCCGGGGCGGATTTTTTGTGCTCTTTTGCAGGTTGTATCCTACTGTTTGTGCAGAGTGACTGATTTTAGGAGATATATTTTGGCAGATGAATTGACGGAAAGTGATTGATTTTGACGGAGGATTTGCTATAATACAGACAGAAACAGTCAAAACGATTCAAACACAACCAGAATCGTGCAACAGGAGGGATAAAGATGTTGGCAGAAGAGAGGCTGGCCCGCATCATGAAGCTTCTGAGCCAACAGCGCACCGCGACGGTGCAGGAGCTTTGCGAGGCGCTGGATGCCAGCGAATCCACCATCCGCCGCGACCTGAACGAGCTGGACCGGATGGGCAAGGTGAACAAGGTGCACGGCGGCGCGACGCTGCCCGACAGCCAGTTCCTCGCCGACGAGCCGACGATGGCCGCGAAGGAAGCACTGGCCGTCGCCCAGAAAAAGTGCATCGCCAAGGCGGCTGCGGCCCTCATCACCGCAGAGGACTTCGTCTTTCTGGATGCAGGCAGCACCACGCTGGCCCTCGTCCGGGAGCTGAACGGCCCGGCGCTGGATGCCCGGTACGTCACCAACGGCGTGGCCCACGCCCGGACGCTGGCCCAGAAGGGCTGCAAGGTCTTTCTGCTGGGTGGGTTGCTGCGGCCCGAGACAGAGGCCATCATTGGCGCTGCGGCCCTTTACAGCCTGCAGCAGTACAACTTCACGAAGGCCTTTCTGGGAGCCAACGGTGTGGCGCTGGACGCCGGATTCACCACCCCCGACCCCGAAGAGGCGGCGGTCAAGGCCACGGCGGTGCGGCGGGCCAAAGAAGCGTGGTTCCTTGTGGATGACTCCAAGTTCGCCCGCGTCTACCCGGCGGTCATCGCCGAGCTTTCCGGCGGCGCGATCCTGACGAACCATTGTCCGAATCCAAAATACAGACAATTCACTCTGGTAAAGGAGGCAGCAGAATGATCTATACAGTAACATTCAACCCGGCCATCGACTATGTCGTGCGGCTGGATAGGCCGCTGGAGGTGGGCGAGGTGAACCGCGCCAAGGGCGAGGACTGCGTGCTGGGCGGCAAGGGCATCAATGTGTCCGGCGTGCTGGCCGAGCTGGGATGCCGGAGCACGGCGCTGGGCTTCGTGGCCGGTGAGACGGGGGCATGGCTCGAGCGGGGCTTGGCCGCGCAGGGCATCACCACCGACTTCATCCATCTCGCGCAGGGCATGACGCGCATCAACGTCAAGATCAAGGCCGGGCAGGAGACCGAGCTGAACGGTGCAGGCCCCGACATCCCCGAGAGCGCGATGGAGCAGCTGGAAGCCCAGCTCGACCAGCTGGCAGAGGGAGACATCCTCATTCTGGCGGGCAGCATCCCGTCCAGCCTGCCCCAGACCACCTACGAGCGTCTGCTGGCCCGTCTGGAAGGCCACGGCGTCCACACGGTGGTGGACGCCACCCGCGACCTGCTGGTGAACGTATTGCAGTATCACCCCTTCCTCATCAAGCCCAACAACCACGAGCTGGGCGAGATCGTGGGGCGCACCCTCACCACCGACGCCGACATCACCGCTGCTGCCCGCACCTTACAGGAAAAGGGCGCACGGAACGTGCTGGTGAGCATGGCCGGGGATGGCGCGCTCCTGCTGGACGAGAAGGGCGAAGTCCACCGCATCGGCACCCCCAAGGGCAGGGTGGTCAACAGCGTGGGCGCAGGCGACAGCATGGTGGCCGGCTTTGTGGCGGGCTACCTGCGCAGCGGCAGCTATCGGGAGGCTCTCCGGCTGGGCACTGCCTGCGGCAGCGCCACCGCATTCAGCCTCGGGCTGGCAAAGAAGGAAATGATCGACGCCCTGTTGGCGACGATTTAAGAGATAGAAGGAAACAAGGAGAGGAGCACACTATGCGAATCACGGAATTGTTTACGGCACAGTCCATCGCACTGGACGAGGCCCAGCAGGACCGCAGCCAGATCATCGACCGTCTGGTGGAACTGCAGGCGACCCATGGCAATATCAAGGACAAGGAGGCCTACAAAAAGGGCCTCTACGCCCGCGAGGACGAAGGCTCGACCTATGTGGATAACGGCATCACCGTCCCCCACGCCAAGTGCGACTGCGTCACCCGGCCCAGCCTCGCGGCTCTCCGTCTGAGCACCCCGGTGCAGTACAACGCCGAGGACGACGGCAAGACCGACCTGCTGTTCGCCATCGCAGCGCCCCAGAATGGCAGCCTCCACGTCGATATGCTGGCCCGCATGATGCAGATGCTCATGAATGAGGACTTCGTGGAGAAGCTGCGCACCGCCAAGACCCCGGCGGACTTCCTCGCCGCCATCGACGCGCAGGAGGAAGAGCAGTTCGGCGATGAGAGCTTCACCGATCAGGAGGTCAATGTGGGCTACCGGGTGCTGGCTGTCACCGCCTGCGTCAACGGCATCGCCCACACCTACATGGCCGCTGAGGCCCTGAACAAGGCCGGTGCAAAGATGGGCGTGCCCATCAAGGTGGAGACCAACGGCTCCGACGGCGCAAAGAACATCCTGACCAAGGACGAGATCGCCAACTGCGACGGCATCATTTTGGCGGCGGAAAAGAAGATCGAGACGGCCCGCTTCGACGGCAAGCCCGTCCTCTTCACCCGGGTGGATGACGGCATCCACAAGCCCGAGGAGCTTATCCGGAAGATCACCTCCGGCGAAGTCCCCGCTTTCCACGCAGAGGGCGGCGCACAGGCCGCAGAGGACGCCTCGGCCACCGACAGCTTCGGCCGCAGCCTCTACAAGAACCTGATGAACGGCGTCTCCCATATGCTGCCCTTCGTGGTGGGCGGCGGTATCATGATCGCGCTGGCCTTCCTGCTGGACGATTACAGCATCGACCCCGCCAACTTCGGCATGAACACCCCGCTGGCCGCCTTCTTCAAGACGGTGGGCAGCGCAGCCTTCAGCTATATGCTTCCCATTCTGGCGGGCTTCATCGCCATGTCCATTGCCGACCGTCCGGGTCTGGCCGTCGGCTTCGCAGGCGGCGTGCTGGCCATGAACGGCACCAACTTCGCCGGCATCGCTGCCGGTGAGACCACCGGCGTCTCCGGCGGCTTCCTCGCCGCCCTGCTGGCCGGCTTCGTGGCCGGTTATGTGGTGGAGTTCCTCAAGAAGATCACCGAGAAGCTCCCCGCCAGTCTCAACGGCATCCGTCCCATGCTCATCTACCCGCTGGGCGGCATCCTCATCGTGGGCGCGGTCATGTGCGGCATCAACCCCGTCATGGGCATGATCAACACCGCTGTGACCAACGGGCTGAACGCCATGGGCGGCACCTCCAAGGTCCTGCTGGGTGCGATCGTGGCCGGTATGATGAGCATCGACATGGGCGGCCCCTTCAACAAAGCGGCTTACGTCTTCGGCACCGCAGCCCTCGCCTCCGGCAACTATGAGGTCATGGCCGCTGTTATGATGGGCGGCATGGTGCCTCCCATCGCCATCGCCCTCTCCACCACCTTCTGCCCCAAGAAGTGGACGGCCGATGAGCGCCGCAACGGCATCGTGAACTACGTCATGGGCCTCTGCTTCGTCACGGAGGGTGCGATCCCCTACGCCGCTGCCGACCCGCTGCGCGTCCTGCCCAGCTGCGTCATCGGTGCAGCCCTCTCCGGTGCCCTGTCCATGACCTTCGGCTGCGCCCTCCGCGCTCCTCATGGCGGCATCTTCGTCTTCCCGGTGGTGGACCATGCGGTGATGTACTGTGTCGCTCTGGCCATCGGCAGCGTCGTGGGCGCGGTCATCCTGAGCCTGCTCAAGAAAAACCGCACCGAGGAGTAACGAAAAGCCATCCTCTTCCTTTTCAGGTATCGATAGCCAAAGGCCCCCACCCGGCAGCACCGGGTGGGGGCCTTTGGTATGGGAGATGCAGTTGCTCAGGCTCTCCCCTTGGGAGAGCTGGCGCGCAGCGCCTGAGAGGGCAAGGGTGCTGACAAAGGGCACAAAGACGGCGATGGCATCGCTCTTGCAAAGAGTCTGCCCATCGCTATGCAGCGGCTTTTTCATACCGGGCCTGCCCTCTCCGTCTGCTTCGCAGCCACCTCTCCCAAAGGGAGAGGCTTTGGCAGGGAGGCAAAAACCGTAGAAAACACAAAAACCCGCCTGGCAGCGGGTTTTTGTGTATAGAGGGGTGGGAAAGTATATAAAGTGGTGAATCGCATCATTGGAC
>ERZ1027014.62-NODE-62-length-56373-cov-5.776359_pt1 | contig 56373 bp, 48 predicted proteins | sample MGYA00519287_ERZ1027014 | MGnify/ENA primary metagenome ERZ1027014 (study PRJEB26926, sample SAMN06164698) | human gut metagenome | biome: ENVO:00009003; feature: ENVO:2100002; material: ENVO:00002003 | host: Homo sapiens | place: USA | collected 2012 ...
GTCAGATGTGTATAAGAGACAGATTTTTAAATGTGCAGAGCGCTTCGGTATCGACCCCACCGACCTCATCAAGGGCACAAGCCCGCGTCTTTCCACATATACCGTCACCCGCCGCGGCGAGGGCCTGCCCATTACGCGCCGTCAGGGCTTTAAGTATTTAAATCTTGCCCCGCTCTTTAAGGGCAAAACGGCAGAGCCTTTTTTTGTCACCATGCCGTATAACGAGGCGGAGCAGAAGGTTGCGATCAAGCTTTCCACCCATCAGGGGCAGGAAATGGACATCGTCATCAAGGGCAAAATGCGCGTGCAGATCGGCTCGCACATCGAAGAACTCGGCGAGGGTGATTCCATTTACTACAACAGCGGCACGCCCCACGGTATGATCGCCGTCGGCGGCGAGGAATGTACCCTCTACGCCGTCGTCATGCGCCCGCAGAAGGAGAAAAAGCCCGAAAAGGACACGTTTGAGGCGCTCATCAAGGCCAAACAGGACCGTGCCGACCGCGAAACGGTCGCAAGCCCGTTCGTGCACACCGAGCTTGACGAAAACGGCATCTTAAAATCCATCGATTTCATGAACGAGGAAAAGTTTAACTTCGCGTTCGATATCGTCGATAAAATGGCGGAAAAAGAGCCGGATAAGCTTGCGATGCTCTGGGTCTCCAAGCACCACGAGGAAAAGCGCTTCACGTTTAAGGATATGAAGCGCATGTCGAATAAGACGGCCAACTACTTTAAGTCCCTCGGCATTAAGCGCGGCGATAGAGTCATGCTCATCTTAAAGCGCCACTACCAGTTCTGGTTCGCCATTTTGGCGCTGCATAAACTCGGCGCCGTCGTTATCCCGGCGACGAACCTTTTAATGGAGCACGACCTCGATTACCGCTTCAAGGCCGCAGGCGTGCGCGCGCTCGTCTGCACGCCGGACGGTCAGGTCGCAGATGAAGCCCTGCGCGCCGCCAAAAACTGCGGCACCGTCGAATTTTTGATGATGGCAAACGGCGCACGCGAGGGCTGGCTCGATTTCGACGCCGAGGTTGAAAAGCAGAGCGACGTGTTTGAGCGTACAGAGGACACCGCCTGCGGCAGTGACCCCATGCTCATGTTCTTCACCTCCGGCACCACGGGCTACCCGAAGATCGCGGAGCACAACTATAAATACGCACTCGGACACTACATCACTGCCAAATACTGGCACAACGTCAACCCGGAGGGGCTGCACTTCACCATTTCGGATACCGGCTGGGGCAAGGCGCTGTGGGGCAAGCTCTACGGCCAGTGGATGTGTGAAGCGCCCATTTTTACCTATGATTTTGATAAGTTCGATGCACACGACATCTTGCCTATGTTCAAGCAGTACAACATCACCACGTTCTGCGCGCCGCCCACTATGTACCGCTTCTTCATTAAGGAAGATCTCTCCAAATATGACCTTTCCTCCATCGAGTACAGCACCACGGCAGGCGAAGCCCTGAACCCCGAAGTCTACGAGCAATGGAAGCGCGCCACCGGCCTTTCCATTTATGAGGGCTTCGGCCAGACGGAGACCACGCTTTCCATTTACAACCCGGTCGGCTCCGTGCCGAAAAGCGGCTCCATGGGCATCCCGAGCCCGCTTTACGATGTCGACCTCATTCTGCCGGACGGCACGCCTGCGCCGGTCGGCGAAACGGGCGAGATCGTCATCCGTACCGATAAACACACGCCCTGCGGCCTCTTCATGGGCTATTACCGCGACGAAGAGAAGACCCGCGAAGCGTGGAGCGGCGGCGTGTATCACACCGGCGACACCGCATGGCGCGATGAAGACGGCTACTTCTTCTATGTCGGCAGAACAGACGATGTCATCAAGTCGTCCGGTTACCGCATCGGGCCGTTCGAGATCGAATCCGTCATCATGGAGCTGCCGTATGTGCTCGAATGTGCCGTCACCAGCGCTCCGGACCCCATTCGCGGGCAGGTCGTCAAGGCGTCCATCGTGCTCACAAAGGGCACGCAGGGCACAGAAGCGCTGAAAAAAGAGATTCAGACCTACGTCAAGACGAACACCGCACCGTACAAATACCCGCGTATCGTTGAGTTCCGCGACGAGCTGCCGAAGACCATCAGCGGCAAAATCCGCCGCGTAGAGCTCAAGGGCTGATTTTAAACCGAATAGACACATAAGCGCCGCTGTACGACTTTTTCCCGTATGGCGGCGTTTTTTCTATGTTTGTGTGTTCTAAATTCAAATTTTGTTCACCGTTTTTCTCCCGTATTTGCGTATAATGTTTATGAATAAATTTGTGCGTAAAGGGTGAGAGAAATGGATAAAAATTTGGAATACGAGCCGATACGCGGCGCGCACATTTTAATGATCGTCAACCCCGTTTCCGGCCGCATCAGCGGCGAGCATACCGCCGATAAGCTTGAAGCATGGCTGAAAGAAAACGGCGCCGCCGTTGACCGCTTTGAAACGACCGAAACGGAAAACGGAAGCGGCTACACCGCAAAGCTCGCAGAAAACGACTATGCCCGCGTCGTCGTGCTCGGCGGCGACGGCACATTAAACGCCGTCTTAAACGGCATGCTGCACCGCGCGCTGCGCACGCCCATCACATATCTGCCTGCCGGTACCACAAACGATTTTGCCCAGACGCTCGGCATTCAAAAGCATCTTTTAGATCCTTATAAGAGCTTTACGGAAGCAGAAGACCGCCTCATAGATGCCGGCAAATTCGGCGACGGCTATTTTTCCTATGTCGCGTCGTTCGGCTTATTTACAAAGTGCTCCTACGCCACGCCGCGCACCATGAAGCGCCTTTTGGGCCACTTCGCGTATGTCTTAGAGGGCATGAAGGACCTCCACGCGCTCGATGCTACGCCCCTCACCGTCACGGCAGACGGCAAATTTTTCGAGGGCGCGTACATTTTCGGCGCGTTCAGCAACTCGCTTTCCATCGGCGGTATGCTGAAATACGATGAAAACAGCGTCGATATGAACGACGGCAAGCTCGAGATGCTTCTCATTCGCAAGCCGGAAACGCTCCCTGACCTGCACCGCCTCATTCTGGCGCTCAAAAACAACGATTTTTCGGACAAGCACATCGATTTCGCTTCCGCGAGTACGTTCCGCCTGCATGCCGCAGCGGGCTTTGATTGGTCAATCGACGGCGAATACGCCGCAGGCGGCATCGATACCGTCATCCGCTGCGTTAAGGATGCCGTGTGTATCGCCGCGCCGCGTGTCGAAAACGGTTGATTTTTCCTGCAAAACGTGTATAATAGCAAAAGCGATACTGCCTGCGGACTGGAAGAAGGCCGGGCAGTAAGCCTATCCTATTCACCATATTTCCGGAATGCCTTTTTAGGTACGCGCGCTGCGCGGGAAAGGAGGTGCGGCCTGTATGGCCTCATCTTTTGAAATCAAATCCACCAGACCTTCGGTGGGTGAAACCATCGTCACCATCGTTCGGGATCACATTGATTACCGAAAACAGATCTTTAAGCTTGCGGGCTCCGACCTGCGCCGCACATACCGTGCGTCCGCACTCGGTTGGTCTTGGGCCATCATCAAGCCGCTTGTCACGATTTTCGTTTACTGGTTCGCATTTGCCATCGGCCTGCGCCGCGGCGGCGATATCGAGGGCTACCCGTTCGTGCTGTGGCTCATCAGCGGCATCGTGCCGTGGTTTTATATGAGCGAAATGCTCACGCTTGGCACCGAGTGTATTTTACGAAACCGCTATCTTGTCACCAAGATGAAATACCCGGTTTCCACCATTCCGACGTTTACCAGCATCTCCAAATTCTCTGTGCACCTCATCTTGATGATGATCACCATCTTCATCTTCGTTATCACCGGCAACGAATTGACCATCTACCTTGTGCAGCTGCCGTTTTACATGCTGTGCAATTTCCTGTTCTTCACCGGCTGGGCTATGTTTGCCGCGCCCATCGCCGCCATCAGCACCGATTTCTCAAACCTCGTCAAATCGTTCGTTACAGCGGTGTTCTGGCTTTCCGGCGTGCTTTTCCAGGTCGATACCATGCACAAGGGCCTCGCACATAAGCTTTTGATGCTGAATCCCGTCACGTTCCTGTGCAACGGCTACCGCAACTGCTTCATTTACCACACGTGGTTCTTTGACCAGCCGAAGCGCCTTTTGTATTTCGCCGTCTGGCTCGTCGTCATTTACGCACTCGGCATCTGGAGCTACCGCCGCACCCGCAGCGAAATGGCGGACGTACTGTAAGGAGGGCAAAAGCATGAGCGAACAAAATAACATTGCCGTCCGTTTTAAAAATGTCTGCAAAACATACAGACTGTATACAAGCAGCCGCCGTCGCCTTTTGGGGCTGTTTTTCAAAAGCGTGCCGCACAAAACGAAGCACGCCGTCGTCGATATGAACCTCACCGTCGAGCGCGGCGAAGCCGTCGCCATTTTAGGACGCAACGGCGCGGGCAAATCCACCATGCTTAAAATGATCACCGGCGTCACGTTCCCCACAAGCGGCGAAATTTACGTCAACGGCATCGTCAGCGCGCTTCTGGAGCTCACAAGCGGCTTTGACCAGGAATTTACCGGCCGCGAAAACATTTACCTCAAGGGCCGCATTCTGGGCCTTAACGATGAAGACATCGCAAAGCTCGAGCCTGCCATCATTGATTTTGCGGAGCTCGAAGAATACATTGACCAGCCTGTGCGCACGTACTCCAGCGGTATGAAAGCGCGCCTCGGCTTTTCCATCTGCGTCAACATCAACCCGGAAATCCTCATCGTCGATGAGGCGCTGTCCGTCGGCGACCGCGCGTTCCGCGATAAGTGCACCAAAAAGGTGAAGGAGATCATGCAGGGCGACATCACGCTTCTGTTCGTCACCCATTCGCCGGAGATTGCCAAAGCGTTCTGCACCCGCGGTGTCGTGATGAAAAACGGAAAGATCGTGTTTGACGGCACCATCGATGAAGCCATCGACTACTACGCCACAAAATACTAAACTTCCCCTTCGATTTTAAAACCGGAAAGGAAATTTACCATGAGAAAACCCAAAAAGCTCACGGCGCTCCTGCTCGCGCTCACACTGCTTTTCGCCTGCGCCGCCTGCGCCAACGGAAACAGCACAACAGACAGCGGCAAAACCATCTCGGGCACGCTGCCGGAGATTATAGACCGCCTGTATGACACCGTAGATGTCGATGACGAGCAGCGCGATTTTCTCAAAAACAGCGTCGGCACGGTCGAGATTCCGAAAGACCAGTCTGCGTACTACTTCGGCGTCGAAAACCTCGATTTTGAAGAAGCCGTCGCGAGCGAGCCGTTCATCAACGCCATCGCGTTTTCCGTTTGCCTCATGCGTGTCAAGGACGGTACCGACATCGACGAGCTGAAAGCGGAGATCCGCCGCAGCGCGAACCCCGCCAAGTGGATCTGCGTGGATGTCAACCCGAACGACGTACGCGTGGAAAGCGTCGGCGACCTTGTCCTGCTCATCATGGCGGACGATTCCGAAAAATACAGCGAAGCATTCTACGCCCTCGCCGAGTAAAAAGCAAAACTTGACGAAAACGCCAAAAATCGCTATGATGAATATAAACGCGGCGTGATGCCGTGTGACGAAAGGAAGTTATATCATGCTGAAGAAAATCGATACAAAGAAAGCCCCCGCAGCCATCGGCCCGTATTCGCAGGCCATCGTTTGCGGCAATATGCTCTTCACCTCCGGTCAGATTCCGATCGACCCCGCAACGGGCGACATCCACGGTGCAGACATCACCGAGCAGGCAGAGCAGGTCATGAAGAACCTCGCCGCCGTCCTCGAAGAAGCCGGTACCACGTTTGAAAACGCCGTGAAGACCACCTGCTTCCTCGCCGATATGGGCGATTTCGCCGCGTTCAACGCCGTCTACGGCAAGTATTTCACCGAAAAGCCGGCACGCTCCTGCGTTGCCGTCAAGACCCTGCCGAAGAACGTCCTCGTCGAAGTGGAAGTCATCGCAGCGCTTTAATTTCCGCAAATCAAAAGGCATACGGTAAGCGAAAAACGCTTTGCCGTATGCCTTTTGGCATATAAAAAGCGCCGTACGGATTCCCGTACAGCGCCGAAAAATCACTTTTTCTTGTTCGTTTTAAACTTCAGAAACAGCGGCTTTTTACCCTGTTCCTTTTTCTTTGCCGCGCGTTCCAAAACGGGGGCGCACAGCGGGCGGCCCTTAGAATACCCCGACGCGTAGTGAGAGTTTTCCAGATATGGGTATTTGCCCGGTTCTAAATCAGCGTTTGAAAGCCCGCGCGCCGCAAGGCGGTTCGTTGTCACGCGGCGCATCACCGTGTATAGAACCGCTGCAATCGGTGTGCCGAGAATAATACCCAAAATGCCGAACAAATTGCTGAAGATCGTCACGGCGGTCATCACCCACACGCCCGGCAGACCAATGGTCGAGCCCACGACCTTCGGGTAAATGAGATTGCCCTCAAACTGCTGAAGGCAGATGAAGAAGATGACGAACCATACAGCATCCATGGGGTTTACGATCAGCAGCAAAAACGCGCCGATGCCGCAGCCGATGTACGCGCCGAGAATCGGTATCAACGCAGTGATCGTCACAATGCACGAGATGAGCAGCGCGTAGTCAAACCCGATAAGCGACATGCAGATGAAGCACAGGCAGCCTAAAATGACACACTCCGTCAGCTGGCCGCGCACAAAGGAAGAAAACACGTTGTTCGAGGTTACCGCAATGTCTGCCAGCGTTGCCACCACCTTTTTCGGCAGCAGGGAATAGGAGACACGCTTTAAGGAAAGCAGCAGGCTCTCCTTGCTCGTCAGGAAGTACGCGGAGAAGATAACGGAGAGCACAAACGTGAAAATGCCGCTCGCCACATTCACGGTCACGTTCACAAGCGAGCTGAAAAAGTTCGTCGTAAACTCCGTTGCGCCCGATAAAATCGAAGACCAGTTGAAGTTATTCAACGAATCCACCATCGTGGAAAAATCGAAGTCAAACTGCTTGGAAAGCTCGTCAGTCCATTTGGCAATCTGGTCTACATACACCGGAATATTCACGCGCGCCGTCTCGCCGATGAGTTCCAAAGACTTGAAAATCTCCGGCACGACATACAGCGTGATGGCGAGGAGGATGAGCACGATCACCGCATAGGAAAGCGCCACGCATACCGGGCGCTTCAGCTTTTTCCACACCTTGTTGTCACTGCGTGTGAGCTTTCCGAACACCGTGTTCTCAAACAGATTCAAAAACACATTTAAAATGTACGCGATAAAAAGGCCCAGAATAAACGAGCTCACCGCGTTAAAGAGCACGCCGCCCACCTTCGAGACCGCATCGAACTTGAACAGTACGAAAATCAGCCCCACCGCAAAGGCGGCAATGGCAATGCCGGGCTTTACATAGTCCCACGGGGTGTATTCCCGCATCGGTTTCTTTTCTGCAGAATGGTTTTCTTTTTCCACAATGACCCTCCGGTTTCCAATACACGTTAAGGCGATACCGCAGGCTTCGCCCTAAAAATGACCCGCCGCACACGGAAATGCGCGCGGCGGGTGCTCAGAGTTTTTTATTTAAGAATTAAAATCAGAACGTCGCCTTTGCGCCGGTCTCAAATGCCTTGTAAGCACCGTCCATCAAACGGGTCAGCATCACAGCCTCGTCAATCGTGAACGGAGACGGCTTGCCGTTTACAACAGCATCGATCCACTGGTCGATCGGCAGCGGCTCCTTTTCCGGCAGCTCAAGGTCTACCCACTTGCCTTCGGTCGCCTTGCCGCCCCACTGTACGCTGTCGCCGTGTACCATCACAGCGCCGTCCGTGCCGCTCACTTCCAGCGTGTACGGGTTGCACTCGGAGACAAAGCCGGTCTCGGAAACGCCGATCTTGCCGTCTGCAAACTCAATGACGGAGACCGCATTGTCCTCAACGCCGCGGTTCGTCACCTGCGTGAACGTGGAGGTAATGGATTTCGGCTCTCCCAGCAGCCAGTAAAGCGTGTACATCGGGTGTGAGCCAAGGTCTATCATTGCGCCGCCGCCGCACTGTGCTTTATCGTAGAAATGCGGGGGAAGCCAGTTTGCGGAGCTGCCGTTGTGTACGTTGCGCACGCGTGCGTAGGTCACACGGCCCAGCTTGCCGCTGTCCATCAAAGCTTTTACCGCGCGCAGCGTCGGGAACGTGCGGTGCGGATAAGAGATCGTAAATACCTTGCCGGAAGCCTTCACAGCCTCGGCGACCTTCTCTGCGTCCTTGGGGTCGATGGTGAGCACCTTCTCGGTGAAGATGTTCTTCTTCGCCGCCGTCACCTTCATCATGATCTCCGGGTGGTCGCAGGTCGCAGTGCAGATGACCACGCTGTCAATGCTCTCGTCGCCAAGTACAGCGTCGAGGTCTGCGTTGAACGGCAGGTTCATTTCATCGGCGAACTTCTTGCCGCGCTCTGCGTCGTTGTCCCAAACGACGGCGACTTCCGCATTCGGGTTGTTCAGTACACCCGTGGTGTACTCTTTGGTGTGGACGTGCCAGGTGCCTAAAATTGCAACTTTCATGGTTTTCAAACTCCTTGCCCTAATCAGGTCTTTTGTTTAAACTGCTTATGGCAGCGCTGGCAGGTGACAAGAATTTTACCGCGTCCGCGCGGTGCGCGCAGCTGCTGGCGACAGCCCGGACAGCGGAAGTATTTGTACTGCTTGCGCTCGCGAAAAGCCGTTTTCTTAATTCTAAACCATTTTTGCACCGGTGTCCATACCTTTAAGAAAGAATAGTATTCTTTTTGCCGCGCGGGGATGTTGCGCGAGAACATACGGAACAGCGCATAGATATAAAGCGCGTAAGAAATAATTGCGAGCGGCCAGAACCAGAAAATGCGCGAAAGGAACATCACGATGATACCGAGGATCATCAAAACAAGGTTCAGTTCGTCCGTGCCGTACCGGCCGTACATAAATCTTCTCAATTTTTCAAGAAACAAATAAAAACACTTCCTTAGAAATGAGGGTATAGAGATAAGGTTAAAAATAAGATTTCACAGTTAAAAGTATAATGCGCGGAAAACTTTTTTTCAAGAAAACCGAGACTTCTTTCACACTAAGTTTACACTTTGTTCTTAGGGTAACACTAAGGTAACAAATTGTGCATAAATCTCTGCGGTTTCAGAAGCAGAACATCACAGGACACAAGCGGACATCTTTTTCAAAACGCGCTTTTTCCGGTATTTACCGCTTGACAAATCAGAACGCATGTTCTATAATAAGGACATAGAGAACGCATGTTCGCAACGCGTCAAAAGGAGGCAAAAGCCGTGGATCGGGTCATTCTGCACATCGATATGAATAACTTTTATGCCTCTGTGGAGACGCTTTATGACCCGTCGCTGAAAGATATTCCCATGGCGGTCGGCGGCGATAAAGAGCGTCGCCACGGCATCGTCCTCGCGAAAAATATGCTCGCGAAGGCCAAAGGCGTCAAAACGGCGGAAGCCTTGTGGGAAGCGGAACGCAAATGCCCCGGCATCAAGTTCGTCCCGCCGCATTTTGAGCGCTACGCAAAGTATTCGCGCCTTGCAAAGGAGATCTACATGCAGTACACCGACATGGTGGAAAGCTTCGGCTTAGACGAGTGCTGGCTCGACGTGACCGGCAGCCGCCGCTTGTTCGGCAGCGGCCGCGAGATTGCGGAGGAAATTTGCGCGCGCGTCAAAGATGAGCTCGGGCTCACGGTGTCAATCGGCGTGTCGTTCAACAAAATTTTCGCAAAGCTCGGCAGCGACTATAAAAAGCCGGATGCCGTAACGGAGTTCACGCGCGAGAATTTTAAAGAGCTCGTGTGGCCGCTTCCGGCGGCAGACCTGCTGTTCGTCGGCAAATCGACGCAGGAAGCGCTCAGAAAATACGGCATCTACACCATCGGAGATGCCGCAAAAGCCGACCGAAAGCTGTTAAAAAGGCTATTCGGCAAGGCGGGCGAGCAATTAAGTATGTACGCAAACGGTGAAGACAGGTCGCCCGTGCGCCGTGTGAACGAGCACGAGGAGGTCAAAAGCATCGGCAACAGCACCACCGCCGTGCACGACCTAAAAGACGACGGCGAAATTCGCGCAGAGCTCTACATGCTCTCCGAAAGCGTCGCACAAAGATTGCGCGAAAAGGGCCTTTGCGGCTACAACGTGCAGCTTTCCGTGCGCAAATATAACCTCGAGACCTACCAGCGCCAAAAGATGCTGGACACCGCCGTGGCGGATTCCAAAAGCATTTTCGACGCAGCCTACGGTCTTTTCCGCGCCCACCACACGGGCGAATCCATCCGCAGCATCGGCGTGCGCGTGTCGTCGCTCGTGCCGCTCGGCATGTCGCAGTGCTCGCTGTTTGAAGATGCCGCGCGCGGACAAAAGGCCCAAAAGCTCGAAACGACGGTCGATTTTCTGCGCTGCAAATACGGCGGCGACATCATTGATCGCGGCATCAAGGTGATGCACAAAGATCTCTTTCAGTCCGCCGCGGAAAACCGCCGCACACACGTCGAAAACCCGTTCAAGGGCGTCGCGCTTTAAGATAGGGAGAACAGCATGAACACACAAATGGACACCATGGAAAAGCTGCGCATTTTATCGGATGCCGCAAAATATGACGCGGCGTGCACCTCAAGCGGCGTAAACCGCGCAGGCGTAAAAGGGCAGCTCGGCTCTGCCGCCGCGTGCGGCATCTGCCACAGCTTCGCAAGTGACGGCCGGTGCATCTCCCTTTTAAAGGTGCTAATGACGAACATATGTGCTTATGACTGCACGTATTGCCTCAACCGCCGCTCAAACGACACGCCCCGCGCGACGTTTCGCCCGCAGGAGCTGGCGGATCTGACCATCAGCTTTTACCGTCGCAATTATATTGAAGGGCTGTTTTTAAGCTCCGCCGTGTTCGGCTCGCCGGACATCACCTGCGAAAGAATGCTCGAAACATTGCATATTCTGCGTAACGAGTATCACTTCAACGGTTACATTCACGTCAAAGCCATTCCCGGCGCGGACGAGACACTTTTGCAGCAGCTTGGCCTGCTTGCCGACCGTATGAGCGTCAATATCGAGCTGCCGTCAAACGACAGTCTAAAGCGCCTTGCGCCACAGAAATCGAAGGAAAACATCCTGCTGCCCATGTCGCGCATTCGCGACGGCATCAAGGAAAACGCGCACGATCTCATACGGTATAAAAGTGCGCCGCGCTTCGTACCGGGTGGGCAGTCAACGCAAATGATCATCGGCGCAACGCCGGAAAACGACCGACGTATTTTGCAGCTGAGCGAAGGACTTTACCACAAGTATTCTTTAAAACGCGTGTTTTACTCTGCGTATATACCGGCCGTGCAGGACAGAAATCTGCCCGCGCTCGACACCGCGCCGCCGCTTCTGCGCGAGCATAGATTATATCAAGCTGATTGGCTTTTGCGGTTTTACGGCTTCACGGCGGACGAATTATTGAGCGAAAAAACGCCCGACCTCGACCCTATGTTAGACCCGAAGTGCAGTTGGGCGGTGCGCCACCCGGAGGAATTCCCCGTGGAGGTGAACTGCGCGCCGTATGAGAAATTATTGCGCGTGCCGGGCATCGGCGTGGTGAGTGCAAAGCGCATCATCCGCGCCAGACGGCAAGCCAAGCTCGACCACGAGGGGCTGAAAAAGCTCGGTGTCGTCTTAAAGCGTGCTTCGTATTTTATCACCTGCAACGGCAAAATGCAGTGCCGTTTGCGCACAGACGAACCGGCGGTTTTGGCGGGCATTCTGCGCGACCGCGGGCTGCCGCAAGGCGGCATACAGCCCGAAATTCCCGAGCAGCTTTCATTATTCAACCCCACAAAGGAGGACGTGGTAAAATGTCTGACCGGACAACTGTAATGTATTACTACGACGGCACATATAATGGCTTTCTTTCCTGTGTGTTCGAGAGCTTTGCGGAAAAAGAAACGCCTGCCGCGATTTTGCCCGTTGATGAAGCCGACCAGACGTGTTTATTCGGCGCGAAGTATATCGAGACCGACCTGCGCCGTGCCGAGCGTGTGCGCGTGTCGATTCCGAAGAAAATGGGCATGGAGGCGCAGGATCTTTTGGAGCGCGCGTTTTTTACCTGTATGCCCGAAAAGGAACTGCGTATGCTGGAATTCATGCGGTTGGGGTACAAGGTCGGGCGCGGCGTGTGCGGGCGACTGACCGAGCCTGACGTCGATAAGATCACGAAAGCGGTGCAGTTCCTTGAGCGAGAAGCGCACTTGTATCTCGGTTTTCTGCGCTTTGCGGAGTACGGCGACGTTCTTATCGCGCAGATTGAGCCGAAAAACAGCGTTTTACCCGTTATCGCGCCGCATTTTATCAACCGTTTTTCCGGTGAAGATTTCATGATCTTCGACCGCACGCATAAGCTTGCTTTATTATATAAAGACGGCGCGACGGAATTTTTGCAGGCGGAGCACATCGAGCTGCCGCCGGAATCGCCGGAGGAGGAGAAATTCCGCGCCATGTGGCGCACGTTCTACGACACCGTGGGCATTGAGGGCAGACGGAACGACCTGTGCCGCCGCACCCACATGCCAAAGCGCTACTGGAACCGTATGACGGAGATGCGGGATAAGGTTTGAGATAAAATGAGAATGAAAAAAGGACGGCTTCCGGGGAAGCTGTCCTTTTGAGGTTTTACTAAAATTACGTTCGCGGGGTTTGGCAGACGATGTCCACAAAAAGGCGGCCGTCGGGGAGAAAGCTGACGCCGAGTGACGCGTCGCAATTTTCGGACACCGACCAGTATTCGTTGTAGATCTCGCTGGAGCCGACGGCATCGGTGCTCAGGCGGTCGAGGTGCGTGGAGATGCGGTTTTCAAGGCCGGGGTAGGTGGTCGGCTCGCCGTACTGCGCGGTGAGGGTGTTGAGGAGCTTTTCGGGCAGCTTGCAGTCCGCATCGGTCGGGTTTTCGACGACTAGGACCCTGCGGTAGCCGTAAAGCGTATCGGTGTTGAGATCGAAAAGCAGGTAGACCGAAAAATCACGGTTTTCGAGCGTTTCGGTCCGGTCTAAAACGTAGGCGTTGGCATAAAGGTCGTCTTCCTTGTAGGTGAGATTTTCCGCATCGAGCGCCGCAAGTACTTCGTTTTTCGTTTCGCCGAACATGGCGGGATAATCGAGCGCTTTGGCGCCTTTTTCCGCCGAGCAGGCGGTGAATCCGAGCAGAAGCAGGAGCAACAGAAAAACGGGGAATGCGCGGTTTGCGGCATAGTACGCAAAATGAGAAAGCGAGCGTTTTTTCATGGTATGACCTCCTGTTCAGGGCGATGTTTTTTATCTTGATTATAGAAAAGTGCGGAGAAAAAATCAATCGTCAAAGAAGATAAAAACGAGGGGCGTTTGTTGGGTGAAATGACGGGCTGCGGTGAGCGTGCGTCAATCCCCAAGCGTAATAAACTGCGTATGCTCCGGCAGGTTTTGAACTTCGGTTTTCAAAAACGCCGGTCTTAAATCGATATACGGCAGCTCTTCAAACGGGAACCACGCGAAGTGGACGCTCGGTTCATTCGGGCTGTCGAAACGGTCGCCGCGGGTGATGAGATCGGTGCCGGAAGCGTCTACGGTGAAGTAGGTACAAAGCTCGTGGTAACGCTGCTTTTTGCCTGTCGGGGTGAAGAAGCTTTGGGCAATCCACACGGCGCGCTCCGGCGCGACGGTGACACCCAGCTCTTCTTTTAACTCGCGCGTGAGGGCGTCCTCGGCCTTTTCACGCATGGTGACGCGGCCGCCGGGGAGGTAGTAGTGCTCTGTGCTGTCGTCTTTTGTGACGAGCAGCTTGCCGTTCTGCACGATGATGGCGGCGGTGCGGAAGTTGAACACGCCTTTATCCGTGGAGAATGAGATGTTCGGGTTATACGAGGCAAATTCCTTTGCGAGCCTTACGGCGAGCGCGACGATGTTCTCGTTCGCGCGGGATTTATCGAATGTGCGGCAGCTTTCGCGCATGCGGCGCAGACGCTCTTTATGCTCGATGAGTGAGGACACGACGGCGGAGAAATTCTCCTTTGTGATGCGCACGCCCATATCGTGCGTTTGCAGGAAGTTGGCGTTATCTTCCTCCTGACCGGGAATGGCGTCGAACACGGCGAGCGGCAGGTTGCATGCGAGCGCTTCCGAGACGGTGAGGCCGCCCGGCTTTGTGATGATGAGGTCGGACGCGTGCATAAAGCGCTCTACTTCCGTTGTGAACTGGATAAGCTTTGTCTTTTTCGATGAGTTCGGAATTTCGCTTTCAAAGAGCTTATAGAGCTTTTTGTTATTGCCCGTGATGATGATGATCTGTAAATCGAGCGGGGAGGAGCACAGGCCGCGGTAGAGGTCTACAATGTTGGAGACGCCCATGCTGCCGGCCATGAAGAGCACGGTGGGCACTTCCGGCTCGAGGTCCATTTCGGTGAGGAGCTTCGCCTGGTCTTCCTTGTCGAAGAAGACGTCGTGCACCGGGATGCCGTAGGGGTAGATATGCTCTTTCGGAATGCCGAGACGGCGCAGGTCGTTCACCATGTCGTCGCAGGCGACGACGTAGGCGTCGACATTCGGGGCAATCCACGCCTTGTGCACGCCGTAGTCTGTCATGAGGCAGATAAGCGGGCAGGTGATGCGGCGGCGCTCCTTTAAACCGGAGATCATCTCTGTTGCGAACGGGTGCACGCTGATGATGACGTCCGGCGCGACCTCCGCTAAACGCGGATAGAGCTGGAGCGCCAGAAGCTCCGTTGTGCGGGGGACGAAATCCGCAAGGGGATTATCTTTATTTGTCGTTTTGTAGAGGCGGCCGAAGAGAGACGGGGTCTTCTTTGCCATAAAGAGGTAGCTGTCGCAAATGGTTTTGTCGAGCAGCTTGCCGATGCTTTTTAAGAAGTCCATTTGAATGACTTCGTGGGTGGTGGTTTCGCGTATGTATTTTTCAAGTGCCGCAGCCGCGCGCAGGTGGCCGCCGCCGGTGGCACAGGTGAGAATCAAAATGCGCATGATACCGCTCCTTTTCAATAGCCTTTTCATCGGGTGTGTCTGAAAAATCAAAACTTATTTTCAGATACTCCCTGTCCTTTGCTCCAGTTTATCACATTTTTTTGTGAATTTCCATATATTGCGCGGAAATTAAGAAATCAAATCCGAAAAAAGAGTGAAATTTGCGGAAAATTTGCATTTTTCTGGAGACTTTTTTGCGGCTTTGCGGTATACTTAAAGTAAGCGGAGAACCTATATGCGTTCAAAAACTTTTAAGACATATTTAAACGTATGTCTTTACAAGAAAAGATGCGGCAGGTATAATATTCTCAGCCGGTATTTTGTCGGCGAAAAGGAGAGAATATCTGCAAAACGTAAGTCGGTACGATACAGAAAAGCGGCTGTGAGAAGCTGCCGGGATTTTCAGAAAGGCGATCTCATGTATAGACATAAAACGAAAAAATATCGCGCGGCGGCGGTCGGCGCAGTTTTGGCGGCTGTCTTGATGCTGGGCTTTGCGGGCTGCGATAAGCTGCCGACGTCTTCCGACTCTGCGGCGACGGCGGCGCCGACGCCTACCCCGGAGCCGGAAGACCTGACCGTGTTTGCGGAAGGTACCACGATGGACGGCATCGACATTTCCGGCATGAAGCTCGCGGAAGCCGAAAAGGTGTGCAGAGCAGCGGCGTTAAAGCCGTATGCGAATATTAACGTCACGGTGAAAAGCGGCGACACCGAAATGACCGCCAAGGGCAGCGAGCTGACCGTTGTGGATACGCTGGATATTACGCTGACGCGGCTTTTGAAATCGAGAAAAGCGGGCGACTACGAAATGACGTACTGCCTGACGCTCAAGAATTTTGAAAATGAATTAAAACAGAAGCTCGGCGATTTCGTCGTGCAGGCTAAGGACGCGACCGTGGGCTCTTATGACTTTGACGCGGGCGACTTTGTGTTTGAGGACGCCGTGAACGGCAAAAAGCTGGACGTTTACGGAACGCTTGCCGCCGTAAAGGCGCAGTTCCTTAAGAAAACGAGCGGCGAAGTAGAGGCTGCTTTGCAGGAGACCGCGGCGAAAGTGACCGTGGACGACCTGAGAAAAGATTTCGGCATGATCTCCTCGTTTGAGACGGTCTCGACGAATACGGAAAACGGCAACCACAACATGGGTCTGGCGCTTTCCCGCGTGAACGGCACGGTTTTGAACCCGGGCGATACATTCTCTTATGAAAACATCGTGGGCGATTCCACAAATGCTTCCACGGGCTTTTTGCCGGCGGGCGGTCTTTCCGGCGGCGCGCTGGTGCAGATGTACGGCGGCGGCATTTGTCAGGCTTCTTCAACGATCTACGGCGCTGCGCTGCGTGCGGGCATGACAATCACGCTGCGCGACTGCCACTCTTCACCGTCTACGTACGTGCCGATCGGTCTGGACGCGACGGTGAGTTACGGCGAGATCGACTTCCAGTTCCGCAATGATCTTGACACCCCGGTGTACATTATGAGTTGGATGGACGGTGTGACGCTGCATGTGCAGTTCTACGGCAAGCACCCGAAAGAGTGGGACACGATCAATGTGTATTCTCAGACGACGAGCGAGATCCCGCCGCTGAGCACTGTGAAATACGTGGTGGACCAGAACCTTAAAAAGGGCGAAAAGGTGCTTTCCACAAGCGGCAACTGGGGCTATGAGGCGAGCGCTTGGCGCGATTTTGTGAAGGACGGAGAGGTCATCCGCACCGAGACGCTGCCTTCCTCCTACTACGGCCCAAGCGGCACCATTTACCGCATCGGCCCGGGCACGGAGACGTCTTCCCCGAGCCCGACACCTACGGCAACCCCAACGGCAGTGCCTACTGCGACCCCTGCACCGACGGCTGCCCCGACTGCGGCGCCTACGCCGGAGCCGACCCCTGCGCCGCCCGCAGAACCGACGGCGGCCCCCACAGAGGAGCCTACACCGGAGCCTGTGACGGCGGCCGAAACCGGCGAATGAGAATAGAAACAGTTTCCCCCTGCTCTTTTTTCGGCAGGGGGAATTTGTGCAAGTGAATATAATTGTGTCACCTCCGGTGACACTTGAGAGGAGCTTATTTGTGAGCATAAAAATAGACGGAATGGTGCGCGTAGCGGCGGCTACACCGCACGTGAAGGTGGCGGACTGCCCGTACAACAAAAACGAGATGGCGAAGATGATCCGCGAGGCGGCCGCAAACGGCGCTTCGGTCATCGCGTTCCCGGAGCTTGCGATGACGGGCTACACCTGCGGCGACCTGTTTAAGGACAGAAAGCTGATGGAAAGCGCGAAGGCGTGCCTGTTTGACCTCATCGAAGAGACGGAAGACCTCGATATTCTGTGTGCGGTGGGTATGCCGATCCCGTCCGGCGGGGCGCTGTATAACTGCGCGGCGGTGTTCAGTCGCGGCGTTTTGCTGGGCCTGCCGGCAAAGCAGCATATTCCGAATTACTCCGAATTTTACGAGCTGCGCCATTTTTCCCCCGCGCCGGAAAGCGGCATGCTGCGCTATGCGGGCGACTGGTACGGCTGCCGTGACGTGGTGTTTGAGCTTGCGCCGGACGTGACCGTGGGCGTGGAGATCTGCGAGGATGTTTGGGTGGCAGACCCGCCGAGCGTGACGCTTGCAAAGGGCGGCGCGACCGTTTTATTAAATCTTTCGTGCAGCGATGAAATTATCGGTAAGGCGCAGTACCGCCGCGACATGCTGCGCATGCACTCCGGTCGTCTGCTTGCAGCGTATGTGTACGCGGACAGCGGCTTTGGCGAAAGCACGACGGACATGATCTTTGCAGGACACAATTTGATTTGCGAAAACGGCTCGTTACTGAACGAGAGCGATTTGTTTACGAACGGCATCACCTACGGCGACATCGACGTGGAGCGCCTTGTGCAGGAGCGCCGCCGCATGAATACGTGGCAGGACGAGCCTGTGTGCGACATCATCGACGCTTCGATGGACCTGCCCGAGTTTGAGACGACGCGCACGGCGTACCCGTACCCGTTTGTGCCGAAGGACGACGCCGACCTTTCCGCACGCTGCGAGACGATCCTCAAAATGCAGGCGACGGGTCTCGCGACGAGACTGAAGCACATCGGCTGCAAAACGGCGGTCATTGGGCTTTCGGGCGGTCTCGATTCCACGTTGGCGTTGCTTGTGACGGCGAACGCGTTTGATATGCTCGGCCTGCCGCGCACGGGCATCCGCACGGTATCGATGCCATGCTTCGGCACGACGGCGCGCACGAAGAGCAACGCGCAGTGCCTTGCGGAAGAGCTCAAGGTGCATTTTGATGAAATTCCGATTGCGAAGGCGGTGGAGCAGCACTTTAAAGACATTCAGCACGATCCCGAGGTGCTGGACGTGACGTATGAAAATTCGCAGGCGCGCGAGCGCACGCAGCTTTTGATGGACATTGCGAATCAGCACGGCGGCATTGTCATCGGCACGGGCGACCTTTCCGAGCTTGCGCTCGGCTGGGCGACGTACAACGGCGACCACATGTCGATGTATGCGGTGAATGCGTCTATCCCGAAGACACTGGTGCGCCACCTCGTGCGTTATGAGGCGATGCACGGCAACGACGAGCTGCGCCGCGTTTTACTTGATATTTTGGATACGCCGGTCAGCCCGGAATTATTGCCGCCGAAGGACGGCGAAATTTCACAGAAGACGGAAGACCTTGTGGGACCGTATGAACTGCATGATTACTATTTGTATTATATGCTGCGCTTTGGGTTTACGCCACGTAAAATTTATGCGATGGCGCTGCGCTCATTTGCGGGGCAGCATGACGCCGAGACCATTAAAAAGTGGCTGAAAACGTTCTACCGCCGCTTCTTCCAACAGCAGTTTAAGCGCTCCTGCCTGCCGGACGGCCCGAAGGTGGGCTCTGTGACGCTTTCGCCGCGCGGCGATTTCCGCATGCCGAGCGACGCGTGCAATACGGTGTGGAGAGAGGAGATCGAGACACTGTGAACATTTTAGTTGCGATGGAGACGAAGCCCTATCAGCGCGTGTGGCTCGAAGAAGCCGCGCCGGGGGAGACGTTTATTTATAAAGAGGGCAAGGCAGAGCGCGAAGACGTGCAGAACGCGGATATAATCCTCGGCAACGTGAGCCCGAAGCTCATCTCGACCGGCGATAAGCTCAAATGGTTGCAGACGAACAGTGCGGGCGTGGACGGGTATATCCACGGCTGTCTGCCGAAGGAGACCGTTTTGACGAATGCAACGGGCGCGTATGGCCTTGCGATTTCGGAATACATGGTCGCGGTGTGGCTTGAACTTTTAAAAAAGCTGCATTTGTACCGCGATGTGCAGCGCACGGGCAAGTGGTGCGACCTCGGGCAGGTGCGCTCGGCGTGGAACTCGACGGTGTTGGTGCTCGGCCTCGGCGACATCGGTGGGGAATTTGCGAAGCGTGCGAAAGCGCTGGGCGCAAGGGTGATCGGCGTGCGCCGCACGGGTACGGATAAGCCCGATTTTGTGGACGAGCTCATCCACACCGATAAGCTTGACGAATATTTGCCACAGGCGGACTGCGTGGCCATCACGCTGCCGGGCACGACGGCAACGAAGGGGATGTTTGACGCAGAGCGCATGGCGAAGATGAAGGACGGCGCGATTTTATTAAACGTCGGCCGCGGGATGATCGTCGACACAGATGCGCTGTGCGCGGCGCTGGAAAACGGAAAGCTTGCGGGCGCGGGCGTAGATGTGACCGACCCGGAGCCGCTGCCCGCAGATCACCCGCTGTGGAAGATGGAAAACGCGGTCATCACACCGCATATCTCCGGCGGATACCATTTGCAGGAGACGCACGACCGCATTGTGCGTATTATGGCGGAGAATTTAAAGCGTTTTCTGGCGGGTGAGCCGCTTAGAAATGTGGTCGATTTTTCGACCGGCTACCGAAAACTGTAAGGGATAATGATGGATACGACACAGGAAATTTATTTGGACAACAGCGCGACGACGCGCGTTTCAAAAGAGGCGGCGGAAAAGGCGCTTTACATGATGACGGAATGCTACGGCAACCCCTCTTCGCTGCACAGCAAGGGCTTTGCGGCGGAAAAGGAGATGACTGCGGCGCGGGAGATCATCGCCGAGAGACTTTCGGCGCAGCCGGGGGAGATTTATTTCACGTCCGGCGGCACAGAGAGCGACAACATTGCGATTTTGGGTGCGACGCACGCGAAAAAGCGCGCGGGCAACAAGATTGTGACGACGGCAATCGAGCATCCGGCGGTGCTCAATACGATGGCACAGCTTGAAAAAGAGGGCTTTGAGGTCGTGTATGTGCAGCCGGATGCGGACGGAAATATTCCGAAAGAGAAATTTGACGCGGCCATTGATGCGAAAACGATTTTGGTCAGCGTGATGGCGGTGAATAACGAAACAGGTGTTTTGCTGCCGTTGAAAGACATTGCAGGCATGATCAAGAGGAAAAAGGCCCCGGCGCTGTTTCACACGGACGCGGTGCAGGGCTTCTGCAAAATTCCGCTCCAGCCGAAAAAGCTCGGTGTTGACCTCATCAGTGTTTCGGGCCACAAGGTGCATGCGCCGAAGGGCGTGGGTGCGCTGTACGTGAAAAGCGGCGTACGCATTTTGCCGCACAGCTTCGGCGGCGGGCAAGAGAAAAATCTGCGCCCCGGCACCGAGGGCGTGCCGCAAATTTGTGCGTTCGGCGAAGCGGTGAAGCACATGATGACGGAAAAAGAGGCGCTCACACACGTAAAAGCGGTGCAGGCGCATTTGATTGAACGGCTGAAAGCGATGCCGGAGGTTGTTTTGAACTCGCCCGAAAACGCGCTGCCGTATATTGTGAATCTTTCGGCAGGGCGCGTGCGTGCGGAGACGATGCTGCACTTTTTGGCGGAGCGAAACATTTTTGTTTCAAGCGGTTCCGCGTGCGGCAAGGCAAAACCGAGCCACGTTCTGAGCGCGATGCAGCTGCCGAAGGAGCGCGTTGAAACATCGCTGCGCATAAGCCTTTCGGCGGAAAACACAGCAGAAGAAATGGACGCGTTTGCGGACGCCTTGAAAGAGGGCCTCCAAACGCTTTCGCACGCGTAAGCGTGAGTTTATAGACGGAAAGGAATTTTGTCATGCAGGAAGTGATTCTGGTCAAGCTCGGCGAGATCGTCTTAAAGGGATTGAATCGCCGCACGTTTGAAGACCGGCTGTTAAAGAACATTCGCCGCCGCATTGCGCGCGCGGGCAACTTTGAGGTGTACTCCATGCAGTCCACCATTTACATTGAACCGAAGGACGAGGACGCGGACATTGACGAAGCTGAAGAGCGCATCTCGAAGATTTTCGGCGTCATTGGCTATGCGCGCGCTTGCGTGTGTGAAAAGGACATGGATGCCATTACAAAAATGGCGCCGGAATACCTCAATGACACACTCGCGGGCTTTAAGACGTTCAAGGTGGAATCGAAGCGTGCGGACAAGAAGTTCCCGCTCGGCTCCATGGAAATCTCCCGCGAGGTGGGCGCGGCGCTGCTGCGCGCGAACCCGCACATTTCCGTAGACGTGCATAACCCGGAGATCACGGTGCGCGTGGAAATTCGAGAGAAAGCGGCATATATCCACGGCGAGACGAAGCCCGGCGCGGGCGGCATTCCGGTGGGCACGGGCGGCAAGGCGGCCATTCTCATCAGCGGCGGCCTCGACAGCCCGGTGGCAGCCTGGATGATGGCAAAGCGCGGCGTGGAGCTGACGGCCATTCACTTTGCGAGCCCGCCGTACACGAGCGAGCGCGCACATGAAAAGGTGGTGGCGCTGCTGAAGAAGGTCGGCGAATACGCGGGCAGAATGGACATGATTACCGTGCCGTTCACCGAAATTCAGGAGCAAATCCGAGACAACTGTCCGGAGGAGCTTGCGACCGTGATTATGCGCCGCTTTATGATGCGTGCCGCCGAGCGCATTGCACGCGAGCGCGAATGCAGCGCACTCATCACGGGTGAGAGCCTTGGGCAGGTGGCAAGCCAGACCATTCAGGCCATCGCCTGCACGGACGCCGCGGCGAATATGCCGGTTTTCCGTCCGCTTATCGGCAGCGACAAGTCGGAAATCGTGACGCTTGCGCACCGCATTGACACGTATGATATCTCCATTGAGCCGTATGAGGACTGCTGCACGGTGTTTACGCCGAAGCACCCGCGCACCCGCCCCACTTTAAACGTGGTGGAGGCTGCGGAACAGAAGCTTGATGTGGAACGGCTTTTGAAAAATTGCCTTGAAAAGACGGAGATCCGTCATCTGTAAGAAAGGGGAATTTTACCATGCAGGCAGAAGTATTATCGGTAGGTACAGAGCTTTTGCTCGGCCAGACCGTGAACACGGACACAACAATCGTTGCAAAGGCGCTTTCGGCGCTCGGCATTGATCTGCTCTACGCCGCCGTAGTCGGCGACAACGTGGGCAGACTGGAAAAGGCTGTTTACGACGCGCTCGACAGAAGCGATATTCTTATCACGACGGGCGGCCTTGGGCCGACGGGCGACGACCTGACGAAAGAGACCGTGGCGGCAGCTGCGGGCAAGAAGCTCGTTTTGCACGAGCAGAGCTACCAGCATTTGCTCGATTACTTTGCAAACGGCGGCATGACCGAAAACCAGATGAAGCAGGCGATGCTGCCGGAGGGCTGCACCGCGCTGAAAAATGACAACGGTACTGCGCCCGGCTGCGCGTTCCGGACGGACAAGGGCAAGATCGTCATCATGCTGCCCGGCCCGCCTTCGGAATTGACCCCGATGCTGCACAACTATGCCGTGCCGTACCTTGAGAAATTCCAGAGCGCGGTCATCGCTTCGCACAGCGTGCATGTGTACGGCAGAGGCGAAGCGCCGGTGGCACAGATGATCGAAGACCTGATGGAGCAGAGCAACCCGACCGTGGCGCCGTATGCCAAGGAAGGCGAGATGTTCGTGCGCGTGACGGCGAAGGCCGCAACGAAAGAAGAAGCGGACGCGATGTGCGTGCCGGTGGTGGAAGAATTGAAGAAGCGCATCGGCAACTTCGTGTACGGTGTGGACGTGGAGACGCTGGAGGAGCTTGTGGTCAGTGAGCTTAAAAAGGCGGGCAAGAAGCTTGCGACGGCGGAATCCTGCACGGGCGGTATGCTTGCAAAGCGCATTACGGATATTCCGGGTTCTTCCGCCGTGTTTGAGACGGGCTGTGTGACGTATGCAAACTGCGTGAAGGAGCGTTTGCTCGGCGTACCGCACGAGACGCTTGTGACATACGGCGCAGTGAGCGAACAGACGGCGCGCGCGATGGCGGAAGGCATTGTGCGTGAGAGCGGTGCAGACATCGGCGTGGGCATTACGGGCATTGCGGGCCCGGACGGCGGCACAGAAGAAAAGCCGGTGGGCCTTGTGTACATTGCGTTGAGTGACGGCAAGAACACGTGGGTGGCAAAGCGCCAGCCGATGGGCAGACTGAAATCCCGCGAATGGCACCGCCACTGCGCGGCCTCCAAAGCACTCGATATGGTGCGCCGCTACCTTGCCGGTTTGCCGGTGGACGAGGCGTAACGCGTGCGGCGCAAATACCGCGAGCCGGAGCCTATGCGGCGCGTGGCGGTCTATGAAGACGAAGAAAGTATGCAGCCGAGAAAGCGGAGAATTCTGTTCCCGGTGCTCATCACGCTGTTTTCGGTGATTTTTGTCGTTTCGGCGGCGGTGCTTGTAATTGAGCTCATTGTGAACCCGTATGTGACGGATAAAAACGTAGGTGAGATTCAGAAAATCTACTCCGAAGCGGGCGACACGGAAAGCGTGGCCCCGGTTTCTTCCGAAGACGGCACGGCGGACAGCGAACGCACGGCAGAGCTGGAGCGCCGTCGCGAGGCTGTTTTGAAGCTGCAAAGTGTGAACAGCGACATTACGGGCTGGGTGCAGCTGGACGGCACGGACATCAATTTTCCGGTGCTGACACCGCCTGCAGATGACCCGCAGTATTACCTTTACCGCAACTACAAAAAGGAAAGCACGAAGTACGGCAGCATCTTTTTGGACGGTATGTGCACGGTGGATTCCGATAATCAGGTTTTGCACGGGCACAGCATGCAGGATGGCAGAATGTTCTGGCAGGTGATCGGTTTTGGCAGTGCCAAGACCGTGAAAAGCTGTCCGGTATTCCGCTATGACACCGAAAAGGAAGCGGCGGAATGGAAGATTGTTTCGGTATTCAAGACGAATACATACGATAACCAAGGGGAGCTGTTCAACTATCTGCGCGGCGATTTTGACTCTGCGGAAGACAAGATGCAGTTTTACTACGACGTGATGAAACGCAGCATGGTGAACACCGGCGTTGACCTGAACGAAAACGACAAAACGGTGATGCTTTCAACATGCTCGTATGAATATGAGGGCTTCCGCACGGTGATCGTGGCGCGCAAGGTGCGTGACGGCGAAGATGCGACCGTGGACACTTCAAAAATCACGGAGAACGAAAACGCGTTGTACCCGGACATTTGGTATCCTTCCGGCAAAGCGCCGGACTACTGGCCCGACTACTTTGAGGACGCTGTGCAAAACGGCATGGTGGATTGGTACACGGGCAATCTGTACAAAGATTAAAAGCTGAAACAGAAAACGAAAAACGCCCTCCCGCTTACGGAAAAACCGCAGCGGGAGGGTGTTTTGGTATGTTATCTTTTATTCTTTGTACTTCAAAGCGCGGATGGCGTTGAGAACCGCGATAATCATGACACCAACATCCGCAAAGATGGCTGCCCACATGTTCGCAAGACCGAACGCGGTGAGCGCGAGACAGCCGAATTTGATGATGAGCGAGAACACGATGTTCTGCTTGACGATGCCGATGCACTTACGGGAAATTTTGATGGCCTTTGCAATCTGCATCGGGTCATCGTCCATGAGGACAACGTCTGCGGCTTCGATGGCGGCATCGCTGCCCATGGCGCCCATAGCGATGCCGATATCGGCACGGGTGAGCACCGGCGCATCGTTGATGCCGTCGCCGACGAACGCGAGGTTTGCTTTCTTCGGCTTATTCTGAATGAGCTTTTCGACTTCGTTGACCTTGTCGCCCGGGAGCAGCTCGCTGCGAACTTCGTCGATACCAAGCTCTTTGGCGACCTGATCAGCCACACGCTTGGCATCGCCTGTGAGCATGACGGTTTTTTCAACACCGGCGTGCTTCAGCTTCTGAATGGCTTCCTTGGAATGGGGCTTGATGACATCGGAGATAACGATGTGACCGGCATATTCGCCGTCGATGGACATGTGAATGATGGTGCCGACGCTGTGGCAGTCGTTATATGGAATATTGTGCAGCGCCATGAGCTTTGCGTTGCCGGCGAGGACCTCGTGCCCGTCTACTTTGGCGGTGATGCCCTTGCCGCTGACTTCTTCAATGTCCGTTACACGGTTGCGGTCGATCTCTTTGCCGTAGGCTTTCTGCAAACTTTTGCTGATGGGGTGGGAGGAGGCGCACTCGGCGAGCGCGGCATACTCGAGCAGCTTTGCTTCGTCCATCGTGTTGTGGTGGACGGCAGTGACCTCAAATACGCCCTGCGTGAGCGTGCCGGTTTTATCGAACACGACGATTTTTGCATCGGAGAGGGCTTCAAGATAGTTGGAGCCCTTTATGAGCACGCCCTCATGGCTTGCGCCGCCGATGCCCGCAAAGAAGCTGAGCGGGATGGAAATGACAAGTGCGCACGGGCAGCTGACGACAAGGAAGGTCAGCGCGCGGTAGATCCAATCGACCCAAGCGGCATCCATGCCGAACGCCATGCGCAGGAGCGGCACGGCAATGCCGAGCAGTACAGCGGAAATGCAGACCGCCGGGGTGTAAATTTTAGCGAAGCGGGAGATGAACGCTTCCGAACGGGACTTGCGGGAACTGGCGTTTTCAACGAGGTCGAGGATTTTGGAAACGGTGGACTCGCCGAATTCCTTTGTGGTGCGGATTTTCAGAACACCGTTTAAATTGATGCAGCCGCTGATGATCTCATCGCCCTCTTTGACATCGCGCGGGAGGCTTTCGCCGGTGAGCGCGCTGGTATTAAGGCTTGCGTTGCCGCTTTCGACCACGCCGTCGAGCGGGACTTTTTCGCCCGGCTGCACGACGATGATGCTGCCGACCGCGACTTCGTCGGGATCGACCTGCTCTAACTTGCCGTCTTTTTCAATGTTGGCGTAGTCCGGGCGGATGTCCATCAGCGCGGAGATGTTTTTGCGGCTTTTGCCGACGGCATAGCTTTGGAACAGCTCGCCGATCTGGTAGAACAGCATCACGGCGATGCCCTCAAGATAATCGCCGCTCTTTGTCCAAATGGCGAGGAAGAACGCACCGAGGGTGGCGAGCGCCATCAAAAAGTTTTCGTCGAACGCGCGGCCGTTTAGGATGCCCTTGCCGGCTTTTCTCAAAATATCGTAGCCGATGACGAGATAGGCGGCGAGGTACGCGATAAGGCGCGGAATGCCCGTGATAGGTAAGAACTGTAACACGACCAGCATCACGGCGGTGATGATGATGCGGTACAGCGTAATCTTTTGTTTCTTTTTCATGAGGATACCTCTTGCAATTTTATATAGCAGTTAGATGACACATTATCGTGTAAAAAAGACCGACTGTACCGAGAAAGCGGAGCCGGTCATTTTTTCTGACTATACGGGTAGACCGAAGTAAATTAAAGCTCGATTTCGCAGTCCGGCTCAACCTTCTTGCAGGCCTTGAGGACATTCTTCATGACAGCTTTAGCGTCCTGACCGTCTTCAAACTCAACGATCATCTTCTGGGTCATGAAGTTTACGGTCGCATTTGCAACGCCTGCGGTTTTCTTGGTTGCCTCTTCCATCAGGTTGGCACAATTTGCGCAGTCAACTTCGATGCTGTACGTTTTTTTCATGGGGAAAACCTCCGTAAAAAATCATTTTGTTTTGAAATGTGGTGCTAACGATTAAATACTTGCTTAATCGTTACAGTTGTAGTATACTGGGGCCGGAATAAAAAATCAAGGGGTTTTCGGGTGCTGCTTCCAAACGGGCGAACGGGATTTCCGAAACGGATAAACGGAGGGCTTTTTATGGCGGATTTTGCATTGCCGCACGACCACGGCAGGCACAAGCACGACGAAGCGCTGCATAGAGAATTGATGAATACGGAGCGTTTTTCGGCCGTGGCGGATGTATTCAAGCAGCTGAGCGACCCGGTGCGCGTGCGCATTTTCTGGCTTTTGAGTCACCGGGAAGAATGTGTTATCAACATTGCAGCGATGATGGATATGTCGAGTCCGGCAGTTTCGCACCATTTGAAGTCGCTTTTAGACAGTGGGCTTATCATGAGCCGCCGCGATGGCAAGGAAGTCTACTATAAGGCGTCGGACACCGAGCAGATCGGGCTTTTGCACGAGATTGTGGAGCAGGTGATGGAGATCACGTGCCCGGAAAAGGAAGTGGACTTTCAGGCTTCGCAGGAGGAGATCATTCGGAACGTGCACAATTACCTGATTGAACACATCAGCGAGCGCATCACGATAGAAACGCTGTCAAGAGAGTTCCTTATGAACACCACGACGCTGAAAACGGTGTTCAAAAAAGTGTACGGCACGACGATTGCGGCGCACATGAAGCAGCACCGCATGGAGCTTGCGGCGGGGCTGCTGCTGAAAACGCAGAACGACATTGCGTCCGTGGCGCAGGCCGTGGGGTATGAGAGCCAGAGCCGATTTACGGCGGCGTTTAAGGAGGCCTACGGCGAGCTGCCAACGGAATACAGACGGCGGCACGTGTGCGGGGCGAAGAAGCAGACGTGTGACGCTTGTGCAAAGTGTCCAATCTGCGAGCCGGAAAATTTTGCGAAAACTGCCTTTGAAAAAGTATTTTCAAAAGAGTAAAATAATAGAAAACGTGTGGCGTATGTGCGTAAATCCGGTTTGCGTATATGCGCCGCATTTATTTTGATAAGGAATGGTGAAATTATGAAACGAATTCAGTCTGCGTGTATCTGTCAAACGTTGCATTTCCAGCTTAAAGAGGGTGTGGTAAAGGATTACGCCATGCGCGCAGTACAGGAGGAAGTTGCGAATTACAAGAGCGGGCTGGAACGCAGCCACACAAAGTATAAAATCGTAGAGGAGCATAAGGAAACGGACGGCTCAATTGTAATCAAAATTATTAAGCAGTACAATTCCGCTCCGGTGGGCGACTATTTGAACTGACGGCATACAAGTTTATAGGTTTCAAAATCGAGCAGCGAGATGCGTAAGTCCGGATTTTCGGGCGGCGTATTTCGCTGCTTTGTGATTTAGATTTATATCAGGGAGTAAAGGTATGGAAGAAAACACCAACGTATTTTTGGGCACGGAGCGTGTGGGCAAGCTGATGCGCGGTTATGCAGTGCCGTGTATCATTTCGCTTCTGGTCGGCGCGCTGTATAACATTGTTGACCAGATCTTCATTGCAAACGCGGATTACCTCGGTTCTTACGGCAACGCGGCGAACACCGTTGTGTTTCCTCTGACCGTGGCGGCGCTCGCGATCGCGGTAATGGTCGGCGACGGCTGCTGCGCGTATGTGAGTATCAACCTCGGTAAAAAGGACGTGAAAACGGCGAAGAAGAGCGTAGGCAACGCCGTGGTGCTGGTTTTGCTTGCAAGCGCGGCTTTGACGGCTGTGTATTTGCTTTTGGCGGAACCGATTTTAACGATGTTTGGCGGGCGTGTGAACGTGGAGACGTTTCGTTATGCGAAGGAGTACTTCTTCTATATTGCGCTCGGCGTGCCGTTTTATATGTTCGGACAGGCGCTGAACCCAATTATCCGCGCGGACGGCAGCCCGAAATTTGCGATGGCATCGACGCTGGCGGGCGCGATATTGAACACGATCTTAGACCCGGTGTTCATTTTCGTGTGCCGCTGGGGTATGATGGGCGCGGCGGTTGCGACGGTGCTGGGGCAGATTGTGACGGCGGTGCTTGCAATCTGGTATTTGTGCAATATGCGTGTGATTCGCCCGGGAAAGGGAGATTTTAAGCTGAGCGACGGGCTTTGCAGGCGCATTTTGTCGCTTGGTATGACAAGCTTCCTCTCACAGATCAGCCTTGTGGCGGCAATGGCGGCCATCAACAACATGCTGCGCAAATACGGCGCACTGGACCCGATTTTCGGGCAGGCGCAGTACGCACAGATCCCGATGGCAGTGGTCGGCATTGTGATGAAGTTCTTTCAGATTGTGATCTCGATCGTTGTCGGTATGGCGGCGGGGTGCATACCGATTGTGGGCTTCAACATGGGTGCGGAGAAATTTAGGCGCGTAAATAAGCTGTTTACGATGCTGCTGATCTCGGAAGCAGCGGTGGGCGCCGTGGCGCTGATTTTGGTGGAGTTTTTCCCGCAACAGCTCATTTCGCTGTTTGGCGCGGCAAATGAAAGCGCATTTTACACGGAGTTTGCGGTGAAGGCATTCCGTATTTACCTGTGTATGATGATTCCGGCATGCGTGAACAAGGCGTGCTTTATTTTCCTGCAGGCACTTGGCAAGGCGCTGAGCTCGACGGTACTTTCCATGCTGCGCGAGGTGGTGTTCGGCGTGGGCTTTGCAATTCTGCTGCCGATTTGGTTCGGCTTGGACGGCGTTTTATACTCGATGCCGGTTTCAGACATTTTGACGTTTGTGGTTTCGGTGGTGCTAATTCTTGGGACATATCGGGAGCTAAACAGCAAAGCGCAATAAAAGAAGAAATCCTCTCCAGACGCAGCCTGGAGAGGATAAATTATATTTAGGCAAAAAGTTTTCTGAAAAAAACTTGACGAAAGACTTTTAATCACCATTGCCGTTAGCTTAGAGGATAAGGTTTTCCAGCTCCTCTGCGTTATGGACGAGGGTATCGGCGCCGTTTTCTTCGAGCTCTTTTTCGTCCCTGAAGCCCCAGGTGACGCCGGCGGTGAAGAGGCCGGCGTTCTGCCCGGTCTGCATATCAACGCCGCTGTCGCCGACGTACAGGCATTCGGCGGGGGTGACGCCTAATTCTTCGCACAATAAAAGTGCGGCGCTGGGGTTCGGCTTTTTCGGTACGCCTTCCCTTTGTCCGTGGACGACATCAAAAAGCCCGGTGAACAGCTTTTCGGCGATATAGCACGTCATGTTATCGGGTTTGTTGGAGAGCACGGCGGCTTTGACGTTGTTTTCACGCATTTTTTGGAGCAGCTCTACGATGCCGGGGTAGGGGGTGACGTCTTTTGTGGGATCACTTTCATATAAAGCGTCATACGTTTTGCGCAGGGATTTTACATCTTCTTCGGTGTATGTGCCCTTAGCGGCAGTGAGCATGCGGCGCATGAGAATATCTGCGCCGTTACCGACGAATGTGCGGTAGCGGTCTACGGGGAACGTTTTTAAGCGGTGCGCTTCAAGCGCGGCGTTGCCGAATCCGGCGATGGAAGTGAGCGTATTGGCCACGGTTCCGTCCATATCAAAAATAACGGCTTTTACTTTTGCCATGAATATCCCTTCTTCATATTATAGATAATCGAAAAGCGAACGACACTTTTCGCACTGCCAGTATACCGCTTTTTTGACGAAAATGCAACCGGGGCGGGCTTTTTGGGGTGTGAAAAAATCATCTGACCTTAAAAATTATATTAAATCTGGCCATTGCGATAATACCAGCGCGGTGCTATACTGGGTGCAATCTTCAAGGCACGGCGCACGAACGGTGCAGTCGCGTCCCAAAGCAAAGGGGTAATCAAAATGAAAAACAAGAATTCCATCTACAAGATTGTCACCGTGGGCCTTTTGGGCGCGCTGGTGTTCGTTTCCAACTACCTGAGCTTCCCGATTCCGGTGCCGGTGGGCGATATTTCCCGTATCCACCTCGGCAACGCGTTTTGCCTGCTTGCGGGCTTTGTGATGGGCCCGATCGGAGGCGGTCTGGCTTCCGGCATCGGCGCGATGCTCTACGACCTGACGAACCCGGCGTACATCGCTTCGGCTCCGTTTACGTTTGTGTTTAAGTTCCTGCTGGCTGCGGTTTGCGGCCTCATCGCGCACAAGGGTAAAATCACCGGCAACATGCTGGAGGAAGACTTTACCATTACCGTACCGCGCAGCATTGTGGCGGGCATCTGCGGCAGCCTGACATACATTGTGCTGTATCTCGCAAAGTCCTACATTACAACGGTGCTTGCGGGCAGTGCGCCGGAGGCTGCGGCGATCGCGCTTGCGACGAAAGCGGCTTCGAGCACGGTGAACGCGATTCTCGCCATCATCATTTCCGTGCCGCTCTCCGCTTTGATTCGCAAGGCGCTGAAAAGTGCGCATCTGACGACAAAATAAAATCAGCGTATAAGGAAAGCCGCCGGAACACGCACCGGTGGCTTTCGTTGTTTTTGTGTGACAGAGATTTCTTGCTTTTTTCATGAAACTGTTCACTGCACTTCACATGAACTTCACAGAACTCCGAAATAATATAGATAATCCGAACGGAAAGAAAAAAAGGTTGAAAAACCGTTTGGAATATGGTATTATGTGAAAGGAGTAAGGAACCATGAGTGACAATCATGAGAAATTCCAAAATGGTTTTGACCCGAACAATGGGTCTGAACCGGTGAACACCAATACTTCCGCTAATAACGCTGTAAACAGCACAAACGCCTACGGCACCTATCATAACGCACAGTATCCGACGAACAACACCCCCGCATATACGTGGAACGCACAGAGCGCTCCGCAGCAGAACGCGCCGGTGCAGCCAAACGGACAGCCTGTGTATTACGGTGTGCCGGTACATCAGCCGCAAAAACAGCCGAAGCCCAAAAAGCACGGCTCGAAATTCGGCTTGAAGCTTTTAGCCGTTGTGCTTTGCTGTGCGATCACCTCAGCGGCGTCGCTTGGCGTATTCGTCGCGATGATTCAAAACGGCGTCATCAATGTGCAGTCTTCCGAAGCGAGCAGCAATGCTGCGTTCACAATCTCGCGCGTGGTGAACGGCGACACGAGCTCGGATACGAGCGCGAGCAGCGACGGCACGGTTTCCGCAATGAGCGATCAGAACATTGCCGCAAAGCTTACACCGTCTGTCGTGTGCATCCAGAATTATCAGGTGACACAGAATTACGGCTTTATGCAGACCGACACGTCGGACAGCAGCGTTTCCCCGGCGAGCGAAGGCTCCGGCATCATCATGAGTGAAGATGGCTACATCATCACGAATGCGCATGTTGTGGAGGGTGCGACTTCCCTGAAGGTTATGACCTCCGACGGTGAGACGTATGAAGCGCAGCTGGTCGGCAGCGATACCGTGACGGACCTTGCGGTCGTAAAGATCGATGCGACGGGCTTGACGGCTGCGGAATTTGGTTCTTCCGAAGATTTGCGCGTTGCGGATAAGGTCATGGCCATCGGTAACCCGGGCGGCCACGAGCTGAGCTCCAGCGTAACGATCGGTTACGTTTCCGCTTTGAACCGCGCGATTGCCAATAACACGACCGGCTACACGATGGAATACATCCAAACCGATGCGGCGATTAACCCCGGTAACTCCGGCGGCGCACTCATCAACGAGTATGGTCAGGTCGTTGGCATCAACTCCGCGAAAATTTCCGCTACGGGCTATGAGGGCCTTGGATTTGCGATTCCGATCGATACGGCACAGCCGATTATCTCCGACCTCATCCAGTACGGTTATGTGAAGGACAGAGCTGTTCTCGGTATTTCCGGTCAGTTCATCGACAGCATGACGGGCCGCTTCTACGGTTTGCCGCAGGGCGAGTATGTGGCACAGCTCAATTCGAGCGAGGCACAGGCTTCCGGTTTGCAGGTGGGCGATGTGATTACCGCTATTGACGGCCAGCAGCTGGACAGTGAATCCACATTGCGTTCCGCAATCCTCAGCAAGAAGCCGGGCGATACGGTAACACTTCAGGTGTACCGCTCTGCGACGCAGCAGTCCGCAACCGTGGAACTGAAGCTTTCCGAATACAGCGCGGGTTGATTTAATTTAGAGTACGAGTCTTTTTCATAAATCTCCTTTTTCAAGCAACGAACCCCGAGGTAACCCCTCGGGGTTCGTTGCATTTTGTCGGCTTTTGATTTTGCTGCCGTGGGTGTTCCCGGCTGTGATTGAGAGTGCGCAGTATCTCACTCTTTTTCTCGGTCAGAGGGAGCTTGAATTTTATACGAAGGCATAAAGTAACGCCGCACTCTCAATGAAAAATCGAGGGTGCGGCGTTGCTTTATTTCTAAGAATTCGCTGTGGCGAGTTCTTCAAGGAACCCCTTAATAGGGTTCCTTGCGGCAGAACAGTCCACCGGACTATTCTGCCTATCTTCCTGATTTTTGGTAGGTAAAAAGGTCTCGCCGTTTGCGAACGACGACCAAAGGCGTTGCCTTTGGAAACCACCACCTTTTCAAAGGTGGACGAAACTTTATTCGTTGCTTCGCTGTGGTTTACGGAAGATCAGTTCCCTGTAATGGCGTTGAGTGCGGCGGAGACGACTTCACCGGCGGTATAGAGTCCGGAGGAACCCTCCTGCACGCACACGGCGAACGCATACGGGGTGCTTTCGTCCTCCGAGAAACCGACGATCCAGCAGTTCGGGTTTTTATCGTCGAGCTCGGCGGTGCCGGTTTTGGCACACAGCGAATAACCGTCGAAAAGATACTCGCCGTAGTAATTGACGACGTTGTTGCGCATCATGCTGTGGAGAGAAGCGGCAGTGGAGCTATCCGTTAAGGTGTAGCTCGTGCGGCTTTTGCCGCCCGTGAGATATGGCTCCGGTGTGGAGCCGCCGTTTGCGATAGCGCCCATCAAAAGCGCCATGTGGTACGGGTTTGCCATGACATCCGCCTGACCGACGGAGCTCCACGCGAGGTCTATGGCGCTGGTGGAGCTGCTTAAATTGGTGCTGCTTTTGGTGGTAGTGACGGAATCAAACGAGAAGTTTTTACCGAAGCCCATTTCTTCGGCTTTCTTTTTGAGGTTTTCCGAGCCGATGTCCTCCGCAAGCTGCGCAAAGTAGAGGTTGCAGGAATAGCCGAGCGCCTGCTCGAGGTTCAGTTCGCCGTGGTAATTGAGACACGTCACCTTGCCGGAGCCGATGGCCATTTCTTCTTCGCAGGTATAGGTGCGGGTGTCCCAATCGGGCAGGTATTCCATGGCGGCAGCCGCTGTGACGAGCTTAAAGATGGAGCCCGGCGTGTAGGTGGAGGAAAGCGTGTGATCGAGGAAAACACCGTTGTATTCTTCGTTGTCGTTGAGGTCCTCCGGGACGTTCATGGGGTCGTATGTGGGAGCGCTGACCTTGACGAGTACTTCGCCGGTCTTATAGTTATAGACAAACGCGGAGCCGTTGCGGCCGTTGAAGGCGTTGTACGCGGCGGCGCTGGCGTTGGCATCTACCGTTAAAACGAGGTTGTTGCCGAGGTCCGAAAGCACGGTGCGCGCAAGGCCCGTGATGGGGTTATAGCCCACGAGCTGCGAGCGGTGCACGGCCTGCACAGCGGTGCCGATGTAGCCGCTGGAATCGCCCACAGTGTGGAGCAGTGCGCGGCGAATGTCTTCACTTTCGGCGTAAACGCGGGAGCCGTCCTCCGTTTTGGCGAGCACCATGCCGCTGCGGTCTGTGATGGTACCGGCGGAAACGGCGGTGTCATCGCCGTAAATGTGACCGTTATACGGCTGCGTGGCCCATGTGGAGCCGTTTAACACGAGGTTGATGAGGAACCAGACGAAGCCGCCGCAGAAGGCGAACAGCAAAATGTAAAGGACAAAAGAGCGAAAGCCGGTCGTTTTCATCGGCGGTCACCATCCTTTCTGCGTGTGCGGGACTGACCCGGGGAGAGGTTTTCTTCGGAAATATGGACGCGGTATGCGCCGCGGGAACGCGGGGCCGTGTTTTCGGCGCGGGTATTCATGCGGGGCTGCGGCGTGGGCGGGTCATTCGGGGAGTAGCGCGGAGGGGTGAAGGAAATCGTGTCTTCGTCGGCCTCGCCTTTCGGGTGTCTTCCCGCACGGCGGGCGGCGTAGGTGCGTTCATCGGACGCTTTGAGGAATGCCAGAAGCCCCCAGACAGAGATCATACTGGAGCCGCCTGCGCTGATGAACGGCAGCGTGACGCCGGTGAGCGGCAGAACATCCGTGGGTCCGAAGACATTGAGCGCGGCCTGAAAGAGCAGCATGCCCGAGACGGCGCACGCCGCGATGGCGTAGAACGTGGAGCGACTGCGTGTGACATCGCTGCGGGCGTAGAGGATAAAGAGGACGAGTGCGAACAGCACCGCCATGCCCATTAAAAGGCCCTGCTCCTCGCACAGCATACCGAACACGAGGTCGCTGTCGCCGGCGGCGACATATTTTAAGATGCCGTTGCCGAGGCCGAGACCGAAGAGGCCGCCGCTTGCGATATACGTCATGGTGCGCACCTGCTGGTAGCCGAGGCTGTCCTGTGCGTGCTCCCACACGTGCATCCAGCCCGAGAAGCGCTGGGCAACGTAGGGTTTAAACTGCAAAATGAGGAACACGCCGAAGCACGCTGCCGCGAGGATGAGGAAAATGGTGCGGAAGCTGCCGGAGCGCATGAACGCGATGATGAGGAAGCAGGCGAAGAAGATGAGCGCTGTGCCGAAATCGCGCATGAGGAACAGGAATGCGAGGCAAATGGCGGCGAACACGATGAACTCCGTGATGTTCTTTTTCGTCTGCAAATGGTCGAGCGTAGACGCGCCGACGAACACGAATGCGATTTTGATGAACTCCGAGGGCTGGAAGCTGAACGGCCCGATGAAGATCCAGTTGCGGGAGCCGTTGACATCTTTGCCGAGCACAAGGTTTGCAACAAACAGCAAAATGGCGCCGATGGCGATGTAGAGCCGCAGCTTCATGACACGCTCGAGGTCGCTCATGAACCAAACAAGGAAGCAGAAAAGCACAATGCCGATGCCGAACGCGGCAATCTGCATTTTAACGGTGTCGAGCCCCTCACCGCTGAGAAGCAGGATGCCGATGCTGCTGAGGAGCAGTCCAACGGTTTCAATCTCAAAGCTGACGCGCTTTAAGATGCGGCGGGAGAAAAAGTACAGCACCCAGCTTGCCGTGAACAGAATCACGAACGGTGCGGCGGGGTAGAGGCGGAATTCGCCTGTGCCGATCATCAGTTGCAAGGTGAGTGACATCTGAACGAGCGTGACGACGAGCATCAGCTTAAAGGGGGACGCCGCCTCTTTGGAAAAGCCGGTGAACATGCTGCGCTTTTTCTGCGGCACGTCGGACGCGTTACGCAGCGTGAGCGTGGTGGAGCCCATGCGGATTTTGTCGCCGATCTGCACGAGCGTGGGCTCTGTAATCTGTTTATTGCGCACGCGTGTGCCGGCGTGGGAGCCGGTATCGCACACGAACCAGCCCTCTTCGCGGCGCATTAAAACGGCATGGTCGCGCGAAACGGAATTATCGGGTATTTGAATATCACAGCTGCGGCTGCGCCCGATGGAATTCTCCCAGTACAAAACGGGGAAATGCGCGCCGGTGGCGGCATCCTCCAGCATGACGACCGGGTCTTTGCGGCGCTGTCCCTTTTTAAACGAGGTATAGCAGCGCCAGATAACGTACAAAACCATCAGGACGGTGACGGCACGCACGAGCACAAGGGCGGTGGAAAGCAGCCCGGAGCCGAGTATGCGCGTGATGAGTTGCTTTAAAAGCTCCATAAAGACCTCTTTTCTTTACGGCGAAGATCAGTCGTGAATTTCGGCGACCTCACCGGCCTTTTTATAGATGTGGTTCGCGGGCACGAAGCCGCGCACCATGGAAAGCGGATAGACGCGTGCGTTTTTGCCGACGACCGTGCCGGGATTCAAAACGCTGCCGCAGCCGATTTCGGCGTGGTCGCCCAGCATGGCGCCGAATTTGCGCATGCCGGTCTCTACGCGTTCGCCGTCCTTTAAGACGGTGACGTTCGAGTGATCCTGCTTTAAGTTCGACGTGACGGCGCCCGCGCCGGTGTGGGCCTTATGTCCCATGACGGAATCGCCGATGTAGTTATAGTGCGGGGCCTGCGCGCCGTCGAACAGGATGGCGTTTTTCACCTCGGTGGAATTGCCGACGACGCAGCCTGCGCCGATGAGCGCGTTGCCGCGGATAAATGCGCCGGGGCGCACCTCGGTCTCCGGCCCGATGATAGTGGGGCCTGCAATGTAGACGTTCGGGTAAAGCTTGGCGCTTTTCGCGACCCACACGTCTTCACCGCGCTGCTCGTATTCCTCGGGCGAAAGTGTTTTGCCGAGCGCTTTAATGAACTCGCCGATCTTCGGCAGCGCCTCCCACGGGTAGGTGCAGGCTTCAAGCAGCGGGCGCGCCGCGGTGTAGCTGAGATCATATAAGGCGCGGACGGTCAATTCTTCATGTTTTACGTTCATATTCATGTTCCTTTCTTGACTCAATCGTACTGAAATTCCGACTCTGCGGAACGGACTTGCGACTTTCCCATAAAACCCATTTTATATAGTATAATACAACTCCCCGCACATTTCCAGTCTGTGCGGGGAGAATTCAGGTTTTCTTAACTTTTTTGTATGTTTACAGGTACTCTAAGGTGCGGATGGCGGCTTCCATGTAGATCTCGCCGGCATCCGTGCCGAGCTTATTTAAGTTGCGGGCGTCCCATTTTTCGCCGGAAAGGGAATCTGCCGCCCACATGAACTGGGCGAATTTGACGTTTCGGAACGCCGCGACGGTCGCCATGGCGGCACATTCCATCTCGACGACGGAGCAGCCTTGCTTTAAACGCTTTTCCACCTTGCCGCGCGTCTCGCGAAAAAACGCATCGGTCGTCCACGTTTTCACGCGGGCATAGGGGACGTCCATGTCTTCGAGCGCTTGGCAGACGGCATCTACACAGGCAGGCTCGAGTACGGCTTCCTCGGCGGGCGGGGCGTAGTGGTAGCTTGTGCCCTCATCACGCACGGCGGCGTAGGGTACCAGAATGTGCCCGGCGGTGATGGCGTGATCGAGTGCACCGCAGGAGCCGAGCATCAAAAACTTTTTCACGCCGTGGGGGATCATCTCTTCCATGATGCCGCAGGCAGACGGCGCGCCGATGCGCATGCACATCAGCGCAAACGCGGTGCCGTTCGGCGCAGTGCAGCGATAGACCGGTTCTCCACCGTTGCAGTCCTGATATTGCATGATGACTTCGCCGTGAAATTCCGCCGCGTATTTCTCCGTAAGCGGGCGGGAGAACACGCCGATGAGTGCCTCCGGCATATTTTCCATCGGGTGATAGAATTCGCTCGGCTCAATGACGGCTGTTTTCTCCGGGTCAAAATCTGTGTGGATCATGGAATTCCCTCCTTCGTTTTCGCAAACGGTAAATTTTATCTATTATACCACGGGGAGGCTTTTTGTCAAGCAAAGGCTTAAATTTACCAAAATATTTTATAATTATATTGAAAAGTTGTGCGGGATACGCTATAATAGTTGCAAATACAACTATTGAGAGCTTCTTAGGGGAAAGAGGGCATGTAATTTGAAAAGACTGGCGGTGTATTTAAAACCGTTTTTGCCGCGCATGGGCGTGGGCATCAGCTTTAAGGCGGTCGGTACGCTTGTGGAGCTCGCGATTCCATGGATTTTGTCGTATATCATTGACGATCTGATTCCGCTGAAAGAAATTCGCCCGGTATGTCTGTGGGGTGGATTGATGATCGTGTGCTCGCTTATTGCGTGGGGCGGCAACATCACGGCGAACCGCATGGCGTCCGCTGTGGCGCGCGACTGCACGCGGCAGATCCGGCATGACCTGTTCCAAAAGATCTCGTATCTTTCGGAAAACAGGGTCGATGCGTTTACAATTCCGTCGCTTATTTCGCGCATGACGAGCGATACATACGTTTTGCACCAGACGGTCGGCATGATTCAGCGCATCGGCATCCGTGCGCCGCTGCTGCTTTTTGGCGGCATCATCGTATCCTTGACGATGGACCCGATGCTGACGCTCATTATGGTGGCGTCCTTGCCTATTGTGGGCGTAATTGTGTTTTACGTCTCGCGAAAAGGTGCGAAGCTTTTTAAGATCGTGCAGAAGGCTTCCGATTCCATGCTGCGCGTGGTGCGTGAAAACGCCGTGGGCGTGCGCGTCATCAAGGCGCTTTCCAAATCGGACTATGAGCGTGCGCGGTTTAAGAAGGTGAACGACGACCTCACCGAAAAGGAGCGCACGGCAGAGAGCACCATGGCGCTCATCAACCCGGTGATGAGCCTTTTGCTGAACCTCGGCATTGTGGCGGTCATCACGGTGGGCGCGGTGCGCGTAAACAACGGCACCTCCGAGATCGGCAAGATCATCGCGTTTATGAATTTATACACTATCGTTTTGAACGCTTTAATGGCGATTAACCGCATTTTCATGATGCTTTCACGCGCATCGGCTTCCTCTGCGCGTGTATTGGAGGTGCTGGACACGCCGGTGGAGCTTTTCGAGACTGAGCCGCACTTCAGCTTTTTGCCGAAGGACGCGCCGCACGTGGAGTTTGACCACGTGACGTTCCGCTATGCGCGCGGCAGCTTTGCGGTGCGGAACATCGATTTTGCGTTAAAGCGCGGCGAGACGCTCGGCATTATCGGCGCGACAGGCGCGGGTAAATCGACGATTATTCGTTTACTCATGCGTTACTACGACGTTTCGGAGGGCTCCGTGAAAATAGACGGCGTGGATATCCGCGACTACGCGACGTCCGATTTACGCGCGAAGTTCGGTGTGGTGTTCCAAAACGACACGCTGTTTAAGGACACGATACGCGAGAATATCCGCTTAGGGCGAAACCTGACGGACGAGCAGCTTTTGGAAGCGGCACGCCGCGCACAGGCGCTGGAATTTATGGAAGAACAGGGCGGTCTGGACGCGCCGGTCGCCATTAAGGGCGCGAACCTTTCGGGTGGGCAGAAACAGAGACTGTTGCTTGCGCGCGCGTTGGCGGGCGACCCGGACATTTTGCTGTTGGACGACTCCTCGAGCGCGCTCGATTACAGGACGGACTCGAAGCTGCGTGAAGAAATTCGCCTGCATTGTGCGGACGCGACAAAGATCATCATTGCGCAGCGCATCAGCTCCATCATGCATGCGGAAAAAATCATGGTGCTCGAAAACGGCAATGTCATCGGCATGGGCACACACCAAGAATTGATGGAGACCTGTCCGCTTTACCGTGAGATCGGGGAGTCGCAGATCGGCGAGGGACTCGCAAAGGAGGTGCACGCATGAAAAGGCCGGAAACCGTGCAAACGGAAAAACACGAAAAGCCCAAAATGAAAAAAAAGGCGGTGCTGTCGCGCCTTTTGCCGTATTTGATGCGCTACAAATATTTGATGCTCGGGGCGATTTTACTGACGGTCGGCGGCAATTTGCTGTCACTGGCGGGACCGTACATTTCGGGTCTTGCGGTGGATGCGATGGAGCTCGGCCGCGGCAAAGTCAATTTTGAAAAGGTGGGCTGCTACGGCGTTCTGATGGTTGTGATGTACGCGATATCCGCAGCACTTTCGTATGCGCTGACGCGCCTTATGATCGTCATCAGCCGCCGCGTGGTGAACACGATGCGGCATGATGTGTTCCAAAAGCTGAGCGAACTGCCGGTCGGATACTTCGATACACACCAGACGGGCGACATTTTGAGCCGTATTTCGTATGACATCGACACCATCAACACCTCGCTTACGAATGATATGGTGCAGGTGTTCGCGAGCGCCGTCACAGTCATCGGCGCGCTCATCATGATGCTTTCCATTTCGCCGACGCTTGTGCTGGTGTTTGTTTTCACTGTGCCGCTTTCGATGTTCATGACGAAGAAGATCACGGGCTTTACGCGGCCGCTGTTCCGCAAGCGCTCTGCAAAGCTGGGCGAGCTGAACGGCTTTGTGGAGGAAATGATTAGCGGGCAGAAGACGCTGCGCGCGTATAGCCAAGAAGAAAACACCATTAAGAAGCTCGATAAACAGAACGACGAGACCGTGGACGCGTACTATCGCGCCGATTATTACGGCAGCATGGTGGGACCGTCCGTCAACTTCGTCAACAACCTTTCGCTTTCACTCGTCAGCTTTTTCGGCGCACTGCTGTTTTTGGGCGGGTCAATCTCTATCGGCAACATTTCGAGCTTTGTACTGTACTCCCGCAAGTTCAGCGGGCCGATCAACGAAATCGCGAACATCATCGGCGAGTTGCAGTCGGCGTTTTCGGCGGCGGAGCGTGTGTTCCGCTTACTGGATGAAGAGCCCGAGGTCGCGGACAGTCCGAATGCCGAAGGCCTCACCGAAGCTGAGGGTGACGTAGACCTTTCGCACGTGAACTTCGGCTACACAAAGGACAGACAGATCATCAAAGATCTCTCGCTGCATGTGCCGAAGGGCGCGCTTGTGGCCATTGTGGGCCCGACGGGCGCGGGCAAAACGACCATCATCAATTTGCTGATGCGCTTTTACGATGTGGACAGCGGAGAGATTACGCTTGACCATAAGCCAATCAAAGACCTGACGCGCCGCAGTTTGCGCCTCAATTACTCCATGGTTTTGCAGGACACATGGCTTTTTACGGGCACGGTGTATGAAAACATCGCCTACGGCAGCGAAAAGGCGACGCGCGAAGACGTGGAGCGCGTGTGCAAGGCGTGCGGCATCCATGACTACATCAGGACACTGCCGGCCGGTTACGAAACGGTGCTCGAGGACGACGGCGCGAATATCTCAAAGGGACAAAAGCAGCTGATGACCATTGCACGCGCGATGCTGCTGGAGTCGTCCCTGCTCATTCTGGACGAGGCGACCTCAAACGTCGATACGCGCACGGAGCTGCGCATACAAAAGGCCATGCGTACGCTGATGGCGGACAAGACCTGCTTTGTCATTGCGCACCGCTTATCGACTATTCGCAACGCGGATATGATCTTAGTCGTGCGCGACGGCGAGATTGTGGAGCGCGGCACGCATGAAAGCTTGATGCAGGGCGACACATTCTACCGGCATTTGTATAACGCACAGTTCGCGTAAAAACGCAGAAACGGGGGCTGTTATGAGACGTATACGGAGGACATTGCCCCACGCGGCGTGGATGTGAAAGAAATTCAGGCTGCAAAGGCGCGTGAAACGTAAAATGCGGCCCCAAAAATTTTAAGAAAATACTAAGTTGAAACCGCTTGAAAAAATTCATTTTCGGTCTTATAATCATGCTGAATACGCAGTTCCGAGAAACTGCGAGCAGGAGACCGGAGGTGGAGGACATCAGGCGGTTTTTACATACACTACACGGATTGTTTGAAAAGGGAACGCGCATTCGGGGTATTTTGGGGTGCTTTCTTGGCGGATTATTTTTGAATATCGTCATAGAGCTGATGGACAGGAAGAGCTTTTCCGCTGTTTTTGTGCTGCTCGAATCGCACCCGCTGGCATTTTTGGAAAACGTGCTGATTTTGACGTTTTCCCTTTCGCTGTGCCTGTTTTCCAAGCGGCGGTGGTTTTTCGGCATTTTGATCGGCACGGTGTGGCTTGGACTCGGCATTGCGAATTTATATGTGCTCAGCTACCGCGTTTCGCCGCTTTCCGCCATTGATTTTGCGATTTTGCAGCTCGATTGGTCGTTTATCGGCATTTACATGAGCGTACCGGCGTTTATTTTGCTTGTTATTGCGGTGATTTTGCTGCTTGCGGGGCTTGTGATGCTCTTTAAAAAGTGCCCGAAAAGCCCGGTGCACCGGCTCTTTAACACGGCGGTGAGCGTGATACTCCTTTGCGCGTGCATTGTCATTCCGTATCTGCCGACGTCCTTAGGCTTCGGTGAGAATACATATACGGATGTTATCCGTTTGACAGAGAATTACGGCTTTGCGTACACGTTTACGCGCAGTCTCGTTGACACGGGTATCGACCGGCCGGAGGATTACTCCGCCCGCCGCGTGCGCGCCATTGCAGCGGAGGTGCTGCGCACAAAGGACAAAGCGCCTGAGGACGTGCCGAACATCATCTTTTTGCAGCTGGAGTCGTTTTTCGACGTGAACCGCTTAAAAGACGTGACGTTCTCCGAAAACCCGGTGCCGTATTTTGAAGAGCTGAAGGAGACATGCCCCAGCGGGTATTTCACCGCGCCGTCCGTCGGCGCGGGCACGGCGAATACGGAATTTGAGGTCATCACGCAGATGAATGTGCATGACTTCGGCACGGGCGAATATCCGTACAAGACGATTTTGCAGGAAACGCCGTGTGAGTCCATCGCGTATGACTTAAAAAAACTTGGGCTCGCGTCGCACGTCATTCACAATAATACGGCGACGTTCTATGACCGCAACATCGTGTTCCCGAAGCTCGGGTTCGATTCATTCACGACGCTTGAATATATGAACCACGTGGAGACAAACGAAATCGGCTGGGCGAAGGATAAGATTCTGACAAAAGAGATTGTGCGGGCGCTTTCCGAAACGGAGGAACGCGACCTTATTTACACCATTTCGGTGCAGCCGCACGGCGCGTATCCGGTGGAGAGCGAGACGGCGGATATCAAAGTGCTTTCCGGCATAGAAGACCCCGCTTTGCGCGGACAAATGGAATATTACGCGACGCAGATTCACGAGGTGGATGAATTTCTGCGCACGCTGACCGATGTGCTGACGACGTGGGAGGAGCCGACCGTTTTGGTGCTGTACGGCGACCACATGCCGTCGCTGGAGATCAGCAAGGATATGCTGGACCTTTCTGCGGGCGGCCTGTTTGAAACGGAGTACGTCATTTGGAGCAACTGCGGCGTGGGGGGCGCGGATAGAAACGTGAAGGCGTATCAGCTTTCGTCCCGTGTTTTGGAGCTTTTAGACATTAACGTAGGCACACTGACGAAATTCCACCAGTTAAACCCGTGGCGCGGTGCATACGAAACGGAGCTGCGCACGCTGCAATACGACATGCTGTACGGCGACCGTGTGGTGTACCACGGCGAGCAGCCGTTTGAGGAGACCGACATGCGCTTCGGCACGCGGGACATCACTGTGAACACGGCGTATGTGCAGAACGATATGCTGATGGTGCGCGGCAAAAATTTCACGCCGTACAGCGTGATTTACGTGGGCGGCAACGCGAAGGAGACGACGTTCCTGTCCGAATATGCCGTGACCTGTGCGGCGGACGGCATAGAAAAAGGCGACCGCGTGACGGTGCGGCAGGTGGCGGAGGACGGCACGGAGCTTTCGGAAGCCGTTGCCGACCCGTACGGGGATTAAATCGGAGGGAAACGTGACAGCGTACTATCATTTGCCCGGCTTATTTGAATTTTTCGAGCTGTACAGTGTGTTTTTGCCGCTGTACGGAGCGCACAGAGAATATTTTTACGAGTGGTGCGAGATCGCGTCTGTTTACGGCGCGCCGGCGGACTGCCTTTGGGGCGGCGGGCGCCTCGGCGACGGCGAGCACGACCCGCGCGCGGTACTCTCGCTCATGCGGGAATATAACATCTCCGCGCGGCTGACGTTCAGCAATTCTTTGTTGGAGGAAAAGCACTTATCCGACCCGAAGTGCAACACGCTGTGTAAGCTGTTTGCGGAAAGCGAAAGCCCGCAAAACGGCGTGATCGTGCATTCCGATTTACTGTTAGACTGTTTAAAAAAGACGTACCCGGGGCTGTATTTTGTTTCGTCTACGACGAAGGTGCTGACGGACTTTGAAGACTTTAAACAGGAGCTCGAACGCGAAGATTTTCGGTTTGTCGTGCCGGATTTTCGGCTGAATAAACAAGTTGAAAAGCTGAACGCGCTGCCGCAGGCGCTGAAAGACAAGGCGGAGTTTCTCTGCAACGAGTGCTGCTCTTTCGGCTGCAAAGACCGCAAAGCGTGTTATGAGGCGGTGAGCCGCAAAAACCTCGGTATAGACGGCCCGGAGCACATCTGCACCGCGTCGAACGCAAAGGAGGGCTACCGCTTTTCAAAGGCGATGGAAAACCCGGGTTTTATCGGTGTTGAAGATATACAGAACGTATATCTACCGATGGGCTTCACGAACTTTAAAATTGAGGGTAGGGGGCTCGGCAGTGCGCTCATTTTGGAATTTCTGCTTTACTACATGACAAAGCCGGAATACCGGCTGCGCGTGCGGGAAGAAATATATTTAGACAACATGCTCGATCTGTTTTGAAGAAAGCACGGTTTGCGGCAAATTTCGCTGCGGGCCGTTTCTTTTTCTCAGCTTCTGTGCTATAATGACGGAAACGAGAAACATGAGGGAAAGGGTGTTCATTTATGGATCTGGAACGAATCGAAAAAGCGGTGCGGGAAATTCTGCTGGCTGTCGGAGAAGACCCGGAGCGCGAGGGCCTGCAGGAAACGCCGAACCGTGTGGCACGCATGTATGCGGAGATTTTCTCGGGGTTAAAATCCGACCCGAAGCAGCATCTCAAAATTTTCCACGAAGAGGGCGAGCACGACGAGCTCGTTTTTGTGCGGGACATTCCGCTTTACTCCGTATGTGAGCACCATTTACTGCCGTTCATCGGCAAGTGTCATATTGCGTATATCCCGCGCGACGGCAAGATCATCGGGCTTTCCAAATTTGCCCGCATTGTCGATTGCTTTGCGCGGCGTCCGCAGGTGCAGGAGCGTCTGACGGCGCAGATTGCGGACTTTATCGAAGAAAACCTGAATCCGCGCGGCGTGGCGGTGTTCATTGAAGCGGAGCACCTGTGCATGACGATGCGCGGCGCGCGTGCGGCGGGCGCTTTGACGCAGACCTCTGCCTTGCGCGGCTGCATGCGCACGGAAGCGAAGACCCGCAACGAGGTCATGCTGCTGCTTGCAAAGTAAGGAGACCGATATGACGGAATTTTACGCGGCGGGAAAACGCTTTCCGCTGAACAGAACCTATGTGATGGGCATTTTGAACGTGACGCCGGATTCGTTTTCCGACGGCGGCAAGTATTTTGACCCCGAAAAAGCGGTGCGCCACGCGGTAGAGATGGAAGCGCAGGGCGTGGACATTGTGGATATCGGCGGGCAGTCCACCCGCCCGGGCAGCGTGCGCATCTCGCCCGAAGAAGAATGGGCGCGCATTGAAAACGTGGTGAAGGCAGTTGCGGAGAAGACGAACCTTGCTGTTTCCATCGACACGTTTTACCCCGAGGTGGCGGAAAAATCCCTCAAAGCCGGCGCACATATCATCAACGACGTGACGGGTTTTGCACCGGAAATGTGGCGCGCGGTGGAAAACACCGACTGCGGCTGCATCGTGATGCATCCCGGTGATCCGGATGACCTGAACGGCGCGGGCGGCGACATTTTGGAACGCGTTCGGGCATTTTTTGAGAAAAAAACGACGGAAGCGGAACAGCATGGCGTCAATAAAAATCGCCTTTGCTTCGACCCGGGCATCGGCTTTGGCAAGACAAATGAGGAAAATTTCGCGCTTATCGCAAACCCGGAGAAAATCCGCGTGCCGGGTACGGCACTTTTGATGGCGGCGTCGAGAAAACGCGTTATCGGTGCTGTTTGCGGCAACCCGCCGTTTGAAGACCGCATGGCGGGCACGGTGGCGGCACATACGGCATCGGTGCTGTTCGGCGCAGACATGGTGCGCGCGCACGATACGTTTGAAACGGTGCAGGCGGCGCGCGTAGCGGATGCGATAAAGCAATTCAGAAAGGGAGTATAAAATGGAAACAATACGCATTAAGGGCCTTGAGATATTTGCCTACCACGGCGTGAACCCGGAGGAAAAGGAAAACGGCCAGAAGTTTATTTTAGACATTGCAATGCAGGCGGACATTTCCCGCGCGGCGCAGACAGATAACCTCAACGAGACGGTGAACTACGCCGCCGTGCGCAAAACGGTGAACGCGGTGTTCACGGCGCAGAAATATGACCTCATTGAGCGCGCGGCGCAGGTGGTATGCGATGCGATTTTGGAGAACTACCCGAAGGTGCAGAGCGTGACGGTGGAGCTGAAAAAGCCGGAAGCGCCCATCAACGCGGTGTTCGATTACGTCTCGGTCGAAATGACAAGGAGCCGTGCATGAAGCGCGTCGTCTTGGGGCTCGGCACAAATTTAGGCGACCGCCGGGAAAATCTGCGCGCAGCGCTCGCGGCGCTTTCGCATTTGCCGAAAACGGAGGTCGAAAATGTTTCCTCCGTGTGGCAGACCGCGCCGTTTGACGTGCCGGACGAGCAACAGGACTATTGGAATATTTGCGTTTTGCTGAAAACGGAGCTTTCGCCAAGCGCGGTGCTCGGCGCGTGCCTCGGCATAGAGGCAGCGATGGGGCGCGTGCGGGAAATTTACCACGGTGCACGGTGCATGGACTTAGATGTTTTGCTGTACGAGGGCTTCACACAGCGCGAAAAGGAGCTCAATGTGCCGCACCCCGGCATTTTGGAGCGCGCGTTCGTGCTGTTCCCGCTTTTGGAGCTGTTTCCGGAAAAGAATGCGTTCGGCTTCGATTTTGCGGACGCACCGGGCTTTAAAGACGGGGACGACGTGCAGCGCGTCGGCGCGGCGAAAGAAATCTTGGATTGATATTTCTAATACAGAAAATTGAGGAAGCTAAGTGCTTCCCTTTTTTCTTTTGAAATGTAAACTTTCCGTGTCTGATTACAGAAAGATTTCAAAAAGCCTTGAAAAAGTTACCGAATTGTAATATATTATAAGGGTAGAGTTTTTTTAGGACTCTTGATTTTTGTGAAAACACGGAGTTAATCGATATGAAGATGAAGAAAAAAAGCTTGCGTTTTGTGGCCGGTGTGCTGGCGGTGACGATGCTCATTTCCTCCAACTCGGTCTTTGCGACCACGACGGCAGAATACGATGAGCAGATTGAATCCATTAAATCGCAGCAGGCGGAAAATGAAGCCGAGGCCGAGCGCCTTAACGAAAAGCTTGATTCGCTGCGCGACCAGACGAGTGAAGCCGAAGCGTATCAGGCAACGCTCGAAGAGCAGATCACAACGTACCAGACGAGCATCGACCTTGCGGTGCAGAACATTACGCAGCTCAATACGAACATCACGAACCTCGAAGCCGAGATTAAAAAGGCGGACGAGGAATATGCCGATACATTTGCGGAATTGAAAGTCCGTTTGCGCTCGCTGTATGCTTCCGGCGGCAACCTGACGACGCTGCAGATCTTATTTGATTCCACGAGCCTTTACGATTTTTCCATGCGCTCCGAGGCGATGAAGACCATCACGAAGCACGACCGCGAGCTGATGGAGAAAATCCGCCTTTACCGCATTCAGACGCAGGATCAGCGCGATGAGCTCAACAAAGAAAAAGAGGAGCTTGCCGATCAGAAGAAAGACCTTGAAAAGAAGCAGGAAGAATTGCAGGCGCTCGAGGAAGAAAACCAGAAGCTCATCGACGAGCTGAATGTCCAGAGCAGCGAGGCGGAAAGCGATTTGGCGGCGGCCGAAGCGGCGAAGGAAGATTATGTTTCGCAGCTTGACCAGCTTATCGCAGACCGAAACGCGCAGGCCGAAAAGGAAGAGGAAGCACGCCGTCAGGCAGAAGCGAACCAGAATGCCGCGAACAACAACTCCGGCAGCGGTAACACGTCTTCCGGTTCGGGTAACACGAGCGATGTTTTGAACACCGGAGACCTTTCATTCAGTTGGCCGCTTGCGGGCTACGGCTACGGCAGCATCACACAGTATTTCGGCGGCATGTTCAGTGGCTCGCCGCACGGCGGTGTGGACATCGGCGTTCCGTACGGTACCCCCATTTACGCGGCGGAATCCGGTCAGGTCATCTCTGCGGAGTACCACTGGTCCTGGGGCAATAACGTGCTCATCTGGCACAACGGTACATATTCCACGCGCTACGCGCATTGCAGCTCGCTTGCAGTTTCCGCAGGCGAATATGTGGAAAAGGGCCAGATCGTCGGCTATGTCGGCTCCACAGGTCAGTCCACGGGCAACCACCTCCACTTTGAGGTCTACCAGAACGGCACGCGCGTTGACCCGCTGAATTTCGTGTAAGATAGCTTATAAAATGATAAACACTCCAAAAAGTTCGGTTTTCGTTGATAAGGCAGTAAGTCAAATTATCATCGCAGCTGAATCGGCAATGGGCGAATAACCGAGTTGCAAAGCTACGGGTTGACAACGAAAAGTTAAAAGAACTTAGCTGTCAGGCGTAGCAATGGCAAGGAAAACCACCGAGATTAGTTCATTATGAACTTTTCTCGGTGATTTTTTTATCCGTACATTCGATTACTGCTGTCAGCCTCGCTATAATGATTATAGGAAAATCAAAGGAGGTCTGGCTGTTGAGACAGAAGTATTACCTTGCGCTTACAACTGAAGAATGGCGACTAATGATTGAGTCCCTAAACAATCTTCGCAATCGGCTTATTTCGGAGGGTAAATACACCGACGCCGTGGATGAGGTGCTTATCAAGGTGGCAAATGCCAAAACCAAAAGATTCAAGATTACAGAGTGGAGGACTTGATTATGGGAAAAGTACATTACCGATGAACGCACAGGGCTGAAGTATGAACTGGTCGGTGACTACTACTTAATCGCCGGGGACGATGAGCCAGAGCAAGAACAAGAGCCAATCGGGACATGGGGGCAGCGGCACCTCCGCTATCTTAAGGAGCATCACCGTGTACGCTATGCCAACCTGCTGACCATCGGCAAGCTGAACGATTACCTTGCAGGCCTCAACGAGCAGGCAGAAGCAATGTTTTCTCAGCTTGTAAAGCTGCTTGCCGAAATGAAAGGCGTAACGGAAGTCCTCAAAGCAGAAAACCAGATACTTTGGGTGCAGAAAATGAACAATCTGCGAAACGCTGCAATGGAAATCGTTTCAAACGAGCTTATCTACCGTTAGGAATGACGACCATCAAAAAAGAACATAAGTGAGTTTCAGAAAAGCCGGTGTATGCCGGCTTTCTTTTTTTCAGCGATGAACCGAAAAAGGCCCACGCACTGTCCTATCCTAATAGTCGGAGGTGATGGAGGGGTGACTGCAAAACGGGGGCTGTTCTGGTATGTGGACGGGGAATTGCTGTGCTTTCCCGTTTCCGGTGACGAAGCCGATACAGTCGGCAACAATCATCGGCGGTTCTGGAAAACGCTTCCGCATTCCCTTACCTGCGGGATGTCCTACAACTACTTTCCCCGTGGGCGGGTAGAGCTGCGGCACGGAAAAGCCGTCGTCTACCTGCATCCCTCGCTCTGCACACCGGGAATTTATGCCCGGATTCGCCATACCTTTTCGCTGCCCGATGAGATACAACTGTCGCTCAAGGCGGACGGAAGCCGGCACTATCGCAGTATTCAGAAGGAACAGGAGGGATGAGTATTGAACATTCCCTACACCGTTTCATAGCGGCGACATTGTCTGCTCTCGATTTTCTCCCAATGAACCGTTTGCCCTGACTGACATGGTCACTTGGGGATCTGAGCGAATTATGAAGGAATTGCCGCCCAGCGAGTATGACCGGCAGGTGCTGGATTGCGCCGACTGGACAGTAGAGCGTCTTCTCAAGCAGGGCGACAGCCGTATCATGGGCGCCTTTGGGTATCGCGCGGAAGGAAACTTGATTCGTCGGGAGAAAGCACCCATCTGTGATTATCTGGACCTGGAATATTACCGGGGATCGCTGGACAGTTCTCATAAAATTTTGCAGCCTGTCAGCACCTATCTCAAAGGAAATTGCGGAATCGAATTTTTACTGAACGCCTATTGCCTGCTTCGGCAGTCGACACTGCCGGGGCAGGCAGAATGAACAGGAGGAAAAGAAGTTGGACATTTATCGTTTTATTGATTCCCGTGATATGCGGGAGCACCTGCAAAAGCTTAACTATTCATTTACCGCGCCGGAGGCGGCTTTTCTGGTGTATTGGTGCAAGTCTGCCACACTGAATGAAAAAATCGCCGCATGGCGGGAGATCATCGACACCATGCCGAACTGCGCTATGGCGGGGCGGCTGAATCTGGAGACTATTCCGGATTTCCACCAGTTTCTGCGGGACTATATTGACCTGCAGGAGCGGGATCTGCGGCGCTTCAAGGAACCGGATGGCTGCGTCTATGTCTGTGAGCTGTCCCGGCGGGGCGAATTATGCGGAGATATGGAGTTCGGCCCGTTCAGTGATTTTGACCGCTGCCTGTCCGCAGCGATCCGGAGGGCGGCAGAGGAAGAAACAGTCGGTCTCCGCATTTTCAAGCGCCCCATGGATCCGGGTGAGGATTTGACGTGGGATGATTATTGCATCCTGACCCTGCAGGGAGAGGTGTGCCAGTTGGATTGCAGAGCGATCAGCGATCGCGACTTAGATCTGTCTCTTGCCTTCGACGGGATGTGGTTCGACTTCCCCACTCCGTTTCACGCCGGGGACATCGTGTGTTCCCACAGAAGGCCCGACGAGCCCTTTGTGCTGACCGACCTCTGCACTTGGGACGCCGAAACCCTGCGGCGTGAGCTGCCCGTTTCGGAATACTCAGACAAATGGCTCAGCAACCTGGACCGCACACTGGCAAGAATGCGTGCCAAAGGCGATGCCAGCGACATGATCTGCAGTGGATACACCGTGTCAGGCGATCCGGGAGAGGCCATACCGTTTGTGTTTCACGATCATCCTCTCAACAATTATTTGGATCTGGAATACTACCGAGGGCCGCTGAAGGGCATCCACAAACTGCTGAAACCCATCAGCAGATTTCTCAAGGGCGACCGCAGCATTGAATATCTGCTGAACATCTACTGTCTGGCGCAGCAGCAAGCAATGTTGGAGAACAGCATCGCATGGTTTCGGAACTGTTATAGCAAGGAAGCACTCGCAGATATTGGTATTCTTCCCGAAAATGAATCGTCTCAAGAAAAAACATGAAAATATGGACGATGCTCAACACTTGACACCGTAGGGCGAAAAAGGCGCACAGAGTGCGCTATCCTGTCCATATCAAACGAAAAGGAGAAAACACTATGGAACACGAAAAGCAAGTGGAAGTCGTCAAGCAGGCGCTGGAGCTGGAAACGCAGATCCAGGTGCTGGAGCAGTTTCTGCCAGAGGAGCGGGCGGAGACCTACGCCGAACCGGAGCCCCAGCCGCCGGGGCGGCAGGAGGCCCATTACACCGAGCCGCCTATCCGGCACGGCTGCAAGGTCAACTGGCTGCTGATGCTGGGGCCTGCCGGGATCACGCTGGCCCTCTCCACCTTCAGCAACAGTGCTTTTTTGATGTGGATGTTCGTGCTGACGCTGTTTGTCTGGGTGCCTGTGTATTACTTCGCTCTTTACCGCAAGCAGAAGGCAGCGACCATCGAGAGAATCCGCAATTCCGCCGAATACCAACAGCAGTGCACGGCCGCCCGTATGGCCACAAACCGGCAGCAGCAGGAGTTTGACGAGGCATACACCAAGGCGAAGGAGGAATATGACTCCGTACTCCTGCCCCGGTATCAAGCGGCCCGCAGCGCATGGGAAGCGGAGCATCAAGTACAAATCAGGAAAGAGGAACAGGAACTGACCCAGGCAAAAAAGGAACTGGCGGCGCTCTACGGGGAGACCCGCATCGTCCCGGCCCAGTACTGGCGGGTGGACGCCCTGCAGTACATCTATGACATGATCTCCACCTCGGACTACGATGTGCGTCAGGCGATTGAATACTTCGACAAGAGCCAGCAGCGGGCGCTGGAGGAAATGCGCCTGCAGGAACAGCAGCAGGCCAACGCCCTGGCCATGGAGCAGAACGACCTGCTTGACCGGCAGAACTCCATTGCGGAGAAAGCCCGGCGGGACGCCAACATCGCTGCGGCGGTGGGCGCTGTGCAGCGGCACAATACCAACAAGGCCATCAAAAAGTGGATGGAGAAATAAGTAGCGGCGGCAGGTATATCACCTGCCGCCGTATGCGTTTTATTGGGGCTGGAAGAAAATGCGGTCACTGCACGCTTTCTTGCAGGGGAACATGGTCCAAAGTATGTCCGACCTCGTCCGTCAGATATTCATTGTGTCCTGTACTCTCCTGATCCCACAGCACGGTGACGGTGTCGGCTTCGGCGGCATGGGCTTCGGCAAACGCCCGGATCAGCGGCAGCCAGTTAAAATCCGCCCCGGACACTCGAAAATAGAGATCCCGGTTTTCGGGTACGGTGTCATACAGTCCGCCCAGACGCACCCGGAGAAATTCGCTGTTCAGCGCTCGGTTTACGGCGGCGTTCAGCTCCGGCAGCCGGGCCGGGTCCACATAGAAAAGCTCCCCGGCGTGCCGCTCCACAAAAGCACGGCTGAGGAAAACATAGGGCCGCTCCCGGACGGCCAGCAGCAGGTTCCGCACCAGATTTCGGTTGGACCGCAGCGCCACACCGTAGGCGGCAATCAGGTCAAGGCACCGCCGCCGGGTCTCCTCGCTTTGGGTAACATCATACAGCCATTCGGCGGCGTAGAGGGTCTCCTCCACCTCCGCCGGGTCGGCGTTTCCGTAGTAGTGCCATTGACAGGGGAACGCCGTGCCGTCCTGCCGCAGCATCCACGCAGTAGTCTTATCCATACACATCAGCTCCTTTCAGAGGATAGTGTAGCACAGTGAGTGGGATAAAAAAGGCGCACGGAGAACAAATCGTTCTCCATGCGCCTTTTAAGGTTTACTTATTTTTTATTTTCTTTCTTGTTCCTTCTTTCTCGTTTCTCTGTTTTGTGCAACTTTAATCCATACAGGGCCTTCCCACTGAATAGGGGAAATCCCCTGTTCTTTTGCAATGTCCCTGATTTCCTTTTGCAGTTTTTTGTAGTTTTCAGGATCAGATATGGCACTCCACGCTTCGCCGTTATAATAGTAGGATTCGCCGGAACCGGTAATCTTGTTTCCCTCGGTGTTGAACTGCTGCGTCTCTTTTAGAGCTTCAAGAATAAAGCTGTCAACCGGTACATGCAACTCCGCCTCAGAAAGGCCATTCGGCAGCATATCAAGCAACCACAGATATTTCAGCGTCATATTCACCCATTTTTGTGCAAGCCCATATGTAAAAGAATTGCTTTTAAGAATCAGCGAATCATCTTGAAATATCGCCGTGTTCATAGTACCCATTATTTCTTCGCATTTGGCCTTATGCCACAAACCGAACTGTCCGTCGACACATTCGTATTTGTCAGCCGAGCATAGAATTATGTCACAGACACTTTCGATAAGTGCTTTTTTTGCTTCTTTGTATTTTATTGCAATGTTCTTGTCCTCTTCGGAAGCCTTCCTGCTTTGCATATTGTCTAAGGCATTCGACGAGTAAAGGTACTCAATTCTACGATTCAAATCTAAATACGCGCGGTACGCGCACTTTTGTATACCTTCTCTTGCAAGATCCTTACTTTCACACCCAAAGTAGCTATACAGCAGAAAATCCATTAGTTTTTTGTTGTCGGCAAGCTGATTCATAGTGCTATCTCCTTTGCTTATATTATTCATATTTCTCCAACGCTTTTTTCAAAGCGCTTTTGACCTTTTCCCGCAGGCGCTGGGGCTCCAGCACCGTCACATCCGGGGCGAAATTCAGGGCAAACTGCTCCATGGCCATCTCATTGGTAAAGGCCGTCACGGTAACACCGGCGTCGTCCTCGTCGGAGAAGGTCACCTCTGTGCCAAACAGGTCGATGACATCGCTGACCATGGCCTTGGCCACCCGAAACACTGCCCGGACATTGTCGCTGGCATACATATAGGGGTGCTCCTTCATATAGGTGGCCAGATCCAGCGTCCGGCCGTTGGCCCATTTCAGGTGCTCAAAGGGCTTGGCAGGCTCGTCCAGAATCTTCAGCTCCGTGATGCGGTCCAGCCGATAGTTGGAAATGTCGTCATACTTGTCATAGTTGCAGATCAGGTAATATTTCCCCTCCTTGGCCGCCATCTGGTAGGGGGAGATGATGTACACCCGCTCTGTGCCGTCGGGGCGGGTTTTAATGTGCTGGCGCTTGTCCGTGCCATACTCCAGGTACTTGAAGCTGACCTTCCGCCCCCGGCCGATGGCCTCGTCCAACAGCTCGATGGTGAGAAAGAGCTGCTTGTTGTCGGTTTTGTCCTCCGGCAGGCGGGCAATGTACTTCACCCGGCTGCGGAAATACACGTTGGACAGACCCTCCAGCTTGTCCACCAGCTCCTTGCACTGGCTGTAAGGGATGTGCTTGGAAAAAAGCAGGCTGTCAATGAGCAGCCGCAGTTCGCCATCGGTGAAGTCCCGCTCCAGATAGAAGTCCGACCACAGGTAGCTCTCCTCCGGCTGACCGGTCTTGGGGTTCGGTACCATGCGAATGGATTCGCTGTACTCGATGTTGTAGCCGCAGTCCATGAGGTTCAGAATGTTCCGCCGGATGGCCTTGCGGTCAGCGGTCATGTCGTATTCGGTTTTCAGAATCTCGGTGATGTCCTTCTGACTCAGGCGATGTTCCTCGTCGGAATACTTCCGCAGGATATCCAAAATGTTCAGAATCAGCAGTTTTTTCGGCTGTTTCACAGGCATAGGATCGCTTCCTCTTTTACCATATTCTATCACGGTATCTCTTATAATACAAGATGGCGTGGGGCAAAAAACAGGCCACAGAATACCGAAGTAGGCACACATGGCGCTAATCCGTGAAGGCTCCGCACTCCGCACGCACGGCGATCTGCTCGCGAAGCCGGCTGGCCTCTTTTTCGCAGGCCGCCAATTGATCCGAATCAAGAATTAGCGCAGAAAAAGGGCATGGGTAGTCACGCCGAAAAGCCTATCCTCGGCCTTGCCGGGGCTGCAATCTCCGGCATTTCAATATCCTCGGCGCTCAGGGTCGTGATGTCTTCTTGCGTGAGACTTTCATAGTCCTTAGCCAGCAGCCGGGTAGCCTGTGCCATTTTGGCCTTCTCAATGATATTGCGGACATAGCGGCCATTGCCAAAGTCCGCCTGTCTCCGTGCCGTCTCAAAAACAGAGGCCAGTTTTTCCTGTGCCCGATCGTCCAAGTGCAAGCCCTTCTTTCGGGCCGTCAGCGCCGCAATGCTGCATAGCTCCTCCACGCTGTAATCCGCAAAGGGTACATGATAGGCAATGCGAGAGCGCAGGCCGGGATTCTTCTGCAAAAATTCCTCCATCCTATCCGGGTACCCGGCGAAAATCACCACCATATCGTCCCGATGGTTCTCCATCTCCTGCACGATGGTATTGATGGCCTCATCCCCATAAGAGCCGCTGCGGTCATCCACCAGAGCGTAGGCCTCGTCAATAAACAGTACGCCGCCCTCCGCCTGCTCAAACTTTTTCTGCACGGTCTGCGCCGTCCAGCCTACATATTTGCCCACCAGGTCGCCCCGCCCCACTTCCACCAAATGTCCCCGGGACAGCAGCCCATTTTCCCGCATGATCCGGGCACTGTCTCTTATACACATCTGACGCTGCCGACGAATAGAGAGGTG
>ERZ1027014.84-NODE-84-length-49628-cov-11.842737_pt1 | contig 49628 bp, 43 predicted proteins | sample MGYA00519287_ERZ1027014 | MGnify/ENA primary metagenome ERZ1027014 (study PRJEB26926, sample SAMN06164698) | human gut metagenome | biome: ENVO:00009003; feature: ENVO:2100002; material: ENVO:00002003 | host: Homo sapiens | place: USA | collected 2012 ...
CCTCTCTATTCGTCGACAGCGTCAGATGTGTATAAGAGACAGATCATAAATTATACATGAATACTTATTTTTATTTGATAGCTGCTTTTCTTAATTGCTACAAGAAATGTTGTAAAAAATGCGGAAACAAGGAAAGTGATATAAAAATAAAAAAATTGCTAATGATATCCAAAACGAGTAAGATAGTAAGCAAGAGTAAAACAATAATCCTTGACCTAAAGCTGTCTTTAGATGTTACAATGTCTTCAGAGTGATTTTCAGCATTTAAATAAAGAAAAGGTGCCGATACCGAAAAGCATGGTGTCGGCACCTTTTTGGGCTTTACTTTGCCAAATTCGTTAGATATGATAAAGATAGAAACTGTATTTACCGGCTATATGGGGAGGGCGTATGTACAAAAGAAAGCTTCACAAAGAAATAAGCAGCGGATTACTGGTATTGATCGTGGCATTTTCTCTGACTGGCTGCGGCAGCAGTAGGGACGCTTTGGAAATCTCTGATACCGAATCTGCTCAGGCAGAAGGAATCAGTCAGGAAACCGCTACAGCCACTCCAGCCACCTCACAGACAATCCCGGAGATGACAACGGAACCTGAGCCGGAGAAGCTTACCTGCCAGACCGGACTATATCAGGAGAAAACCCTGGCGGATCAGGTCTCGGTGGATGCTGCCCGGGAACTGCCGGAAGGAGAGTATGGTGTGCTGTCATACTCCTATGATGAGACAGTCAGTGTCTGGGGCAACGGTGCAGAAGATTGCCTGGTGATTCATGACGGCGACGAGGAATACCGGGTGGAGATCCCCTGGCAAAACATGTATTCGGCACCACCTGCGGTAGAGGCCGCAGATTATGATGGGGATGGCAACAAGGAGTACTATATTTCTACCATACAGGGGACAGGAACCGGTGTCCATGTGGAAGGACTGTATTATGTAGATGTACAGAAAGGAACTCCGAAGGTCTCCGAATATACAAATGTGGTTGAAGATTTTGAAAGCCGGATACTTGCGGCGGATACGTTAGATGAACAGTTCCACACACTTCATGTGGATTTTCTGGATAAAAATGGGGAGATAGATGCTCAGGAAAGTATTGATCTGGATTTGACCCGCCTGCTGCAGAAAATGGAAGGATATACCTATAAAAGCACCGGTATGGGGGCGCAGGTCCGGTTTGAATTTCGGGGAGGACAGCCCTTTGCAAATGTATGGGTTGGCATAAATATGAATGAGATGGCGGATCTGGTTTATGAGACCAGCTTTCTTATAACGGCACCGGTATCCATGGGAAAAGATGGAAAATTTTCTTTGGGAGATTTTTCGGTACGTACTTCTTATTCTCGTTATTTGGAAGAGGAGAATAGTAACAAAGAAGAACCGGATATGACAGAAGTCTATACCGGATATTATGATCTGACTCATAACGGCTACAAGGAAAAGGTCGTAACGAAGGTCTGTCTGGAGGAAGAAAACGGGGATCTCACGGAAGCATTGAGGAAGGCCGGAAACTGGGGAACAGTAGAGGTCTACGAATATCTGGGAGACGGACAATATGGAATCATCCCTCTGTGGTCACAGGAGTTCGCTATTGCCCATGCCGGGAACACGCAGATATTCCTTACGCAAAAGGACGGCTACGATTATCTGGTGGTGACAAGCCTCTGGACGGGACAGGGGATCTGCTATTATGACTATAATGTACTGTCTCCGGTGGACTATTCCTTTGACAGATATCATAACGAGCTGAAAGGGGCAGAGCATTACGATCCGCAGTTTTTCACAGGGCTGGAAAACTGGTTGAAGGAGGATTCCCTCCTGCTTGTGGCAACGGATATTAACATGCCGCAGGGACAGGAAGCCATTCTGACGACCGATGAAGAGGTACACTATGCCAGAGAATATTTAACGGTAAAAAAAGAACAACAGCAGCGGATAGAGGAAATAGAGTAAGAATAGGATCAGTATTTCCAGAGAGATACAAAAGTGATAAAATAGGATCAATAAGGATTTTTTCAGTATAAACTTTTCACGCGCAAATTGTGCCTGCACAGTGTACGGAAGTACAGGTTTAAAGCACCGGAAGGCTTGCAGGCTACGGAAAGACAAGAGGGTTAAGAGATGAACGAAATGATCAGAAAAAGAAATGAACAACTGGCAAAAACAGTCATCAAGGGTTTACAGTCCCGCAACATGTCGGGCTACTACGCAGAGGATAAAGAAGCCGCGCTGAAACAGGCACTGGAGCTGATCCCGGAGGGAAGCACCATTGCCATGGGCGGATGCATGAGTGCCGGAGAGATCGGACTGATCTCCGCTTTGGAAGCAGGCAATTACCACTATATCGACCGCTCGAAGATGGATGCCAGAGCCGGTCTGATGGCTGCTTACGATGCGGATATTTTCCTGTCCAGTGCCAATGCCATCACCAGTGACGGTGTTATGGTCAATATCGACGGCAATTCCAACCGTGTTTCCTGCATTGCTCAGGGACCGAGAAAGGTAATCTTCATCGTCGGCATCAATAAGGTATGTGCCGATCTGGACAGCGCCATGAAGCGTGCAAGAAATGTGGCAGCTCCCATCAATGCCCAGAGATTCGACATCAAGACTCCCTGCAAGGAGACCGGAAAATGCTTCGACTGCAAATCTCCGGATACCATCTGCTGTCAGTTCCTGATCACAAGATATTCCAGACATACGGACAGAATTCATGTGATTCTTGTAAATGACACCATCGGATATTAAACAGCAAAGGGGAAAGAACATGGCATTGGAATTACAAAAAGGAAGACCTGCAGATACGACCGGCAGACTGGACAAGGAGATCCGTACCTATGACCTGCTTGACAGGCTCGGGGTGGAATATGACCGCGTGGATCATGCTCCGGCCATGACCATGGAGGACTGCAAGGAAGTTGATGAGATCCTGGAGGCTATGGTATGCAAGAATCTGTTCCTGTGCAATCGTCAGGAGACCGCATTTTACCTGTTGATGATCCCGGATACCAAGGTGTTCCATACCAAGGATCTGTCGGCGCAGATCGATTCGGCGAGATTATCTTTTGCCAAGCCGGAATATATGGAGAAATTTCTGGATATCACCCCCGGCTCTGTCAGTGTGTTGGGACTGATGAACGATACGGAGCATCAGGTGAAGCTGCTGATCGATGAAGAGGTGCTGGACAGTGAATATTTCGGGTGCCACCCCTGCATCAATACCTCCAGCCTCCGCATGCGGACAGTGGATCTGATCGAAAAGGTGCTTCCCGCCATGGGACATGATTTTGTAAAAGTAAAGCTGTAAAAAGTAATAATATAAGCAGATCTGCCCGCCGCCGGAATCCCGGCAGCGAGGATCTGTAAGCCTGGTTTTGCATGGCTCTGAATAGTTACAAGATATTAAAATACCTGTTCGCACTCTTCACACATCAGCAGGAACGCTCCGACACCGTGCAGATCGTTGGCGGATACGGGGCGGTGAATGTAGTGCTCATAGTCACCGACACCGGTTCCGATGCAGACATTACCGATAATGAGGTCATCGCCTTCCCAGGTCAGGGAGCGGATCACACCCTCATAACCCTTGTGGGCATATTCCAGATAAGATGCATCCAGCAGACCTTTGCGGATCGCTTTGCACAGAGCCGCTACATACAGGCAGCTGCAGGAATTCTCCAGCCAGTTGGCAGGATCATCGCCACGGTTGACCACCTGATACCATCTGCCGTCTTCAGACTGGAATGCGAGCAGAGACTTTAACAGATCCACTGCCATTTTTTCCAGTTTTGCTCTGTCCGGATGATCGGAGGGAATGAAATCCAGTTCGTCCAGGAGGGCTACAGGCACCCATCCCATGGCTCTGCCCCAGAATTCGGGGGAGCAGCCGGTCTCCTTATCAGCCCATTCTACTTTCCTGTCATAGGACCAGGCATGATACAGCAGACCGGTCTTGGGGTCACGGGTATGTTTCTGCATGGTCAGAGCCTGGAAGATAACCTCATCAAAATATTCGGGGTGATCAAATTCTGCGCCATACTGTGCTCGCAGGGGACCTTCCATGTACAGACCATCCAGCCACATTTCTTCCGGCAGATCAGCCTTGTGGAAATAGCCGCCCTCGGGAGTGGTGGGATAACGATCAATGGCAGCCATCAGAGAATCCAGGGCTTTCTTATATCTGGCATCACCGGTACAATGATAGAGGGGATATAACAGAATACCCGGCTGCATATCGTCGAACTGCCCCATATCAGCCTGTTTGATCACACCGTCTTCGGTGATGACGGCATCCACCCAGGATTTGATGTAATCAAAATATTTTTCCTCTTTGCAAAGTTCATAGCTTTTGTACATTCCGGACAGGAATACTCCCTGATGATAATGGAATCTTCCTTCGGGCGGAAGCTTGGGGGCTTCCCATTTGCGCATCATGGTATCCATGGATGCTTTTGCATAGTCTAAAGGTCTTTTCTCCATAAGTTATCTCCTTCCAATATACTTCACATGGCACAAGATTTATTATATAATTACATTATAATCGTTTATTTTGGATAATGTTTAACATATCTTGCGATAGTGAAAAGTAATAATATGAATCTTGCCGGAATCTTTTTCGGGAAAGGAAACAGATGCTTCGTACGATTTTTGATCCCTATTCGGATCTGTTTTTGGAATACATAGAGACCTCTAAGAAAAATGATATGCAGACCAATCATTATCACGATACTTACGAACTTTTTTTTGTGGTGAAGGGGATACGATACATCTTCCTGGATGGTGTCTGTCATGTGCTGAATCCGGGTGACATCATCCTGATCAAACCCTACCAGACGCATTATATGCAGAGTCTGTCCTCGGATTTCTATGCCCGGTATGTCTTGAATTTTGCACCGGATTATCTGGATGGAATGTTGAAACCTGCGGAGAAGCAGCGGTTCCTGGAGGTTCTGCAGAATGATATTCTGCATCTGACAACGGAACAGTCCGGAGAACTGGTAGAGGTCTTCGAACGGCTGCGGAAATATTATAACCGCCACGATGCTGTGGCCGAGAAATTAAAGCAAAACTATTGTCTGGAACTGCTGCTACTGTGCAGAGACTACTATACGAGGCAGGAGCGGACACAGATGCCGGAGCTCTCCGCAGCTCCCAGACAGGAGATTCTGGATGCCATCGCCTATATCAATGCCCATTATGCGGAAAAAATAGATCTGGAGACCATCGCATCCCAGATCCATTTAAGTAAATACTATTTTTGCCGTATTTTCCGCGAGGTGACCGGAGCCACCGTTCTGGAATACCTTACCAATGTCCGGCTGACCAGAGCCGGAAGACTTCTGGTGGAATCTTCTCTGGCGATCCAGGAGATCGCGCAGAAGACCGGATTTGCGTCATTGGTGCATTTTTCCAGAACTTACCGCAATGCTTATGGTGTCAGTCCCAGTGATACCAGACGCCGGCGAAAGGCGTAGAAGCTACTGAATCCCACAGGCGAGACATGCTGACATTTGTGACGCAAAAAGTCAAATCATCCACAAATTGATTTCTCGTTGAGAGTCTTATATAATAAAGTCGAGGTCAAAAGCCCCCGGCTTTGATGCCTACGGGATTGTTCCGTGCTACGCACCCCCACAATCCTACCCTCTATTCGCATATCGGGGTGGGTCATATAATAGAAATGGTTTATACCGTAAAAAATGTATGGTAAGAATACGAAAGAGAGAAGAAAATGGTACTACAGATATTAACATATACACATCATACAACGACAATGCTGTTTGGAATCTTCCTGTCGGCATTTTTTCTGGGAGTGAAGCAGGATAAGAAAAATATATTGCAATTGTTGTCATTGGCGGTTGTTTCAGGAATTCTATATGTTCTGTGTGTACTTCTCTTTGGAACAGAAACAGTAGATCAGATTTATCCACTGATCGTGCATGCCCCATTGTTATTTGTACTGGTTTTGCATTATAAATTCCGTATTCTTCCTTCCCTGATTTCTATTTTCACGGCATATCTGTGTTGTCAGTGCAGTAACTGGATGGGACTGTTTGCTTTGGCTCTGACAGGACAGGAATGGTGCTATTATGTCTGTCGTATTCTGGTGACGGTGGGAGCTTTCATCCTTTTATGCCGGTATGTATGCCAGACCACAGCCATGCTGTTTGCCAAAACGGACCGGGAACTTCTGATCATTGGAAGCCTGCCGATCATTTATTACATTTTTGACTATGCCACGACCAAATTTTCCAGTCTGTTGTATTCCGGCAATAAGGCGGTTCCGGAATTCCTTGGGTTTGCCATGTGTCTGACGTATCTGCTCTTTTTACTGGTATATTTCCGGGAGTACGAGATGAAGAACAAGGCAGAGCAGTACAATGAACTGATCCAGATGCAGCTGAATTCATTCCAGACAGAAATGACCAATACGAGAAAAAGCGAGAAAAAGATGTCCATTTTACGGCATGATACGAGGCATCATCTGTCGGTGCTGCGAACACTGATCCAACAGGGAGAAACCGACAAGGCGCTGGAATATCTGAATGAGGTCAGCCAGACTTATGATGATACAGTGATCAAGACCTATTGTAGAAATGAGATGGTGAATTCCGTACTGTCCATCTATAATATGCGGTTTGAGGAGCAGAGGATCCGATGGGAGATACAGGTCAGCATTGGAGAGAAACTTCCCTGCTCTGAAATGATGTTCTGTGCGATTCTGTCAAACGTACTGGAAAATGCCATGCATGCCGTACAGGAACTGCCGCAGGAAAAGCGGCTGATACAGCTGGCTCTGTCCGAAAAGTCAGGACATCTTCTTCTGATGGCGAAAAATACTGTGCAGAATGCCCCGGTATTTATTGACGGTGTCCCGGTGACGGAGCGCTCCGGGCATGGACTGGGGGCCAGAAGCATCGTATATTATGTAGAAAAGCTGAACGGACAATACCAGTTCTTTATGGAGAACGGGGATTTTGTGGTCATGATCATCTTGTAAAATCAATAAAATGTTTTTAAGGCTCTTTCTGTCAGAGAAAGAGCTTTTCTTGTGGATGTATTGGGAAATTAATGCTATTATTAGGATAAAAGATACAGAAATATAGATATAACAGGAAGGGAGCAAACAGATATATGAAATATACATTGGATTATGAGAAATATGCGGAACTGGCAAGACGTGTGGCGGCGGAGGGAAGCGTACTGCTTCGAAATGAAGACGGTGTGCTGCCTCTGCAAAAAGGGCAGAGGGTGTCGATCTTCGGCAGAACCCAGTTCGAGCATTATAAGAGCGGTACGGGTTCCGGAGGTATGGTCAATGCTCCATATGTGACCAATATTACAGACAGTCTCAAGGAAGACGGCACCGTACAGGTGAATGAGGTACTGGAGGCACAGTACCGGGAATGGCTGAAGGATCATCCTTTTGATATAGGAGAGGGATGGGCTATGGAGCCCTGGAACCAGGAAGAAATGCCCGTCAGCGAAGAACTGGCGAGACAGGCGGCGGAACAGTCGGATCTGGCGCTTGTGGTTCTCGGCCGAACCGCAGGAGAAGACAAGGATAATAGTGCTGCGGAAGGCAGTTATCTGCTGACAGCTGCGGAGGAAGAAATTCTTCGTAATGTCTGCAATGCATTTGCCAGGACGATCGTTGTGCTGAATGTGGGTAATATCATGGATATGAAGTGGGTCGACCGGTATCAGCCACAGGCTGTGCTCTATGTATGGCAGGGCGGCCAGGAGGGCGGCAGAGCTACAGTAGATGTCCTGACAGGAAAAGTGAATCCCGGTGGTAAGCTCAGCGATACTATTGCGGAAGATATTGAGGATTATCCTTCCACGGAGAATTTCGGGGATCCGGTGGAGAATTTTTATACCGAGGACATCTATGTAGGTTATCGCTATTTTGAGACCTTTGCCAGAGACAAGGTAAAATATCCCTTTGGCTTTGGACTGTCCTATACCCGGTTCCAGACAGAAAGCATGGGACTGGCAGTGCAGGGTACCGAGGCAACTGTCATTGAGAAAGTGACAAATGTTGGCGGTATGTCCGGCAGAGAGACCATACAGGTCTATGTGGAGGCTCCTCAGGGAAAGCTGGGAAAGCCGCTGCGTCAGCTGGCAGCTTATGCCAAGACGGAAGAACTGAAGCCCGGAGCAAGTGAAGAACTGATCCTGAAAGCAGAACTGACGGAGCTTGCGTCCTATGATGACAGTGGTGTCACTGGACATAAATCCTGCTATGTATTGGAAGCAGGAGACTATATCTTCTATGTCGGTACCGATGTGCGGAGTGCAAGAGAAGTCGGAAGAGTGACATTAGCGGAGCTGCAGGTCGTACAAACCGTTACGGAAGCACTGGCTCCGGTGCAGGCATTTAAACGCTTACGACCGTTCTTCTTCGGAGAAAACAAGCATGCCATCGCCAACTGGGAGGATGTGCCCTTACGGACCATAGATCTGGCGGAACGTATTTTGCGGGAAAGACCCACCCAGAGCGAATATATGGGAGATCAGGGATGGAAGCTGGCAGATGTCTATGACAAAAAGATTACGTTGGAACAGTTCCTGACACAGCTGTCAGACGAAGATCTGATCTGCATGACCCGCGGAGAAGGCATGTGTTCTCCGAAAGTTACCCCCGGAACGGCAGCAGCTTTCGGCGGTGTGACGGATGGACTGCAGCAATTCGGTATTCCGGTGGCCTGCTGTTCTGATGGTCCTTCCGGCATCCGTATGGACTGCGGTACCATGGCCTATGCACTGCCGAACGGTACGTTGCTGGCATGTACCTTTGATCCGGAGTTGGTGGAAGAACTGTATGAGATGGAGGGCATGGAGCTTCGCAAGAACAAGATCGACAGTCTTTTGGGTCCCGGTATTAATATTCACAGGAATCCGTTGAACGGACGTAATTTTGAGTATTTTTCCGAAGATCCGTACCTCACCGGCACCATGGCGGCAGCACAGCTGAAAGGTATGGGAAAATACGGAGTTACCGGTACCATCAAGCATTTTGCATGTAATAATCAGGAATTCAAACGGCATGATGCCAATGCTATTGTATCCGAGAGGGCGTTGCGGGAGATTTATCTGAAAGGATTTGAGATCGCCGTAAAACAGGGCGGAGCCTACAGCATCATGTCCACCTATGGCCCGGTGAACGGACTGTGGACCGCAGGCAGCTATGATCTTCTGACAACCATTCTCCGTAAGGAATGGGGCTATCAGGGTATTGTCATGACCGACTGGTGGGCAAAGATCAATGAGGAAGGCGAATCCGGTTCCAAGAGTCAGACGGTACCTATGGTCCGGGCGCAGAATGATATTTACATGGTGACCGCAGACGCAGCATCCAATTCTAATAAGGACAACACTGCGGAAGGACTGGCAGACGGCAGGCTGACCAGAGCGCAGCTTATGCGGAATGCTGCAAACATCTGCTGCTTCCTGTTACGTTCCGTTGCCATGGAGAGGCTGCTTGGCAGAGAGGAAGAGGAGTGTACGGAGCTTCACAGTCCGGTAAGCACCGAAGGAGCCGGAGACAGCGGACAGGTGCTGGCCCGGCTGGAACTGCCGGAGCCGAAGACCGGCGAAGAGATTGAACTTCCGCTGGAGAAGCTGTCCACGAAGAAAGGTACCGGTGCGGTATACCAGCTGCGTTTCCCGAAGATCGGACGGTACGAACTGGTATTCCGGATGAGTTCCACGCTGGGTCCGCTGGCACAGTTACCGATTTCCGTATTCTTGAACAACACGTTGCAGCAAACTGTGACGATTAACGGCACGGAGGGCAAAGTGGTGGAACAGTCCGTCACGCTGGCAATCCGGCAAGACGGTGAGAAGTACATGAAATTGTATTTCGGAGAAAGCGGTATTGATATGCACCGGATGTTCTTGCGGTATGTGGGAAAGAACGATATCGAAAGCTTCCGGAATGAATAAATAACAGGATATGAAAAGGCTCTTGAAAGTGAGTACGCATGATACAAACTTTCGGGAGTCTTTTGTATTTTCAGCTGAGAAAACTTTAACGGAATATTTATGCATAGAAGCCAAAAGAAGAATTGACTTATGCCGATATTTCGGATAGAATCAAATCTTAAGCGTTCTAAATCGTGAGGTGCGAAATCCACTTAATTTCTCATAAAAAGGGGAAAATAAAAGGTGAAAGCAAGATTAAAAAACGCTTAACGAGATAAAATGATAAATTTACAAGGAGGCAGGGAAAGTGGTAGCACAAATACTTGCAGTAATCATATTTCTGGCGATGTTTGTACTGATCGTCCTGGAAGTATGGGAGAGACACATTATCACATTAGGCTGCGGCCTGCTGACACTGGTACTGGTATTCGGACTGGGAATGCACAGTATGAGCGCAGTGTTGGAGACTTTGAACTTAGGCAGCTTTTTCACAAGTCATTTCTGGTACACGGCGGGACAGTCCGCAGAGGCTTCCAGTGGTATCAACTGGGAGACCATCGTGTTCGTAGCAGGAATGATGATCATGGTAGAGGGAATGGCCCGGGTGGGATTCTTCCGCTGGCTGTGCATGCGCCTTGCCAAGATGGTCAAGTATAAGGTTGTACCGCTGTTTGTCACCTTTATGGTATTATCCGGTATTCTGGCAATGTTCATTGACAGTATTACCGTAATCCTGTTCCTGGCAGCCGTTACCATTGAATTGTCACAACTGTTGAAATTCAATCCGGTGCCTATGATTCTGGCAGAAGTGTTCTGTGCGAATCTGGGAGGATCCGCTACCATGTGCGGAGATCCCCCCAATATCATCATTGGTACTTCCCTGGGATATTCCTTCACGGATTTCCTGACCAATACCGGTGTGATCGCAGGCGTTTCCCTGGTTGTGGTCGTACTGTATTTCTATCTGGTATTCCACAAGGAACTGCGTGCCAGTGAGGCAGCTGCAGCAGGCAGCAACCAGACCTACCCGGATCCTTCCGAAGCCATTATCGATAAAAAAGGATTTATTATCAGCACTATTATTTTCCTGTGTGCGGTAGTTCTGCTGGTGACCCACGCACAAACCGGTCTGACCGTATCCTGTATTGGTGTATTCATTTCTATCGTGACTTTAATTGCAGCAGGCAAGGACGCACTGAAACTGATCAAACAGATCGATTACAAGACCCTGTTGTTCTTCATCGGACTGTTCATGGTAGTGGGTGGCCTGGAGCAGACCGGCATCCTGAAAGTTATGGCGAATTTCATCGGAGACATCAGCAACGGCAATCTGATGCTGATGATCGCTATTATCCTGTGGATCTCTGCGATTGCCAGTGCCTTCGTGGATAATATTCCTTTTGCCGCTACCATGATCCCTATTATCAGCAGTCTGTCCGCTGCCCAGGGTGTGGACCTGTCCATTCTGGCATGGGCACTGGCTATGGGAACCGATATTGGAGGAAGCGCAACTCCCATCGGAGCTTCTGCCAACGTAGTAGGTATCGCCACCGCAGCGAAAGCCGGTCATATGATTAAGTGGGGAAAATATTGCAAAGTTATGGCACCTGCGACTATAATAGTAGTAGGGATCTCTATGCTGATGATCTATGCAAGATATCTGTAAGATGTATTTGCAGAATACGAGTTTAAAAAATTTTGGAAATACATCTAGCCATAAGGAGGGCAGATCAATGAGTGAACAACTGATTATCTCCGTCAGCCGTGAATACGGCAGCGGCGGACATGAGATCGCACAGAAGCTGGCAGAGTATTACAAACTGCCGATGTACGATCACAACCTGTTAGATGAGGTGGCTGCAAGCATGAATGTAAGCAGCAAGGAGCTGGCTGAGTTCGACGAAAAGAGACGTAATAAATTCCTGTACCGCAGTGTAATGGGAATGAACAGTTCTCCGGCAGACAATGTGGCCAGAATGCAGTTCGATTACATTAAGAAAAAAGCAGAGGCAGGAGAATCCTTCGTGATCGTAGGACGTTGTTCCGAAATCGTGCTGAAGGACAATCCGCACCTGATCTCTATCTTCGTATTGGGAGACAGAGAGGCCAAGATCGAACGTGTTATGCGGATCTATGAGTTGGATGCCCGTCATGCGGAAGAGCGCATGATCGAGAAGGACCGTCGCAGAAAGTCTTACCACAATAGTCATTGTAAGGTAAAATGGGGCGATTCCCGTAATTACGATCTGTCTATCAACAGCAGCAAGCTGGGCGTAGAAGAGACGGTGGAATCTCTGAAAAATTACATAGACGCAAGAGTTGCTCATAAATAGAGCAGACATAAGTCAACAAAAATACAGAGACCATCTGAGGAAAGCATACGAAAGAAAATCGTGTAGCTGCCGCAGATGGTCTTTCTTGTTGTCGTTTCTTAAGAAATACCGGATAACATTTAAACAAATTTTAAGGATTTCTGTCGTGACGAATACAGCAGATTATGGTATTATCCTAGAAGATGAATAGGAATAAAAGCGTGCAAAATCAGGTACGTGGAAGTGAGGTACAGGATGAGCGATAAGGAAAGAGACTCCATTCAGGAGATGGAAGATATACAAAAGGGTCTGGAAGCCTTTTTACAACAGGAGATGCAGGAAATGCAGGCATCCGGGGCGGGAGCCCGCCGCAGTACGGGGCGCCTGGTGGCGAATGCGGGGACACACTCTGCGGAGCGTGAGGCAGCCCGCCCGGCTCCGCAGATGTATGATATGAGGGAAGATGACGAGGAAGAGGAGGAACTGGATGTGATCGGATCCGACAGAAGAGCAGGATCCCGTGAGGACTATGCAGAGGACTGGGATGATCCCACATACCGCAGGAGACAGGCAGCCCGCAGAGAGACGGCACGTAAGACTTCAGAGAGTCGTAACGGTGGCGGCCGTAGCAGTAACGCTGATCACCGCAGACAGGAGACCTCAGGCAGAACCCGCCGCAGCAGACGGGATGACTATGTAGAGGACTATGAGGACGATTATAACGATAGAAAACGCTCCGGAAGAAGATCCGGGAAGCGTGAGGAGATAGACACGAAAGCGGATAAAAGGAACAGAAAAGGAAATAAAAAGGTCGCTAAGGGCGGCAGGAAGAAGAAAAAGTCAGGACTTAAGCGTTTCCTGATCGCAGCGGCGCTGATCCTTGTATTCCTGGCAGCAGGATTGTATGTGCTGGTAGGAAAGGTCTACGGAGAGATGAACTATGAGAAGATCGAGTCGGTAGCGTCCTCTCCCATGAAGGAAGAAGGCGTGACCAATATTCTGCTGATCGGTAACGATTCCCGTGAAAACGGTGAAGACGGCAGATCAGATGCCATGATCCTGCTGTCCATCAGCAACAAGACGAAGAAGATCTACATGACATCCCTGCTCCGTGATATGTATGTGGACATTCCGGGACATAAGGGGAATCGTCTGAATGCGGCATATTCCTATGGCGGCGCAGAACTGCTGATGGAGACTATTGAGCAGAATTTCGATATTCATATCAGCCGCTATGTACTGGTGAACTTTGAAGCATTTGCCAATCTGGTGGATGCAGTGGGCGGTGTGGATCTTGAGCTGACCAGCAAGGAAGTGGAATATGTCAATGGTTATCTGGTGGAATACAACATTCTGCTGGGAAGACCGGAAGGTACCGATTATTTTGAAGATACTTCCGGCGGTATGGTACACCTGAACGGACCGCAGGCACTGGCGTATTGCAGAAACCGTTATATCGGTACGGATTTCGGCAGAACCGAGAGGCAGAGAAAGGTATTGGCAGAGGTGATCCACAAGCTTCCGCAGGGAATGCTGACCAATCCCCAGGAGCTGATCGATGGTCTGATGCCGAATCTGACCACGAATCTGACCCAGACAGAATGCTATCGGCTGAGCCTTATGGCACCTAAGGCCGTGACTTACGATATTATCCAGAACAGCATTCCACTGGAGGGCACCTATAAGGATGCGACCATCCGTAAGATGGCAGTGCTGGAAGTGGATTTCGAAGCCAACAAGAAATTCCTGCAGGAGAATCTGTACGGAGACGGAGACATTATTTCCACATCGGAGGCTTCTGCGGAATGATATTATAATTGACGTATGAGAGTCAATGTGCTTGCAGGATTGACGAACGGCGAATGGGATCATGATAGTTGCGAAGCAACGGTAAGCACCAAAGATGCGGATCATGCTACGATAATGAGGGAGCAGCTTATGGGGTATCGAAAACAAAGGTTTGCAGCACTGTTCTGTGCAGCGGCAGTCATAATGCTTGGCGGATGTGGTGATGATCTGACCCAGCAGGTCTACATTCCGGGAAGGGAAGATCTGGCGCAGCCCATCGGCGGTTACAATGCAACTACGCAGGCTGGGCAGACGGCAGAAGATTCTGCTACGGGGGCACAGACAGGGACGGCTTCCGGTGGAGAGAACGCAACAACATCGGGATCTTGCGATGACTCCGATGGTTTGACGGGTGAACGTTATACGATCACCATCTCCGCAGCAGGGGATGTAACGTTGGGAAATCATCAGGAACAAGACTACAGTGCCTCCTTCCGTCAGGCCTATGATCAGGCGGAGGACGAAGGTTATTTCTTTGAAAATGTGAGAGACATCTTTGCGGCGGACGATATGACCATCGTGAATCTGGAAGGGCCTCTGACTACATCGGAACAGATGCGGGAGGGACAGACCTACTGCATCAAAGGGGATCCAGCCTATGCTCATCTGCTGACGCTGGGGAGCATTGAGGCCGTCAGCTTCGCCAACAATCACCGCCTGGATTATGGCGAACAGGGAAGCCGGGATACTGTGGTGGCATTAGAGCAGGAAGGGATCATTTATGCTTATGATAAAAATGTGGGTATCTATGAGATCCCGGACAGTGCGGCAGCCCACGGCGGAGAGCGGAACCTGAAAATAGGAATAATCTCTGTCAATGAGGTAGAGTGGGGCGCACAGGCGGAAAAGCTGATCCAGAACAATATCGAGACCCTGCGGGAACAGAATGTGGACCTGATCCTGGCCTGTTGTCACTGGGGGATCGAGAAAGATACTTATCCGGAGAATTACCAACAGGTACTTGGCAGAAAATGCATTGACTGGGGTGTGGATCTGGTCATTGGTCATCATCCCCACGTCCTTCAGGGAATCGAAGAATATAAGGGCAGATATATCATCTATAGCCTGGCGAATTTCTGCTTCGGAGCGAACCGGAACCCGGCAGATAAGGATACCATGATCTTCCAGCAGACCTTTACATTCGAAAACGGACAGAAGGTGGAGGACCGGAATGCCAGGATCATTCCCTGCATGGTGAGTTCTGTGTCCACCCGGAATGATTTTAAGCCTACTCCGGCAGCAGGTGAGGATAAGAAGAGAATTTTGCAGCGTATGAATGAATACAGCCGGGATTTCGGTGTCGAATTTGATGAAAACGGCGGGATTCTCGTGAATTAGATGAGAGAGCGGCAACGCAGAAGGGAAACGGTCCGATCATGGAAAAAGCATTTAAACTGGATTTTGTCAATGATAAAACAGGAAGTCTGTATGTGAACTGCTGCGGATGCTCCCAGACGGCACCGCTGCACAGCTTCGGACCGGCCTCCAAGCCACATTACCTGATCCACTATGTCCTGAGTGGTAAGGGACATTTCCGGTTTCACGACAAGGAATACCGGCTGGAGGCGGGCTACGGTTTTTTGATCCAGCCCAATGAACTGGCTTTTTATCAGGCGGATGCGAAGGATCCCTGGAGTTATCTGTGGGTGGGATTTGCCGGAAGCCGGGCAGAAGAATATTTACACAGCATGGGACTATCAGACAGACATCCTATTTTTTCATGTGATAAATCAGAGGAACTGTATTCCATTGTCCGGGATATGATGGAGCATAATACCTTTGGCATTGCGGATGATCTGCGGCGGAACGGACTGCTGGGAGTATTTCTGTCGGTGATCGCCGACAGTGCCGGTGTGGTGGCAAGAGAGGAAGAGGATAAGGGGAACCAGTATGTGAAAAAAGCGGTTTCCTTTATCCAGAGCAACTACTGTAACCCCATCAAGGTCACGGATGTGGCGGACTATGTGTGTATCAACCGCAGCTATTTATATACGCTGTTCCAGAACTATCTGGGGATGTCTCCCCAGCAGTTCCTTACTACCTTCCGTATTACCAAGGCGAGAGAGCTTCTGGACTCCACGAATTATCCTATCGAGAGTATTGCATTGTCCTGCGGATACAGCGATGCCCTGGTATTTACCAAGGCCTTTCACGCTATGAAGGGAATGTCCCCTTCGAAGTACCGCAAGGAAAGCCACAAGGAGAGCACAAAAGAACAGCTCCAGGAGGTCGAGGGCCTGATCGCCCGGCTCCTGAAGCCATAGATGAAACTATAAAACCAAACAAGAAAGGGTGTCGCACAGCGGCACCCTTTTGTATTTGACTATTTCTTACTTTCCAGATTTTTCTCTACATACTCCAGAATATAGAAATTATCCTCCGGCATCTGGCAGCCTACGATGAACAGACCGTTATCATCGGAGCAGCGGATGATACGTCCTTCCAGCACATTGTGATCCGGGAGAGCGAAATCATGGATAGTGACAGTGATCGAGGCATTCTTGCTCTGGGTGAAGATATTGTCTGTCGCCAGGAAAGCAAAGCCGTTGGCACTGATATTATCCATGGTGGCCGCATATTCCGTATCAGAATTTTTGAACTTGATGGTGCAGGCATTGTTCAGATCCATACGGGGGTATTTACGGCGGTTATTGATCCTGGGTCTGGTATTAATGATGATTTTGAAGGCATGAGCACCCTTTTCAGGAGCGGGAGAGATGACTGCCTTGTCCCAACAATACAGGATGTTGCCTGCGGTGATCTGTAAGGTACAGGAAGCGGTATCTGTGAGTGCTAGCTCCTTCTGACAGGATACCAGCAGACCCTCCGGAATCTGTTCGATCAGTTCTCCAAGGTATTCCGTATCTCCCTGGCCGGCTACTTTCAGATCGATCTTCATACCTGGCTGAATATCTTCGATACCCATGAAGCCGCCGATACCCAGATCACACATCATGTTCTCCATGACATCCTCGATGGTGTTGATATTGGAAGCGGTTTCTTCGTATTTACTGAGCATACGCTCACTGGTCTGGCTGGAGTGTGCAATACAGCCGGTGATAGTCTCCACGATGTTGGATACCTGTTCCATATTGGATACCAGCTGGGTATTGGAGCTTTCGACTTCTTTAATTGCGTTATCAACTACCTGAATATGTCTGCCGAGCTGTGCGGAATCAGATGCGATCTGATTTACATTTTCACCGGTATGTGTTACCTTTTCCAGGGTAACCTGAATCAGCTTCAAGGTCTCTTCAATGGAAGCGGTCATCTTAGCGGAAGTAGCATCCAGACGGGACAGAGCTTCTCTGATCTGTCCGGAGGAAGCGTGGGTTTCAGTACTTAAGGTACGGATCTGATCAGCTACCACTGCGAAGCCCTTGCCTGCTTCACCGGCTCTGGCAGCTTCAATGGAAGCGTTTAAGGCCAGCAGGTTCGTCTGATTTGTAATTTTTTCGATGGTACCGGTCTCCTGCTTCACCATGCCAAATTCCTGCTGGAAATTCTGCAGGACATTTTCCAGCTCCGTAGAAAGCTCTGACATCGTGGTGGCAGTGCTTACCAAACTTTGCAGATCTTTTGCACTGACACTGGAATGGGATTCGGTTTTCCCGACCAGAGATACCATTTCGCTGATGAGTGCCACAACATTTTCCACCTGGGCACGGATGTCGGAAGTCATCTGTGTGGAAGAGGTCGTCCGATCCTGCAGCATATGGTTATTATCCGTCAATTCATTCATACCCAGCATGACCATATCGGAACCGTGCTTGTTCTCAGAAGCCAGTTCTCTGACAACGGTAATGCCGTCCAGAATGGTATTGCTGGATGTCTTGACCTGTTCTACGGTGGTCACCACTCTGTGAAGGTCGGCTTTGATACTGTCGGTCATGGCACCGTCGGACTCGTTCAGATGGCGGATGGACATGACATAGCAGATGTAACACAGGATGATACAGGACAGCTGCAGCTGGTAATTCTTCATATCGGAAGCACTGTTAAAGCCCAGCATGTAGCGGTAGACGGCAGCGCCCACAATGATCAGAGAGTTGACGATACCGCAGTTGATCATGAATTTCCGGTTCTTATACAGGACCAGTAAGCTTGTCACCGGAAGGATGTAAGTGAATGCGATGGGTGACGCTGTGGTACAGATTACAAAGGTATAGAAGATGCCGTAACCGATGACCAGATCGTAGCGGTAGAGCTCCGTTGCCCAGCCCTTTACACGTAACAGCACTTCGCCGAAGATCAGAGGCAGCCAGCACAATGCCAGGAAAATAAGGTAAGAAGTGGTGGGATATAATCCCCCGGACGCATCGGAGCCATAGTTGGCACTCAGTAAAACAGCAAAAACGATCCAGATCTTGCGGGCTTTCCGATTAGCTTTTTCTTTGAAAACATTTTCGTCGTATGTCATGATACACATCCTCCTTTACATTCTTCCCCGGTATGTTCAAAAAAGTGAATCAAATGGTGGATCACTTCCCTGCTTTCCGGAAGCTCTGGGTAAAAAGCGCTGAACGCATGGGTCAGGCGGGGATCCTTCGGGTAGTTGATCAGTTTATGGGGCATCTGATGTCTGCGCAGAGCCTTTTCAAAATTCAGAGTATAGCTCTGAAGATTATCGTTGTCACTGGTGATCAGGAGACTGGGTGGCAGGCTGGTCACGATGTCCGGGTGCTCCGGAGATACATAGGGGGCAAAAGCACTTTTTTTATAATGCCGGCCGTAGAGATATCTGGGGAGGAAAAGTCCGATCTGATCCAGGCGGTTCGTATAGAACATACCGCTGACCAGACCAAGTGCCCGGACTGGCAGGTCAGAAGGGGTTACTCCGGCAGCCTGTGCCAGTGCAGTGCTTCGCTGCATGGCGATTCCATAAGTCAGCAGACAGGCACCGCCGCTGTCGCCGCAGGCATATATGTGGGAAATGTCACCGCCGTATTCCGTCAGATGATCCCGGATAAAATCCAGTGCCAGATGCAGGTCTGCCAGTTGGTCATAGAAGAGACAGTCCGGTATCAGCCGGTACTCAATGCTGAATACCAGATACCCCGCCTCACAAAGGGAGGCACAAAAGGGACGGTTGAACTCCTTGTTCCCTATGAGGAGGCCTCCGCCATGTACGTTGACGATGACCGGGAGAATCTCTCCGTCCCGTCCCCTGGGACGGTAGACATCCAGACGACGTGCCGGAACATGCTTCTCGTCATAGAAAATATCCGATTGTAGGAAAACATCTTCCGGAAGAGGATATTCTTTACCCCTGGAAGCGCAGCTTTGTTCGAATGCCGCCCGCTGCTTATAGAACATTTCACATATAAAGCTTTTCATGTGTACTCCTGATTCTGACTGTATATGTTTCAAAAAAGGAAAGTATTTGTCGAAAAATAGCGATATGCAGTCTTTAAAAGAATACCACAGAAATGAAAGGATTAAAATAGAAAAATGCAACATTCTATTATGGAATGTTGCATTTTGTCTTGCACTACATATTTCGGCTGACCATGTGAAAACTTTAGTCTTTTTTATAAAAATCGCTAATACGTTATTTCTATATCATTATAGCAATTATAAAGGCCGCATGTCATAGCTGTATGTCACGAAATACAGCATCTTTGTCATCCTGTTCAATCCCCAGATAATGTTTTGTGATCTGAAAAGAAGAATGATTGTAAATCTCCATCAGCAATGCGGGCGGAGTTCCCATTTTCCATGCATGGTAGCCGAAGGTCTTCCGCAGGGAATGGCACCGGATCACGTCTTCGATCCCTACGGCTTCAGCAGCCTTACGGACAATGCGGTAGGCCTGGTATCGGGAGAGCGGGGAATCAGCTTTTCTGGGACTGGGAAAGAGGTAGTCTGTGTCGGCTATGGAAGGCTGTGTTTTCCGGTAGGACAGTAATGTTTCCTGAAGTTCTCTGTTGATCAGGATTCTGGTTTCTTTTTCCGTTTTTTTCTCCGTGATCAGGAGATGGGTGTAAAAGCGGCTGTGTTCTGTGCAATAGACATCTCCCCAGGTGAGATGAAGGATGTCGTTGATGCGGAGAGCGGTGTTCAGACCGATCAGGATGAGAGTGTAATTCCTGGAGTTGGGCTGCTTGGTAAGGAAGTACTCCTTGAAATCGTGTAGAAGCTGTTTGCTGCGGATAGGTTGTGTCGTGCTCATAATGGCCTCCTTGATAGAATAAATGAATTAGGGAAATGCAACATTCCATAATAGAATGTTGCATCAGTGAGAAACAGCAGGCAAGGAAGGCTGAACAGAGCAAGGAGGTTATTATATGCTGCGTCTGACCGTTAGTCCGGAAGAATACCTGATGATCAATGACAATATCAAGATCGTGTTCCTGGGAGGAACTAAGAATCATCTTCGTATCATGATCGATGCACCGAGAGAGGTGAACATCGTGCGAAGCACGGTGCTGGAGAACCAGATCACAGATCCGGAGGAGAGAGCGAAGCTTCCCAAATATTATGCGGAAGAAGAGCACCCGGAGAAGTACCGCAAGAAGTCAAATGTGATCATCACAAAGGGAAATGCGGACAAATAATTTCATATGGTAATAACCGGAGGAAGAGCGGCTCTGTCAGGGCCCGACAGGGAAGCTCCTACTCCGGTTACTATAAAAACTAACAACAAGTATCTGGGAGAAAAGGATTTCTCAATAACAATACAGATACGCACACTGCCGCAAAAGGAATTGGGCAGTAATACAAGGAGGTAAATTATTATGGTAGTACAACACAATCTTACAGCTATGAACTCTAACAGAATGTTAGGTCTGACCACCGCTTCTCAGGCAAAATCCACCGAGAAACTGTCTTCCGGTTATAAGATCAACCGTGCAGCTGATGATGCAGCAGGCCTGTCCATCAGTGAGAAGATGAGAAAGCAGATCAGAGGTCTGACACAGGCTTCCCTGAATGCACAGGATGGTATCAGTGCAGTACAGACCGCTGAAGGTGCCCTGACCGAAGTACATGATATGCTGCAGAGAATGAATGAGCTGGCAGTTAAGGCTTCTAACGGAACTAACAGTGAAGATGACAGAAGCTATATCCAGAATGAAATTGATCAGTTAGTAACAGAAATTGATCGTGTGTCCACTACGACTAAGTTTAATGAAACTTATCTGTTACAGGGTAATGCAAGAGGTACTGTATCTGCTACTCCAGCGGATCAGACGGTTGATAGTAAATTAGCTGACGTGAAATTAAATGCTGCAGCAGGTTCTGAATTGGTAGCAGGAGATGTTGTTCTTGGTAAAGTAACAGCAGAAGTAGAGAATAATCAGGGTGGAGCTCTTATCGGCAATTTAAGTGGAAGTGTGCTGAATGCATTAAATGATGCTAAAGCTGGTAAAATTACCATTACCCAGCAGCAAGATGCTGGTAAGAATGTGGATCAGTATCAAGTTAAAGGTGGCGCAGACGGAACTACTGTTGTGGCCACTTTAACACAGGCACAGCTTAAAAAAATGGGTGTCAATATTACGGATGGAGGAGCTGGAGCTGCAGGTGAGATGGTGATTCAATTGAAATGGAATCAGACAGAGCAGAAGGATTTACAGGCAGGATTATCCATAGATGCAGCAGCCGATAAAGTTGCAGCTGATAAATTAAAGGCTTCGGGATTAAAAGTAGGAGACGAGGTAAAAGTCACAATTAAGGCTGAGCAGGATGCTACAACAGGGAATACTGTTACAAAATTGAAAGCTTATGATAATGCATATGTACCTGATGCATTAAATGTAAGTTTACATGTAGGAGCTGATTCATCTAACGATAATAAGATTGAGATGAGCATTGAATCCATGAGTTCAAAGAGCCTTGGACTGGTCGATGAAGATGGTAAGCTGCTGGTTGATGGAAAAGATAGTACCAATGCTGATAAGGCTATAGATACAATCGCTCAGGCTATCCAGAAGGTATCTACTCAGCGTTCCGCACTGGGTGCCGTTCAGAACCGTCTGGAGCACACCGTTAACAACCTCGACAACGTTGTAGAGAATACCACCAGCGCAGAGAGCCAGATCCGTGATACCGATATGGCTACTGAGATGGTTAAGTACTCCAACAACAACATCCTGTCTCAGGCAGGACAGGCTATGCTGGCTCAGGCGAACCAGTCCAACCAGGGCGTACTGTCTCTGTTACAGTAAGCTTAAGCTGAGATCAGGTTGTTTCCAAAGAGGAACGAACCATATCTGTAAGAGTTATGTAAGAACCAAAGGGCAGTCCATGACGGGCTGCCCTTTTTGGGTTCTTATAAGACCTTTTGATCATCCAAAGATTTCCTTTCCAATTCCTTCGAAAAATTATCATAGTAATCCATGGCTGCCTGTGTAGAAATAGAAAGCTCAGCATCATACTCAAAAAAGTTCATACCAATGTGCTCCTTTTACATAATTTTTTGTGCTTTTGAGAATTCATTTTCAAATTCCTTTGAAAATTTTTCGTAATAGTCAATGGCAGATTGTGTAGGGATTGATAGTAGAGTCTCTAACTTGTGGATTGCATCCTCTTTTGACAAGTTAAAGTCCTTACATGACCGAACAATTTCTTTTGCTCTGCCTTCCTCTACGCCATCCTTGTAAATAACTCTCTTTTCCGCCTCAGCATCATACTCAAAAAACACCATATCAATAACCTCCTTCTTATTCTCAAGCAAAAATTCTTTCAAAATATCCCTCCTGATACATACGTCCACGGCCTGAACGATGGCCTGCCGGTTTGGATACACCTTTGCCTGCTCACGGACTTCTGCGACAAACTGGGCGTACTCCTTTAAAATCTGGCAGGCATCCATCAGCTCAGAGTTGAACCCGAGATTGATATTGATTACCTGTACCTGTAATTCAAGCTGAGGAGTCTCTTCCTTATTCCGGTAGGCGCTGGACAGCTTCAGGGTGCTGTATTCCGGGAGAGGATCCGTCCCGTTATAAAACACTACGAAATGCGGAGTATCCAGCATCTGTAACTTGTTGGAATAAAGCAGGTCATCTGAGTTCATCTTTGAATATTCACTTGCCAGATACAGCAAAAAGCGATACGGCATATTGGGATTCAGGGTGGACTGGTGCTCAAAAAACCATAGATCAAAATCCACCACAAATGACAGGTCGTTCTGCAAGCTTAGGTAAACCGCATTTTCCAAAGTTGTAATATGCAGTAGCTCCGGATCTTCATAATGCGAGTGATTCAGCGCATTGTACAGCGAGAGCAGCTTCTCCTTGTCATGAAATATTTTCCGGAACACCAGATCCTTATAATTCCGCTTTCCGGAAGCCGGTATTGCCACAGCCACATTCCCCGGCGCAGCAGCTATCGCATTCCCATACGAAATTTCTTCTGCAACAAAATTTTTCCAGAATCTCGACACAGTATTCATCAAATACTCCTCCGAGAAATAGTTGCCGGTTATATTATTTTGTTTTAACTCCATAAATCTCCTTTCTGTTGCAAAATAAATGTAAAAAAAAAACAAATATTTTCCATATAAAATAAATAATAAGGGAAACTTTGACCACTGACGGGTCTATAAGAATTTTTGAAAGAAGAAAAATTACTTCTAATACCACCATACCATAGGGATTCCTTATTGGCAAGTCTGAAAAATGTTACAAAAAGGCTACAAAAAATCCAGAAAAATGTTCCAGAACGCTTCTAAAGTTTTACTTTCCCGGCATTTTGGGGTAAGATAAGCAGTATAGATTCCTAAGGACACAGAAAGAGAGGGTTACTATAATTATGAGATTTGAGGACATGCCTTACGAGAGAATAGATTTTGCCAAAGTGCAGGAAGAGATGGGAGAACTGATCCGGGAGCTGGATGCGGCGAAGAGCGGGGAGGAACAGTTCGAGGTGCATAAGAAATATTATGCGCTGACGGATCGTGTCATGACGCTGATGACCATTGCGAACATCCGCTTTGACATTGATACTTCCGACAAGTTTTATGAGGAAGAGCATAAATACTACGATGAGCAGGGGCCGATATTCAGCAATCTGGTGCTGGCTTATCAGAAGAAATTATATGAATCCCCCTACAGAGCTTATCTGGAGGAGAAGATCGGTCCGGTAGCGTTCAAGAATATGGAGCTGGCACAGAAGTCCATGAGCGAAGCGTTGATCCCGCTGATGCAGGAGGAGAATTCCCTGACTATGGAGTATGATAAGCTCATCGCCGGTGCGAAGATCGACTTCGACGGCAGGGAACTGAATCTGTCCCTGTTACGACCCTATCTGGTGAATTCCGACCGCAATGTCCGCAGACAGGCATGGGAGAAGATGAGCGCGTTTTTCCTGGAAAATGAGGAACAGCTGGATACCATCTACGATAAACTGGTGAAAAACCGTACCGCGCAGGCCAGAACCATGGGATATGAAAATTATCTGGAACTGGGCTATTACCGCATGAACCGCAACTGCTACGGCAAGGACGAGGTAGAAGCTTTCCGCAGGCAGATCAAGGAGTATTTCGTACCCTTTGCAGAGAAGCTGCATGACCGCAGAAGACAACGTCTGGGTCTGGAGAAGCTCAGTTATATCGATGAGCAGGTATATTTTAAGGACGGCAACCCGGCACCCACCGGAACCCCGGAAGAGATCATGGCAGCAGGACAGAAGATGTACCGTGAGCTGTCCCCGGAGACTGCGGAATTTTTTGATTTCATGATGGAGAACCAACTGTTTGACGTATTGGGCCGCAAGACCAAGAAAGCTGGCGGTTACATGACTTATCTGCCTCTGTACCATGCACCGTTTATCTTCGCTAACTTTAACGGTACCAGCGGAGATGTGGACGTCATTACGCATGAGTGTGGTCATGCGTTTCAGGGGTATCTCGCTGCACAGGATCCTATCAGAGAGCATGCGGATATCGGCATGGAGACTGCAGAGATCCATTCCATGTCCATGGAATTTTTCACGGAAAAGTGGATGAACCTGTTCTTCGGCGACAGAGCGCAGGATTACGTGGAAATGCATCTGGAGGATGCGGCTGCGTTTATTCCTTACGGCTGTATGGTGGATGAGTTCCAGCATATCGTCTATGAGCACCCGGAGCTGACCCCGGCCGAGAGAAAGCAGGCATGGAGCCGTCTGGAGCGGGAGTACAAGCCCCACCTGGATTACGAGGGAAATCCTTTCTTCGGACAGGGAGGCTTCTGGCAGAAGCAACTGCACATTTACGACTACCCTCTGTATTATATCGATTATTGTCTGGCACAGACCTGCGCACTACAGTACAAGGTGAAGATGGATGCCGATTTTACAGAGGCGTGGAAGAGCTATCTGAAGCTGTGCAGGCTGTCCGCCAGTGATTTTTACACTAATATGATCAAAGAAGTCGGACTGGACAGTCCTTTTGAGCCCGGATGTGTGAAAAATATCGTGGAAAAACTTGAAAAATATGTGAAATAGCTTTCTTTTTCCGCAGAAATACGGTAAAATAAGGAGTCATTGGGACTTAAGACACCAGGAAGGAGACATGTAAGCAATGTCTAAGAATGAAAAAGTTACAGAAAATAAAGAACAAACAGAACAGAAGGTCATGACCAAATATGACCGTAAGGTACAGAAGCGTAAAGAGGAGAAGGAAAAGGAGAAAAAGGAAGAGCGCATCAGCACGGCCATCGGCATCGTAGTGCTTGTGGCTCTGGTATGTCTGGTAGCATCTTTCCCCATCCGTACCTATCTGGCAACTCATGAGACCTATGTGGTGGTCAATGGAGAAGCTGTAAACAAGGTAGAGTTCGATTACCAATACAACCTGACCAAGAACAATTATATCACCCAGTACGGCAGCTATCTGACATACTTCGGACTGGATACCAGCAAGGATCTGTCCACCCAGATGTATTCCGATACTCTGACCTGGCAGGACTATTTTGAGCAGAATGCTGTAGAGAGCCTGAAGCAGAATAAGGCGCTGATGGCAGAAGCCAAAGCAGCCGGCTTCACCTACGATACCACGGATGAGTACAACACTTTCAAGGAGACCATCAAAACCTCCGCTGCATCCGCAGGCATCTCCGAGAAGGAATATGTACGTTCCATCTACGGAAGCTATGCAACCATGGGCCGTATCGAAGAATATGTGAAGAACGACATGGTAATGAACGCTTATTATCAGAAGCTGCAGGAGGACAATGCTCCCAGTGATGATGAGATCCAGAGCTATTATGAGGAAAATAAGGCAACCTACGATTCCGTAGACTACCGCCTGACCACGATCGAAGCTGATCTGCCCACCGAGCCTACCGAACTGGCAGATCCCGTAGAGGAGACTGCTGCCGATACCACAGGTACCACTGATGGAACCGCAGCTACTGACAGCACACAGGATACCGCTTACCAGCCTTCCGATGCTGAGATCGCCAAGGCCATGGAAGATGCCAAGGTACTGGCTGACGATGCGGAGCAGACCGTGGCAAAAGACGGCGAAGCACACGAGAATGAGCAGAAGTCTTCCGTGAACTACCTGATCTCCGACTGGCTGTTTGATGATGCCAGAAAGGCAGGAGACACCACCGTCATTACTAACGACAACAGCCATTGCTACTATGCCGTGGCATTTGAGAAGAGATATCTGGATGAGACTCCTTCCGCAGATGTACGTGTGATCATTCCCACCGAGGATAAGACCGGTGAAGAGATCCTGGAGGAGTGGAAGAGCGGTGCAGCTACCGAGGACAGCTTCGCAGAATTGTGCAAGAAGTATACACAGGATACTTCTGCAGTAGAAAACGGCGGTCTGTTCGAGCAGGTGACCAAGACCGGTATGACAGAGGAGCTGAGCAACTGGATCTTCGACAACAGCCGTCAGGCAGGAGATACCGTAGCCATCACTGTCAGTGACACCACCTATGTACTTTACTACATCGGACAGGATCAGCCCGAGTGGAAGATCAACATCAAGAATACGCTGGTATCCGATACAATGAGTCAGCATATGCAGGATATTACCGCAGATGTAACAGTAGAGGATCCCAAGGGTAAACTGAATTACCTGAAGGTGCAGGCAGAGGAATCCGCAGCCGCTGAGACCGCGACCGCAGAGACCCAGGAGATCACCGAGGAGCAGACTGCTGCTACCGAAGAGACCGCAACACAGGCACAGTAAAGCTTGCTCAGGAACAGAACATAGACAACAGACAAGTACCTGTTTCACTGCACAAGCAGAAGAGACAGGTACTGTTAGGTTATGAGCAAAAATAGTCGCAAAAGGGCGGGAAACATGATAATGTGACTCTGCCAGTTACGTGAGCTGAACAGAGAATAACTTTGAGAAAGGTATGAATAAACATGCAGGAAAAAGTTCTGGTACTGGATATTGACGGAACATTGACCAATTCAAAAAAAGAGATCACGGAAGCTACCAAACAGGGAATCTGGAATATTTTACAGCATGGTCACAAGGTGATCCTGGCTTCGGGTCGTCCCACCCCCGGCATGCGGAAATGCGAAGAGGAGCTGGAACTGAAAAAATACGGCGGATACCTACTGTCATTTAACGGAGCCCGTATCGTGGAGTGTAAGACAGGAGAAGTGGTCTATCAGAGAACACTGCCCCTGTCCATTGTGCCCGGATTGTACGAATTCGCCAAAGCGAATGGCTGCGGACTGATCACTTATCAGGGTCCCGGCATCATCTCTGCGTTCGAGCCGGATGACTATGTGCAGCTGGAAGCCAGAATCAACGGAATTCCTATAAAGGTCGTTGACAATTTCGTCGAATATGTGAATTTCGATATTAATAAATGCCTGATGACAGCACCGGAAGAGATCGCACCGGAGCTGGAGAAACAGCTGCAGGAAAAATACAGCGATGTGGCAAGCATCTACCGTTCCGAACCCTATTTCATCGAGATCATGCCGAAAGATGTGAACAAAGCCACTTCTTTGGATCATATGCTGGAAGGCATGGGACTGACCAGAGAGAATGCGATCTGCTGCGGGGACGGTTACAACGACATCTCCATGATCGAATATGCGGGAACCGGCGTAGCAATGGGGAATGCCCAGCCGGCGGTCAAGGATGCGGCGGACTATATCACCGGCACCAACGATGAAGACGGACTGGTGGAAGTCATCGATAAGTTCATCATGAACCCGGAGCAGGCATAGCCTTTCTTAGAAACAAACAATAGACACAAAGCAGTAACAAGCGAAAACTCACAGAGCAATGAGCGTATGTGATTTTTGCAAAAGAGGATATATATGATTCAGATACAAATACCTGAAAAAGCGAAATATATCATAGAAACCATACAGAATGCCGGATTTGAAGCCTATGTGGTAGGCGGCTGCGTGCGGGATTCCATTCTGGGCAGATGCCCGGAGGACTGGGATATCACCACCTCGGCGAGACCGGAGCAGGTGAAAACGCTGTTCCGTCGCACCATCGACACCGGAATCCAGCATGGCACCGTAACCGTCATGCTGGACAAGGAAGGCTTTGAGGTTACGACCTACCGTGTAGATGGAAAATACGAAGACAGCCGACATCCCAAAGAAGTGACGTTTACTCCGAACCTGGAGGAGGACCTGAAACGCCGGGATTTTACCATCAATGCCATGGCTTATAATGAAACGGAAGGCCTGATCGACATTTTCGGCGGATTAAAAGACATCGAGGCGAAGCTGATCCGATGCGTAGGCAACCCGGAGGAACGTTTTGGAGAAGATGCGCTGCGGATCATGCGGGCAATTCGTTTTTCAGCCCAGCTGGGCTACGAGATCCACGAAGATACTGAGGCGGCAATCCGGAAGCTGGCACCGACCCTGCAGAAGATCAGTGCGGAGCGGATTCAGGTGGAACTGACTAAACTGTTGGTGTCCCCTCATCCCGACACCCTCAGAGAAGCTTATGACATGGGTGTCACCAAGGTGATCCTACCGGAATTCGATGCCATGATGGAGACACCGCAGAAGCATAAGCACCATAAATACAACGTAGGGGAGCATACATTACATGCACTTATGGAGATCGGGCCGGACAAGAATCTGCGTTATGCCATGCTGCTCCATGACATCGGCAAGCCGGCCACACTTACTGTGGATGAAGACGGAATCACTCATTTCTACGGACATCCGGCGGTGGGAGAAGAGATGGCGCGGAAGATTCTGCGGAGACTGCGATTTGATAATGATACCGTTGCGGTGGTCACCCGTCTGGTGAGATACCATGATTATGGCAATGATGTGATACCGGATCTGCGGATTGTCCGCCGGGCGGTGAATAAGATCGGGGAAGATATTTTCCCACTGTTGTTTCCGGTGAAACGGGCAGATATTCTGGCACAGAGCGATTACCTGAGAACAGAAAAACTGGAGAATCTCGAACTCTGGAAGAAACTGTATCAGGAAATGCTGGAAAAGAAGCAGTGCGTCTCCCTGAAAACACTGGCGGTCACCGGCAGGGATCTGATCGACACCGGTATGAAACCGGGCAGAGAGCTGGGAGAGATGCTGCAACAGCTGCTGGAACTGGTATTGGAACATCCCGAGCAGAATACCAGAGAACAGCTGCTGGAAAAGGTAAAGGAACTGTCGGCAGACAAAGATTGAGCATACTTTACAGGCTTTCCTCATAAGATAGCGTAGGAACCGGAAAACGGTTAAGGACGTATCTTAGGAGGGATTGTAAGTGAATGACAGAGCAGTGGCACTGCTGGAGCAGTATGAGATAGAAGTATTGCGTACCCGAAAAGGAAGGGGAGCGATTCTGTGCGATACACAGCAGGGCTGCCTGATCTTCAAGGAATATACAGGACGCGAGGAACAGCTGCGTCTGCAGGAGCAGGTCCTGAAGCACCTGGAGGAACGGGGAACCGTTCCTGCGGAGCGATTGCTTGCCACAAAGGAAGGCGCGTTATCGGTGACAGACCGGGACGGTGTCAGATATATTCTGAAGACCTGGTGGGAAGGCCGAGAATGTAATATCCGTGACAGGGAAGAATGTATGGAAGCCATGCGGCTTCTGGCGAGACTGCACGGTGATCTGGAATTTACACCGGTATTTCCGGAGACGGAGGAGACTTCGGCACCGGTCATAGAGAGATATCTCCCCAGCCGGGACTATGAGAAGCATAACCGGGAGCTCAAGAGAGCCCGCAGGTTCTTGAAACAGCGCAGCCAGAAGACCTGGTTCGAGATCCGGTTGTCTGCAGTGATTGATCCTTTTTTAGAGGAAGCAAGACAACTGTGTGAAGAATGGAAAGAGATCGAGCTGGCTGCCTCCGACAGCGGAGAGGAAGTACCGCTGTGTTTCTGCCACGGAGATTACCAATATCATAATATTCTGCGGCAGGACCGTGGATTTTTCCTGGTGAACTTCGAAAAATGTCAGGCAGACGGGCCGGTGAGAGACCTGTATCTGCTGTTGCGAAAGCTTTTGGAAAAAAGTGAATGGGATGCCGAATGGGGCAGAGTGCTTCTGGCGGCTTATGAAAGTGTCAGACCGTTAAAGCCCTATGAGAGACAGGATCTGGTCTACCGCCTGTCCTATCCTGAGAAATTGTGGAAGATCGTAAACTTTTATTATAATTCCGGCAAGGCCTGGATCCCGGAGAAGAATCAGGAGAAACTGGACCGCCTGTTGGAACAGGAAGCGGCCAGAAAGAAATTCCTGAAACTGCTGCAAAGATAAAAGCCGGGCAATGAACGGCAGACAACGGAAGAGACGTTGCGGCAGGATCGCAGCGTCAGGAGACAAAGGAGAAGCAAAAACGTTGAAAAGATTCGAAGACAAAAAGTATTCGAAAACGAAACAGACAGTGGTAATCCTTTTGCTTGTGACAGCAATGTCATTTGCTGGATGCGGGCAGACAGCATCCTCCGGGACGGCGGCAACACCTGCGCCAACGGCACAGGCAGAGCGGATAGATACCGGCTTTGTTGTCACCAATCCGGACAGCTATGATTCCGCAGATACGGCGGTACTGGTGGATATCAATAATGTTGACAACACTGTCACACTGTTAAATCTGGATATAGGCAAACGTTACACGCTGTCCATGGACGGAACAACGCGGTTCGCAGATAAATATGGAAAGGCAATTTCCCTGAGTCAGCTGCAGGAGGGGGACATCGTGGATGTGACTTTTTTGAAAAGTCAGAAGCATCTGACCTCCATGCAGCTGGCGCAGACAGCATGGCAGTATGAAGATGTGGAGCACTACGAGATGAATACCGTGCGAAATGAGGTGGCCATCGGGGAAGAGGTGTTCCAGTTGTCCAGGGATACCCAGTATTTTTCCCAGGGACACAGCATTGAAAAAATGGATCTGAATCCGGCGGATATCCTGACATTTCACGGCATTGACAGCACAGTGCTCAGCGTAACGGTGGAAAAAGGCCATGGATACCTCAGACTGGTCAATGATGAGAATTTTGTGGGTGGCTGGCTGGAAATCGGCCAGACACAGATCGTACGGATCACAGAGGACATGCTGGTGACTGTGCCGGAGGGAAGCTATCAGGTAGATATCAGCTATAACGGAGGTGGCGGCACGAAAAATGTCGTAATCAACCGCAACGAGGAAACAACACTGGATATCGGTGATCTGGAAGTGGCAGAGGCACAGTACGGTATGGTGCTGTTTTCCCTGAATCCTTCCGATGCAGAATTGTATATCGATGGAAGTCAGGTGGATGCTTCCCAGCCGGTCACGCTGGAATACGGTATTCATCAGATCATAGCGAAGGCGGACGGCTATAAGTCGCTCACACAGTATCTCAGGGTGGGACAGGAATCCGCAGGAGTGGATGTCCAGCTGGATAAGGCGGACTCCGACAGTGAAGACAGTACGGAAAGCAGCAGTTCTTCCAGCTCTTCCGCAACGGAATCTACCTCCACCGCAGATACGACTACGACCTATTACCGCGTGCATATTGATGCTCCGGAAAATGTGGAGGTATATCTGGACGGCAACTATGTGGGAATTTCCCCCTGCAGTTTTAAGAAGACCTCAGGAAGTCATGTGATCACCCTGCGAAAATCCGGTTATGAAACCAGAAGTTATACGGTACAGGTGGATGAAGAAGAAAAGGATGTATCCTACTCATTTGTAGACCTGACGGCCAGCTCTTCATCGACAGAATGATCCTTTCCGGGAGGGGAAGAAATGCCGTAAATATGCGGAAAAACCTTGACAAAAGGGATAAAAACAGATATATATATGTATAGACGTTTCAAAAGAACTATTTTCGAGCGTAAAATTAATAACGAAAACTCATTACAGGAGGAGTTCAATATGAACAAAACAGAATTAGTTGCAGCTATGGCTGATCAGGCAGGTCTTTCCAAGAAGGACGCAGAGAAGGCATTAAAGGCATTCACCGATGTTGTTGCTGAAGAGTTAAAGAAGGATGGTAAGGTTCAGTTAGTTGGCTTCGGTACTTTCGAAGTATCCAGCAGAGCAGCTAGAGAGGGTAGAAATCCTCAGAGCGGCGCACCTATGAAGATCGCTGCTTCCAAGGCTCCTAAGTTCAAGGCTGGTAAGGCATTAAAGGATATGCTGAACGCATAATAGAAGCTGAATTTTCAGAGACTCGATAGGACAACCTTTCGGGTCTCTTTTGTTTTTCAGAAACGGATGATCGTGAGGTTAAAAGCATGAGATTAGACAAATATTTGAAGGTATCCCGACTGATCAAGCGCCGTACTGTGGCTAATGAAGCCTGCGACAGCGGCAGAGTGCTGATCAATGATAAGCCGGCAAAGGCATCCGCCAATGTCAAAGAGGGAGATATCATTTCCATCTCTTTCGGCAACAAGGAAGTAAAAGTCGAGGTCCTGGATGTACAGGAGACCGTGAAAAAAGAAGAAGCCAAAGAACTTTTCCGTTATATATAATATCAGGTTCTCTATGTATAAATTTCCACATTTTCCCATACAATACATTGTAAGTCCGGTTCCGGAAGGAGCGGAGGATGGGAGGCTATGGAGAGAATGGAAGATTTAAACGCGACAGGACGTATGCATAAAGTGACCATGACCAACAGACGGACATGTACCGTGAATGGGGTAAATGACGTCCTTTCCTTTGATCTGCGGGAGATCCTGCTGGAGACGGAACAGGGGATGCTGATGATCCGTGGCAACGAGCTCCATGTGAACCGCCTGACATTAGACAAGGGGGAAGTGGATATTGACGGCCGGATCGACAGCCTTGTATATTCGGATACCGCAGCATCCGGAGAAAAACAGGAATCCTTCCTGGGCAGGCTGTTCCGCTGATGGATGAAAATGTTTTTCTGCTGCATTCCTTTCTGCTGGGTGTGGGGATCACTTTTCTGTATGATATTCTGCGGATCCTGCGAAGAGTGTTCGCTCACAGTACCAGCATGGTATCTCTGGAAGATCTGGCATTCTGGATCTACTGTGCGGGAAAGGTCTTTCTGCTGATGTTTCATGAAAGTAACGGGAACCTGCGATGGTTTGCCGTGCTGGGGGCATTGGCGGGAATGTACCTGTATCACAGGACAATCAGTCCCTTTTTTGTAAAGTATGTGGCACTGGGCCTGAATACTCTTCTGCACCCAATCCGGAAAGCCTTGCGGATAACGGGAAATTGGCTGAAAAAGCAGTTGACTATACTTAGGAAAATGCTTAAAATATTCATTAAAAGGAGATGCGCGTATGGCAAGAAGAAAAGCAGCCTACCGCAAGAGACACCAGAACCGGTTCAGTATGTTCCTGGTGACCCTGGTCGTGTTGATGATCATGGTGGTCGTTGCGGTGCGGAGCGTGGAATTACAACAGAAGATTGCGGGCTATGATACCCAGATCGCAAGCCTTGGCGCGCAGATCGAAGCAGAGCAGACCAGAGCGGAACAGATCGAGGAATTCGGTAAGTACACTCAGACGAAAGCTTATGTGGAAGAGGTGGCGAAGGATAAGCTGGGACTGGTATACGAAGGTGAGATCCTTTTTCAGGAAGACAATTAAGCAGGGAAACTGTTTCTCAACAGTGAACCTGCTTTTTTTGTCGCAAAAAATGAAGTCTCTCCCTCCCTCGATTTGACAAAAGGAAGAGGAAAACTGCCCTATAATCGTGAAAACAGAAAGGGGAGGATGCCATGATCATAGGGAAAAAGGAGCAGGAACGGCTGGAGAGAGAACAGTGTGCACAGATCTCACTGCTGTGCAGACAGAAACTGATGGGATATGCGGAGAGTTTTGAGGAACTGGGGAAGAGCTTTCGGCAGGAGATACAGATTGCAGGAGAGGACAGGCAGAATATTCTGGAAAAATGTATGCTGTGGCAGAGCAGACAGATCATGGGAGACCATCTGCAGGAAGTGGCCCGGATCATGGAACGGGTGGCAGGAGAGGAACTGGGGTATTGTCCGCTGGAAGAGAAAAAGAGGAAAAGCCTGGTACAGGCGCTCAAGAGTGAAGGGATCATCGCCAGAGACCTCTGCTATGTGGAGAAGGACGGCAGCAGCTCCGGGACAGAAGCAGGGATCAGTATGACACTGTCCACCGAAAAAAGGCACTATAAGGCGGCACAGGTGGCGGACATGCTGACGGTATTATTGGGAAAAAAGCTGCAGGTCTCTTCAGGAAGCCCTTATCTCGTGGAGCAGGAGCCGCATTGTTTTCTGTTCACAGAGGAACCGAAATACATAGCACTGACGGGGGTGAGCCGGGCGGTAAAAGAAGGGGAGAAAGTCTCGGGGGATCAGTATGCCACCATGGAATCGGAAAAAGGGAAGCTGATCCTGATGTTGTCTGATGGGACAGGCTCCGGGGAGGATGCCAGCCGGGGCAGCGGCAGAGTCATGGATCTCATGGAAAAAATGCTGGAGGCGGGCTTCGGGACCGAGGCATCTGTGAATCTCCTGAATTCCGCGTTGTATGCGCAAAATGAAGAGGACGATCATCCTACGATAGACCTTTGCAGCCTGGATCTGTATACCGGCGAATGTGAGATCTGCAAGGTGGGCGGTGTTGCCACGTTCTGGAAGACCTCCGGAAGGGTTCTCTGTGTCGGCGGCGAAAGCCTGCCGTTAGGTATTTTTCAAAAAGTGCAGATAGAACGACAGATGTGTCAGATCCGGCCGGGAGATCTGCTGGTCATGATGACGGACGGGGTTCTGGATATGATGGAAGACGGGGAAGAGCGCATGGCACAGGTGCTGGAAGGGTTGCAGGAACAGAACCCGCAGGAGGTCGCAGAGAAAATATTGTCCTATGCCATCTGTGCCTCAGAAGGGCGGATTCGGGACGATATGACGGTATTTGTGCTCTGCCTGTGGGAAAACACGTGATGCCGCCTTGATTTTTCCTCATAATTAGGATAGAGTAAAAACATGAATACATGGATGGATACGCGAGAAAAAGTATTTGCATATATCAGAGAGCATCACATGCTGCAGGCCGGCGACCGTGTGGTAGCCGGTGTTTCTGGAGGGGCAGACTCGGTTTGCCTCTTATTTTTGTTGCTGGAATGGCAGAAGGAAGTACCTACAGACATTGCCGTAGTGCATGTGGATCACGGCATTCGCGCGGAGGCCGGAGAAGATGCGCGGTATGTGGAGCAGCTCTGCGAGGAGAGAGGAATCCCTTTTTTCCTGACCAGGGCAGAGGTAAGGAACAGAGCCCGCATGGAGAAAATCTCTGAGGAAGAAGCCGGGCGCAGAACGAGATATGAGGCGTTTGAAAAGGCGGCAAAGGAGTGGGGAGCCACGAAGATCGCAGTGGCCCACAACAGCAATGACCGCAGCGAGACCCAGCTGTTCCATTTGTTCCGGGGCAGTGGAATCCGGGGACTGGCCAGCATTTTGCCTGTGAGAGATCGGATTATACGACCGCTCCTATGTCTGGAACGGTGGGAGATCGAGAAGTTTTTACAACAGCGAGGAATTGTCTATTGCAAGGATGCCACCAATGAGGAGGATGACTACACAAGAAATCGTATTCGGCATCATATTCTGCCTTATGCGGAGCAGAATATTGTAAAGGGGTGTGTAGCGCATATGAATCAGACGGCGGAGCTGCTGGCGGAGACGGAGGACTATCTGGAACTGCAGACAAAAGAAGCAGCTGGCCGATGTATCCGGGCAACGGACGGTGACGGAGAGTCCGCAGAGACGGGGGACAGCCGGAACGCGGTGATCTGTATTGCGGTGGAACCGTTTCTGGCGCTGCATCCTGTGATCCGTAAGCGCCTCTTGTATGAAGAAGTGAAGCAATTGTCTCCCGGGCAGAAAGACATCACTTACCAGCATATTCAGGAGCTGCTGACCTTGTTTACCAGGGAAGGCAACCGGCAGATCTGTCTTCCGTTCGGCATCCGGGGCAGACGGCAATATGAGGAAGTCCTGCTGACAGTAGAGAGAACAGACAGGGAGCTTTTGGAGAAGACGGAAGTGGCTGAGAAATATCAACCAACTCTGCAGCTGTCTCCCGGACAGACAGGGACAGTGGAATGCGAAGCGGGAACGGTGGAATACTGTGTATGTGACCTGGCCGCTGCCCATGAAAAAAACCAAGAAGTTCCCACAAATCAGTATACGAAATGGTTTGATTATGATAAAATAAAAAAATGTCCGGTGATACGGACAAGAAAGCCGGGTGATTATCTGACCATTGCTGACGGCAGAGGCGGGATGATCCATAAATCGCTGAAAAGTTATCTGGTCGATCAAAAGATCCCACAGGCGGAACGCGACAGACTGCCGATCCTGGCAGAGGGAGAGCATGTACTGTGGGTCGTGGGATACCGTATCAGCGAATATTATAAAGTAACGGAGAATACAAAACGTATTTTAAAGGTACAATTAATAAGAAAGGAGTTCGCTTAAAAGCGAAAGGACAAAAGAAAATGGCAGAGCATATCAGAGTACTGTTGACAGAAGAGGAAGTAGATAAGAGAATCCAGGAGATCGGTGAGCAGATCAGCAAGGATTATGCGGGTAAGCAGGTACACCTTGTATGTGTACTGAAGGGTGGCAGCTTTTTCATGTGTGAACTGGCAAAGCGTATCACTGTTCCCGTATCTCTGGACTTTATGTCTGTATCCAGCTATGGCAGCGATACCAAGTCCAGCGGTGTAGTCAAGATCGTGAAGGATCTGGACGAATCTCTGAAAGATAAGGAAGTTATTGTAGTAGAGGATATCGTGGACAGCGGAAGAACCCTGAGCTATCTGCTGGAGATGCTGAAGGACAGAGGTCCGGCTTCTTTACGTCTGTGCACCCTGTTGGACAAACCCGAGAGAAGAGTGATCGATGTCCATGTGGATTATACCGGATTTAATATTCCCGATGAGTTTGTGGTGGGCTATGGTCTGGATTATGATCAGAGATATCGTAATCTGCCTTACATCGGTGTGGTAGAATTCGATTAAGCAATACAAAGATGTAGGAGGCCCGTGAAGTTGAAACAAAACGGCAAAACAATCAATTCATATTTTATATTTATCATACTTCTGCTTCTGGTGATCTTCGGCCTCAACTTGTTGAACAACCGTACAGATGAATACACCAAGGCGGAGTTCATTGCGGATCTGGATGCCGGCAATGTATCGGAAGTCGTGGTGCAGCCCAACGGAGAAGCACCTACCGGATATCTGGAGATCCAGATGAAGAACGGTGTGTCTCATAAGCTGTACGCAACGGACATTACAGAACTGGAGACCCTGGTACGTGAGTATGGGTTTGATCCGATGGTCAATGACATTGAAAGGGAGAACTGGTTCCTGACCTATATGCTGCCGATGCTGGTCGTGCTGGCGGTGGGAATTTTCCTGTTCATGATGATGAATGCCCAACAGGCAGGCGGCGGTAACGGCAAGATGATGAACTTCGGCAAAAGCCGCGCCAAGATGACACTGGGTGACAAGAGTGTCACATTCGCTCAGGTAGCCGGTCTGAAAGAGGAAAAGGAAGAACTGGAGGAGATCGTTGATTTCCTGAAGGAGCCGGGAAAATACACCGGTGTCGGAGCCAGAATCCCCAAGGGTGTCCTGTTGGAGGGTCCTCCCGGAACCGGTAAGACCTTGCTAGCCAAGGCAGTGGCCGGAGAAGCCGGAGTACCGTTCTTCAGCATTTCCGGATCCGATTTCGTGGAAATGTTCGTTGGTGTGGGCGCTTCCCGTGTGCGTGACCTGTTTGAAGAAGCAAAGCATAATGCACCTTGTATCGTATTTATCGATGAGATCGATGCCGTGGCAAGACGACGTGGTACCGGTATGGGCGGAGGACACGATGAGAGAGAGCAGACCCTGAACCAGTTACTGGTAGAAATGGACGGTTTCGGCGTCAATGAGGGCATTATCGTTATGGCGGCCACCAACCGTGTGGATATTCTGGATCCTGCAATCCTGCGTCCCGGTCGTTTCGACCGTAAGGTAGCGGTGGGAACCCCGGATATCGGTGGCAGAGAAGAGATTTTGAAAGTACATGCGAAGAACAAACCTCTGGGGGATGATGTGAATCTGCAGCAGATCGCTCAGACTACTGCAGGCTTCACCGGAGCGGATCTGGAGAACCTGCTGAACGAAGCGGCCATTATCGCGGCGAAGGAGAACCGCTCCTTTATCGCACAGAAGGATATCAAGAGAGCCTTTATCAAAGTGGGAATCGGTGCGGAGAAGAAGAGCCGTATCATTTCCGACAAGGAGAAGAAGATCACTGCATACCACGAAGCAGGCCATGCGATCCTGTTCCATGTACTTCCGGATGTGGGACCGGTCTATACCGTATCCATTATCCCGACCGGAGTGGGAGCTGCCGGTTATACCATGCCCCTGCCGGAAAAGGATGAGATGTTCGCCACCAAGAGCCGTATGCTCCAGGATATCATGGTATCTTTGGGCGGACGTATCGCAGAGGAGATCATCTTCGGAGATATTACCACCGGAGCATCCAGTGATATTAAGAAAGCCACCAAGACAGCCCGCCGTATGGTAACCCGTTACGGAATGTCTGATAATATCGGTGTCATCTGCTATGACGATGACGATGATGAAGTCTTCATCGGTAAGGATCTGGCACATGCCAAGGCGCACAGTGAGGAGATTTCCGGTGAGATCGATAAGGAAGTCAAGCACATCATAGATGACTGCTATACCAAAGCCAAGGATATTATCTTACAGCATGAGGATGTGCTGCATAGCTGTGCACAGCTGCTGTTGGAGAAGGAGAAGATCACCAGAGAAGAATTCGAGGGTCTTTTCGTATAGGAAAAGGTTTTCGCGGGAGTTTCGTGGAATTGGTAGTATTGTACAAACCGATTTTGTGAAAAATATACAAAAATGAATATTCACTTTTGTGATATTTGTGAATTTTGAGAATAGTCAAAAATAGGAGTGCATGCTATTATAATACTCGTAACCCCCCCAATACATTATATAGTTTTTTGCTATACCCCATAAGAAAGAAATACCTTCTCTAAAAAGGGCAGTCCTCCCAAGACTGTCCTTTTTACTGTCTAAAAATCGCTGAATAAAGAGGCGGGCAGTTGTCAGATGTAAGGAAAAAGGGTATAATAAATAGAGCTTTTGAGCTTGGGACATGTCACACTGCCGGAGCGCACAAGACAACAAAGCACTTTGGCAGAAGCAGTGTCATAATATAGATAGTAAGACATTAGTCTCAGAAAGGGTAGATACTATGGATCTGGAGCTATTACGTCGAACAGAATATAATCAGCAATACATTGCGGCCATGAGACCTGTATTTAACAGGAGAGCACTTTTTACAGATACCAGTGCGGAATATGTGATTCCGGAAGAGCCGGCCTGTTTTTCCGAAGTGACGATCCGCTTCCGGACCGCCAGAAATAATGTGGACAGAGTGTTCCTGGTATGCGGCGGACAGAAGCATCTTATGGTACGTGTGGAGAGCAAAAATGATTTTGACTATTATGCCTACGTAATGCGTCTGGATGATCAGAAGGTATCTTATTATTTTGAGGTGCAGACCGGCAGAATTACCGGTATCTTTGATATGCGGGGCCTGGTGCAGGAAGTTAATGAATATTATGATTTCATTATCATTCCCGGTTTCCACACCCCCGACTGGGCCAAGGGAGCGGTCATGTACCAGATCTATACGGATCGTTTCTGCAATGGAGATTCTTCCAATGATGTGTTGACTAATGAATATTGCTACATCGGAGAACCGGTACACCGCGTAGAGGACTGGGGACGTTATCCCGCACAGATGGATGTCCGTGAGTTCTACGGCGGAGACCTGCAGGGTGTGCTGGACAAGATGGACTACCTGCAGGATCTGGGAGTTGAGGTGATTTATTTTAATCCTCTGTTTGTCTCCCCTTCCAACCACAAATACGATATTCAGGATTATGATTATATTGATCCCCATATTGGAAAGATTGTCAGTGATGAAGGGGATCTGCTTCCCGACGGACAGCGGGAGAACCGTTTCGCTTCCCGTTACATCGACCGTGTGACTAACAAGGCGAATCTGGAAGCCAGCAACGAGCTGTTTGCACAGGTGGTGGCAGAGGCACACCGCAGGGGCATGAGAGTCATTCTGGATGGCGTGTTCAATCACTGTGGTTCCTTTAATAAATGGATGGACAGAGAGCGCATCTATGAGAATGCGGAAGGATATGACAAGGGTGCCTATGTCAGTGCTGACAGCCCTTATCGGAATTACTTTGATTTCCACAATCAGGCAGCATGGCCCTATAACAATTCCTATGATGGATGGTGGGGACATGACACACTGCCGAAGCTGAACTACGAGGGATCCCAGGAACTGATGGACTATGTCCTTCATGTAGCGAAAAAATGGGTATCTCCGCCCTACAATGTGGATGGATGGAGACTGGATGTGGCAGCTGATCTGGGTCACAGTCAGGAATTCAACCATCATTTCTGGCAGGAATTCCGGAAAGCGGTAAAAGAGGCCAATCCGGAAGCCATTATTCTGGCAGAGCATTACGGCAACACCAGAGACTGGTTACAGGGAAATGAATGGGATACCGTTATGAACTACGATGCGTTCATGGAGCCCGTGACCTGGTTTTTGACCGGTATGGAGAAACACAGTGATGACTACCGGGAGGATCTGCTCGGCAATTCCGAGAGCTTCTGGGGTGCTATGCGGCATCATACCTCCAGCTTCTCCATGCCCAGCTGGCAGGTGGCAATGAATGAACTGTCCAACCATGACCATTCCCGTTTCCTGACGAGAACAAATCATAAGGTGGGACGTACCAACACACTGGGACCCCAGGCTGCGGAACAGGGTATTAATAAAGCGGTCTTCCGGGAAGGTGTTGTGATCCAGATGACATGGACGGGTGCACCTACGATCTATTACGGAGATGAGGCCGGTGTCTGTGGTTTCACGGATCCCGACAACCGCAGAACGTATCCCTGGGGACATGAGGATCAGGTACTGCTGGCATTTCATAAGGATATTATCCATCTGCGCCGGGAGAACGAGGAGCTGCGGACCGGTTCCCTGAAAATGCTGGAGAATGACTACAACTTTATTTCTTACGGACGTTTTAACCGCAAGGGACAGTGCGCAATCCTGATCAATAATAATTATCATCCCATCACCAAAGAGATTCATGTGTGGGAGATCGGAACCCCTAAGACAGGTAAGATGAAAGTGATCCTGCAGTCCAGGGATGACGGGTATTGCATGGAAGGTGCGGAGTATGAGATCAGGGCAGGCAAGGTTCTGATCGAGATGCCACAGACCTCGGCAACGATCCTGAAATACGTAGAAGAATAAATATATGTAACTATTCAGAACACCATTCGCAAAACCGCCTCTGCGAGGCTTCCTTTTTGCTCATGGTGGTTACTTCGCCCTATAAATAGTATCAAATGCTCTTACGAATGCAAGGATTCGACGCTCATTCGATACTATTTACATGGCTCTGAATAGTTACAAATACAAAAGACAGAGAGGATATTCGATGTTCACCATCATTATTACCCTGCTGTTGCCGCTGGTATCCATTGGGATCTGGCGGCAATCTATTTTAAAAAATAACAAAAAAAGCGGACAGTCTGTCACGATCGGGAAGGGAGAATATGTCCTTCGCTATCTCACCTGCCTGCTCTGTATGCTGGTCATTCCCTGGATCCTGTTGTCGCTGACCGGCAATGACGGCAATACGATCTTGAGAAAGCTGTTGGAATCCAGAGAATATGCAGTGAAAGTTCTATGTCTGGAGATCAGCATGATGCTGGTCTATGCCATTGCGGAATTGTTCGTGGAAGAAGCGAAAGCCGGAAAGCATGAGAAGATCCGGAGCGTCCTGAGTAAGATTACCGACAGCAAGGCGTGGAGCGTATTTCGCAAATACATAGGACCGGTGGCAGTACTGGCATTGACAGTGCTGGTGGTGTGTCTGAATTTCAGCATGATGTCCGACCGCGTACTGTGGGGGGATGAGGCGTTTTCTGCGAATACGGCCCACAAGGATGTGGATGGCATTTTGCAGGTATTGTATTACTGGGACAATCATCCGCCACTGTATTATTACTGGCTGAAATTATTCGGGACCCTGTTCGGATATAAGGTACCGGTATTCCACCTGGCCTCTCTGGTGCCCTTCGTGATCGGGATCGTACTGGCACTGACCGTTGTGCGGAAACATTTCGGGCTGCTTCCGGCAACATTTTTTGTGATGATCTCCGGTCTGGGACAGGCGTGTCTGGAGTACAATCTGGAAGTCCGCATGTATGCGCTGGCTTTCCTGTGTGTAATGGGTTGCTTCTATTGTTCCTACAGAGTCATTGCTGACGGCAGCAGGAAGACCTGGGCAGGCATGGTGCTGTGGGCACTGGCAGCAGCGTATTCTCACTATTATGCACTGGTGGCTGTAGGCATTATGATGTTTTTCACCGGAGTGGCCGTATGGATCAAATACCGTGGGAAAACATGGATAAAGGGTGTTCTGGCCATCGTAGCATTTTTCATAGGTTATGCACCCTGGCTATATTTCTTCTATGCCGGCTTGAAAAATGTCAGCAGAGGCTGGTGGATGACAGAGATCCTGGGACTGGACCAGAGTCTGGAGATCGTTATGGGCGGCAGAGGGATGAATGGTATCGTATTCCCGTTGGTGATTCTGTTTCTGGTGGTGACCCTGGCAGTGGATTCTTCTGTATTCTCCGTGGAAAAAGACGGAGTACATATGCAGAAGCCTTCTGTGAGAAACTGGTCTGACAAGACATATGCCATGGCAGTGGGAGCCTGCACAATCCTTGGAACTTTGGCATTTGCTTATTTGTTAAGTGTTGTTATGGCACCGATGCTGGCACAGAGATATCTGTATCCGTTAAGCGCGGTGGCAATCGTCATGCTGGCGGTGGGCAGCAGCCGTGTGCTGGAACTGGCTGCAGAGCTGGAGAAGAAGTCCTGGAAGGGCCTGGAGGCTGTAAGCAGAATTGTGCTGGCGGTATTACTGGTAGTATTATTCGGCCTGGGAATTCAGAACTATCGGGAATGCTATGACAGCTATGAACAGCAGAAGGTGGAGACCGAAAAGACACTGGATCTGATCGGTACCCCCGATGAGGATGTAAATATGGTCACGAATGGTGTAAAACATCTGGGTTGGACCGTGCTGTATTATTACTATCCGGATAATGAAATCGTGAACGGAGATTACAACCAGGCGGATTCCGACAGGTTCTGGTATTTTACACCGACCGAACTTGGCACAGATGCCATCGCCGGATTGCAGCAGGATGGATATCAGGTGACCGATTATGGACTGATGCAACTGTCGCAGTATCCTTTCTATTTATATTATATTGAAGCAGTTCAGCCTGCGCCATTCGCAAAGTTGCGTTAGCACGCTTTTTCGTCACTTCGTGACTACTTTTGCTCATAGATTGGCGCTCTGCTCATAGGATGACAGAATTGACGCTTTGTGTGCGAGCACCCAATCGTCGCTTCTGTCATCCTATGGCTGAACTTTTACACTAAAATAATAAAAACATCTTGCAATTTGTGTGAACATATGCTACAATTTCACATTGTTAAGGCACTTTGCCTGACATGGATGGATTCCCGAGTGGCCAAAGGGGACAGACTGTAAATCTGCTGCAATTTGCTTCGGTGGTTCGAATCCACCTCCATCCATTTGCGTTGATGAGCTCAATGGAACAGTGCTTAGCGCGTAAGTCCATGCAGTAGAGTATAACGCAATGCGTCCGCTGGTGTGGCGGAATAGGCAGACGCAAGGGACTTAAAATCCCTCGGGGGCAACCCCGTGCCGGTTCAAGTCCGGCCACCAGCATTCCTCAAATCCATAAAAATTGTGGATTTGAGGATTTTTTTTAGGGTGACTATTGGGTGATCTGCCCTAAAGCTATGCGCACCTTTTCTAAATAATCTGGTTTTGCAAATTTTTAAAAGTTTTTTCTGCATTCATTCGGTTATAGATTCAAATATATAAATAATCACGTCTTTGGAATATTCACCACACATTTTTCAGAGAAATTTAATTGCAGTAGAAAATGCAACATGATAATATAAAGACAGGAAGAGGGGAAACAATGGCAGAAGATAAAAACAGCAAGGTTACGCAGAATCAGGACAGGATCAACAAGCTGATCGATGGACTTACTTTATTCGATGATGACCTGATGAGCCGGGTATTTGATAAGAATATAGAAGCAACGGAGCTATTGCTTAGAATTATTTTGGAGAGAAAGATCAAGGTTATCAGTGTAATCGGACAGGAAGAAATGAAAAGCGCTGCAGTCGGGGGACGTAATATCACACTTGATGTACATGCACTGGATGAAAACGGAGAGAAAATGGACATTGAGGTACAGGGAAACTCCGAAGGTGCTCACATAAGGAGAGCAAGATACCATAGCAGTGTCCTTGATTCCCGAATGTTAAAAGAAGGTCAGGAATTTAAGGAAATCAAGGATTCTTATGTAATCTTTATTTATAAGCGTGACAAATTTCAAGAGGGTTTGCCATTGTACCATATTGACCGATATGTAAGAGAGACCGGGAAACTATTTGAGGATGGCTCACATATAATATATGTAAACGGCAACTATAAGGGTGATGATGAAATCGGATATCTTATGCAGGACTTTCATCAGACAGACCCTGATAATATGCATTACAAAGAACTGTCACAGGAAATAAGACATTTCAAAGAAGTAGAGGAAGGGTTCCGGATGTCCGGTGGACATCCGTTTAGAATCGACCGAAGTGGAACGGAGATCTTGATACCATGTGTGAAGCAGTACAAAAATATGCAAAGGAATGTGTAAATGAAAAGCAGGCGGCAAATGTGAAAAACATTATGGAAGATACTGGATTTACCGTGGAACAAGCATTAGACGAGGCAGATTGGCTTGCAGAAGATAGTAACGAAAGAATGACACATGAAGAAGTGTTTCGCACGCTGAAGAGCAGAGTAACAATTCCTTTTACACTTCATGGAATAGAAGAAAATCTCACCGTAGAATATACGCAAGGTACAGATCCCAGGGAAATTGGCTATGATGCCCTTCAGGGATTTCCGATAGATAAAATATGTTGCACAGGTTATCCGGTAATGCATGGTTACTTTGAACATATGAATGCAACCGGTTATCGGAGATTCTGTGGGTTCATTCAATTCGTGGAAAGAATTGAAAATTATGGGGAAAACAGGGAGCTTTCCGTAGATGTCAGTGATGAAAATCTGGAAAAAGGGAATCCATATTTTGCGTATGGTTATCCGGCAGAAATATTTGATGCTCCCTGTTGTAATTTGGCTGGGTGTAGACACTTGAAATGGACAGCTTATACCTATCTAGTAGATCTGCCCTCTCGAATGAATAGCAATAAACTGAAATTCCTGGGCGGATACTCCTGGGGATATGAAGAGGATGAGAACGGTCCACAGAGATTACTACCGCTAGAGATATTGACGGAAAATGACTGGGAAAAGCATGCAACGGAAAAAGGAATATTAAAGGTGTTCCCAATATAGGGAGGCTGTACTGTTAAGTTATGAAGAATAGATATAAACGAAAATTGATATTCGTTATTGCAATTTTAAGTTTAAGCTTAGTATGCTGTAAAAGTAAAACAGAGCCAATTAATAATATTGCATCATGGACACTGGATGATGGTTGGACAATAAATGGAAAGGATGAAATATGGTATTTTGGATTTTCTAAGAATAAAGTTTTGTTTTGCGCAAAACTGTTGGATGAAAATGCGGAATCAGAATTTGAAACGACAATGAGAACGCTCAAATTAAATAATGATTAAAGTTCAGATACGCATGATACGAATTACGAAGAAGGTTATTTTGACCGGAAAACTTGTTGTTGAAGGAACGTCGTATGTGTTTGAGTTCAAGACATTTGAAGTTAAAATTCCGGTTGATGAGGAATATCCAGATATTTTGGACTATATGGATTCCATAGAGGTTACTGATTATAGTAAGAATAATTTCCCCGAGATTGGCAGTCGGAAAATAGTGACAAAAAATCACTGGAAAAATGACCATATAAAAACAGCAGATCCCGCCAGATCTGCTGTTTTTCTCTGTGTATATGAGCGTGAAAAACACACTTCTATCATAAAATAAAGGATACTTCGTTACTTAGAACTTTTCAGCGAAGCTCTTGTAATACTCGTCAAAAAACTCGTTAACCTTTTCCATAATCTTCTTCATAATATTCACCCTTAACCTTTCCAAGACAAATGAACTGTTGACTTTGTTGTTACGTTTAAGGGGTCAGGCCTGACTTCCTTTTGATGATTATAATTTACCATATTGCGCTTATAATGTGAAATACATATAATAGAAGTATAATAATACCTAATAGGTATGATAAAAACGTATTGCACAAATAGAAAGATTAAGTTGGTTTTTGGAAAAAGCATGGAAGGAGGATGCTGGGAAGATGGAATTGCGGCATATCCGGTATTTCAAGGCAGTGGCGGAGGAGAAAAGCTTCACGAAAGCCGCGGAGCAGCTGGCGATCGCGCAGCCGCCCCTGAGCCGTCAGATCCAGGATCTGGAGGCGGAGCTGGGGACGACATTGTTCCTTCGCACACCCCATAAAGTGTCCCTGACAGAAGAGGGAGAGCTGTTCCTGCAGTATGCGAATCAGATCCTGGACCTGGTGAACCGGTCGGAGGAGGATGTCAGAGAACGCAAGGAAGGACTGCAGGGGACATTATACATTGCGTCGGTAGAGGGCTGCGGACCCAGACTTTTCGCGGAGTGGATCGCTGGATTTCAGCAGAGACATCCTCATGTACAGTACAATCTGTGGAACGGCAACACAGATGATGTGAATAACCGCGTAACGAAGGGATTGTGTGAGATTGCCATGATCACGGCCCCTTATAACACAGAGGAATTCCACGTGCTGCCGGTGTATGAAGAACCCTGGGTGGCAGTGATCCCCAAGGGACATGCATTGTATTCCTGGGAAAATGATCCGGTGAAGCCCTCGGGGTTGTTGCCCTATGATCTGTTGATTCCCTCCAGAGAATCCAGAAAAGGTGAAATCGATAAATGGTTCGAGGGAACGGGGCATGCACCGGTGATCCGGGGGCGCATCGCTCATATGATGAATGCTTATGAGCTGAGTCTGCACGGAGTCGGGATCTCCATTTATCCGGCATCGATTTCCTCCCTGATCCGAGACAAGGACGTCTGCGTGCGGCCGGTGGAGCATCCGAATGCCCATGCGGATTATGCTTTGATCTGGAATAAAAATCATACCCTGTCCCATGTGGCGGAAGAATTTATTGCTTATGTAAAAGAAGAATCCGGACAGCAGGTGTACTATGCCTGAATTAACGCAACCGATACGTCATTCACATTTGTGCCGGTAGCTCCTGCCTTGTCAAAAGAAAGGAAAGCCCTTATACTTGGAAGCAGGAGGAAAATACGATGAACATTACAGTATATCTGGGAGCAAATGAAGGAAATGATCCTTCTCTTAGAAAAGCGGTGCGTGAGCTGGGAACCTGGATCGGTGAAAGCGGTAACCGCCTGGTGTACGGTGGATCCAAATCCGGTCTTATGGGAGAGATCGCGGAGAGCGTATTACAGGCAGGCGGCGAGGTGACCGGCGTGGAACCGCAGTTTTTCATTGATATGGAATACCAGTATGATGCCATTACGGAGCTGATCGTCACAAAGGACATGACAGAACGCAAGACGAAAATGATCGAACTGGGAGATGTATTTATTGCTTTTCCCGGCGGAACCGGAACACTGGAAGAGATCGCTGAAGTGATGTCCAAAGTGTCATTAAAGCACCTGGAGGCACCTTGCATTCTCTATAACCTTAACGGCTATTATGACAGCCTGAAAGCACTGTTATCACATATGACGGAGATGGGATTGTCCTCCCCGGAGAGACAGGAAGGCATTTATTTTGCCAGGGATCTGTCGGAAATCCGCAAGATCATAGAAAATCAGCGGAGCAATGCAACGATCACTCCGCCGGAAAATACACACGGTATAGGAAATCAGCTAGGCTAACAGGTGAAAACACATAACTGCAATGCCCAGCACCACCAGGATCACACCGGTGACACGGTTCAGGGTCCTGGGGGTCGCCTTGTTGGCGAACAGTGCAGCGATCCGCGCCCAGATCAGGGTAAATACAACGCACAGGATCCATACCGTCCAGTCGGGCATACCACCGATGGCAAAATGGGATGCAGCACCGGTAAATGCGGTAAATGCCATGATGAAGACGCTGGTTCCTACAGCGGTCTTCAGTTCATAACCCAGGACAGAAGTCAGGATCAGCAGCATCATCATACCGCCGCCGGCGCCGACGAAACCGCAGATGAAGCCGATCATCATGCCGCATACCAGAGACTGGAGGGCTCTTTTCTTTGCGGAGACGCCCTGCATGGCTTCTTTGGTGGTCATTACGGGACGGACAATGAATTTGATACCTAACAGGAAAGTCATGAATACGGAGAAATTCCCCATGGTAGCGGAAGGTACCAGGCTGGATACGTAGCTGCCTACGACGGTGAATACCAGCACACTTCCCATCATGATCAGACCGTTTTTGATATCAATATTTTTGTTCTTTGCATAAGTATAGGCAGATATCGCACTGGCGAGGACATCCGAAGACAGGGCGATACCCACGGCCATATAGGGATCCATGCCGAGGAAAGTGATCAGCATGGGACTGATGACGGCAGCAGCGCTCATTCCGGCGAAACCGGTGCCCAGGCCGGCTCCCATGCCGGCGAAAAAGGTGACAAGAATTGTGATTAAAATCTGCATTTATTTAGCTCCTTTCAGGATATTGTCCATATTTTCTTCCATGACATGAAGCATGTGGAAAAAGATCTCTTTGCTTGTCTCATCGGTGCCATCTAGCAGAGTATCTTTGAAAATGCTCTGTATCATGCGGCCTTTTTCGATGACATCCTGTGCTTTCTCCGTGCAGAACAGCAGAGTCTTCCGACGGTCATCCGGAGCCTCTCTGCGTTCCAGGTACCCCTCGCACACCAGCTTGTCCACATTCTGTCTCTTATACACATCTCCGAGCCCACGAGACCGTACTAGAT
>ERZ1027014.105-NODE-105-length-46205-cov-12.471853_pt1 | contig 46205 bp, 24 predicted proteins | sample MGYA00519287_ERZ1027014 | MGnify/ENA primary metagenome ERZ1027014 (study PRJEB26926, sample SAMN06164698) | human gut metagenome | biome: ENVO:00009003; feature: ENVO:2100002; material: ENVO:00002003 | host: Homo sapiens | place: USA | collected 2012 ...
GTACTAAAGTACGAGCGTGCCGCGTTTCTTATACCTTGCCAAGGGCTACGGGGATATTTCGCTAAATTTCTAGTTAATTACCGTTTGATATCGCCGTCTTCGGCATCCTCTTCTGTGGTAATGGCAAAAGCGATATTGGTGGCATGGTCTGCTACTCTCTCCAGTCCGGATACGATATCGGAGAAGATCATGCCGGCTTCGGGAGAACACTCTCCCTTGGTCAGACGCTCTACATGTTTCTTCTGCAGTTCGCGTTCCTTCTCGTCTACCTGATCCTCCAGAGTAACGATCTCCTGCATATGGGATTCATCGCTCTTGGCGAACATTTCTACAGCATAACGGATGATCTTGTTGACCATTTCCAGCATATCTCCCAGTTCCTTCTGGGCTTCCTTACTGATGGAAACGCCTTCTTCCTTACGCTGTCTGGCAGCATCCGCCACGTTCTCCGCATGGTCACCGATACGCTCGATATCGTTCACCACATGGAACAGGGCACCCAGACTGTTCAAATCCTCGATGGGCAGTGTGGTCTGGTTGATCTTTACCAGATAGTCCGTGATGGCATGGTTCAGGAAATTGATATTTTTCTCTACCTCGTAGACTTCCTCGATGTCCTCTTCATCCAACGTGATCAGGGCATTCATGGCACGGTTTAAGTTCTCCTCTGCCAGAGAAGCCATACGCTCCAGCTCCTTGATAACTTCTACCACTGCAGTGGCGGGGTTGAACACCACTTTGTCGCCGATGTATTTTAACTGATAGCTCTCTCTGTAACCAACCTTCTGATCCTCGCCGGGTACGATCAGGTAAGTCATCTTGACCAGCCATCCGGTGAACGGGAACAGCATAATTACCTGTGCAATCTTGATCAGCGTATGTGCATTTGCTACGAATCGACCGTTATCTGCGGAAATGGACTTGATCAATTCCACGATCTGGTCTCCTGCCACAAACAGGGCAATGTAGATAATAACCGTACCGATAATATTGAACAGCAGATGTATCAGTGCTGCTCTCTTTGCGTCCTTTTTACCGGTCATGGAAGCTAACATTGCGGTAGCGCAGGCACCGATATTACATCCCAGGATAATGTACAGCGTAATAGGTAACGGCAGCAGATCCTGATTAGCCAGCAACAACACAATGCTGACCGTTACGGACGAACTCTGGATAATGGCTGTCAGAGCAAATCCCATCAATGTGGCTAAGAACGGGTTCTTCAGAGACATCAGCAGATTGACCACCTGTGGCTCATTCTTCATGTTCGCCATAGCCTGGGACATGGTGCTCAGGCCTACGAACAGGATACCGAAACCAACGACCACTTCCGCCACCTTACGGACCTTTTCCTTCTTCGTAAACATCATCACGACCACACCCACCAGCAGGATCAGCGGTGCTATTTTGGATAAATTAAAAGATACCAGCTGTGAAGTAATGGTAGTACCGATGTTTGCACCGAGGATAACGCCCGCCGCCTGATACAGATTCATCAGACCAGAGTTAACGAAGCTGACGACCATAACCGTACATGCCGAAGAGGACTGGATGATACCGGTAAAAATAATACCAACGATCATACCCATGAAACGGTTCGTGGTAAAGATTTCCAGAATACGACGAAGTCTGGCACCTGCTACCTTCTCAATGGAATCACTCATCAACTCCATTCCGAATAGAAACAGTCCCAGACCTCCTGCCATTGTCAATATTGTTCCAAAGCTCATTTTTAATCCCTCAATCTCTCTTGATTCTCTTCCGAAAAACCAAAACAATAATTTTCAAATTTATTCTTATATAAACAATCCAAAATATATTTTACGAGATAGAATAAAAACTTGCAATGTAAATTTTACTTTTCTTTTACTTTTCTTTACAAAACTTTACGCAATTTCTACCGTGTTTGCGTAAAACAGCTGTTTTTCCTACGCATTTCGACCATCCGCAATATCCCGGTCCAGCTGCTCCTTAAGTTCTTCCAGCGATCCAAATCTGCGTTCCGGGCGCCGAAATCTTTTCAAAGCCACCTCGATCTCCTGCCCGTAGATGTCCTGGTCAAAATCATACAGATAAGATTCCACCCCCATCACTTTTTCAGAAGAAACCGTGGGTTTGGTTCCCACATTGCTGATGGCCTTATAGACCTTTCCATTATGGCGCACCGCCGCATAGTAAACTCCGTTGGGCGGCAGAAGTTTGCCTGCGGGAGGCAGCAGATTCACCGTTGGAAATCCCAGGGTATGTCCGATATGATTGCCATGCTCCACTGCTCCCACCAGCGTATAAGGCATTCCCAGCATCTCTTCGGCCTCTTCCATCCGGCCCTCTTCCACCAGCTTACGGATGTAAGTGGAACTGACTTCGATGCCGTTCACTTCGATCTTCTCTATGGTCTGGACGCAAAAGCCCAGATGCGGCGCCATTCTCTCCAGAAGTTCGGCATTTCCTGCGCCGTTCTTGCCAAAAGACAGATCCTCGCCTGCCGCCACAAACCGGGTATTCATCTGTTTGGCCAGAATCTCTGTTGCAAAACACTCTGGCTCTGTGGCTGCAGTCTCCTTCGTAAGAGGAAACTCGATCAGAGTGTCGATTCCCAGACGTTCAAACAGGCGTCTTTTTTCCTCTCTGGTGGTCAGTTCTTTACCGTCAGACAGGCCGAACAGCACTGCCGGTGTAGGGTCAAAGGTGAACACGCACGCCGCCAGCCCGTATTTTTTTCGACCAAGAATCTCTTCCAAAAGTCTCCTGTGGCCCAGATGGACTCCGTCAAATTTACCGATGGCTACTGCTGTATCTTTTTCCAGATAAAAGTCTGTTGTTCCTGCAATGATTTCCAAGTCTATTTCCTGCTTTCTGTATTACTTGGGAAGATCTTCACGGGCTTGTACCATTCCTTCGTTTCATCATACGCATAAATGCCCACGAAGCTGTCATCCTCTCTGTAGATGCGCACCCACTCTCCTGCAGGATGTGTGGTCTGTTCCACAGTCTGTCCCGGATAAAAAGCATTCCCGTTATCGATCAGTTTCCGCCACTTTTCCTCCACATGCAACATGGGAAAATCCGAAAAAATACGGTCTGTGGGAAGCAGTGCTTCCTCCAGCCTCTCCGTGTCCCGAAGTTCCTGCAGCTGTGCAAGTGTCAGGGCATCTGCCAGCTGGAATTCCCCGACTCTGGTACGAACGAGGCTCTGCATGGTGCCGCCGCAGCACAGTTTTTCCCCAATATCGGCACAGAGACTGCGGATATAGGTTCCCTTGGAACATTCCACGCGGAATTTTACCACGGGAAACTTTATTTCCAGAATCTCGATTGCCGGCAGATCCACATGTCTTGCCTGCCGTTCCACTTCTTTGCCCGCTCTGGCCAGCTCATAGAGCTTTTTCCCATTGACCTTCAGTGCAGAATACATGGGTGGGATCTGGTCATAGCCGCCAACAAAACCGGCGATCACTTCACGTACCTGTGCTTCACTCACCGCCACTTCCCGCTCTTCCAAAACGGTTCCCGTGATATCCTGGGTATCTGTGATCTGTCCCAGCAGAAGTTCTGCCACATATTCCTTGGTCCTGTCCGTCAGCATTTCACATGCTCTGGTAGCATTCCCCAGACATACAGGAAGCACACCGGTAGCCTGTGGATCCAGTGTACCTGTGTGCCCTATCTTTTTCTGCCGGCAGATCCCGCGAAGCTTGGCTACCACATCATGGGAGGTAAAGCCCGCTTCCTTATATACATTGATGATGCCGTCCATTAACCCTGTTCTCCCCGCAGTTGTTTGTCGATGTGCAGTGACAAATTGTTGACACAATCATGGAAGGTTCCCTTCATAGTGCAGCCTGCGGCACGTACATGTCCGCCGCCTCCGAAGAAAGATGCCACCTTCGCCACATCTACTTTCTCATTGGAACGCATGCTGACCTTATACTCCAGTACATTGGTCTCATACATGAAAATCGCACAGTCCACGCCCTTGATATTGCGCAACTGGTTCACAATGCCGTCCAGATCTCCCGGTACCGCATTGTAGAATTCCATGGTCTTGCGGTCCACCATGCTCACGATGCAGCGTCCGTCCATGAAACGAATGCTCTCCATCAGAGCTCTGCCCATGATCTGGGTCTGCAGATAGGTCTTCTGGTAAAAGCTTTCCTCGATCAGCTTCGGGAAATTGAATCCGAAGGAGATCAGAAACGCTGCCGCCTGCAGCGTCTCCGGTGTCGTATTGGAATACTGGAATACACCGGTATCATGGATGATGCCGGTATACAGCGCTTCCGCAATATCCTTGTCAATAAGTTCCGCATCCATAATGTGATACAGCACCTCACAGGCACTTCCCACTTCCGGACGGACCAGATTCACATCACCGCAACCGGAATTGCTGATGTGATGATCAATGTTGATCTTCTTTTTCGCATTCTGGAAATACGTCTCCGCATCTCCCAGACGATCCCCACTGCAATCCAGCGCAAAATACACATCAAAAGGCTCCTGCACGGGACATTCGGTCTGAATCTCATCGTATCCCTTCAGATAGGAAAACTCTTCGGACGGCTTCTGCAGATATACGGTAACTTCCGCTTCGGGAAGCAGTTTACGCAGATACATCTGTAAGGAAAGACATACACCCACACAGTCTCCATCCGGACGAATATGTCCGCTGATGCCGATCTTTTTCGCACCCAGACATTCTTCACGCAAATCCATTACTCGTCACCTTCCTCTGTTTCTTCCGTATCTTCCACCACTTCATTTTCCGGCTTCTGTGCCTGTTCATCCGCTGCAATGACCTCATCGATCTTGTGGGACATATTGACACCGTATTCAATGGACTGATCCATCACAAAAGTGATATCCGGAGTATTACGCAGATTGATGGTACGAGCCAGTTCTCTGCGGATAAAGCCTTCGGCGCTCTTCAGTCCCTGCAGGGTAGACTTTCTGACTTCCTCGTCTCCCAGCACGCTGATCCATGCCTTACAGCTCTTCAGATCCGGTGCCACTTCCACAGCGACCACACTGGTCCAGGGACTGATCCGGGGGTCCTTGAGACCGCCCCGGATGATCTCTGCCAGAACGCGCTGTACTTCCCCGTTGATACGGGTATTTTTCACACTATTCTTTCTCATTCTTATTCCTTCTTAATTCTTTCCTGCGGGTATCGTAGACGTCTTGGCGAGCATCCGCGAACAGAATGCGTTTCGCGTAACCCCGTTGAAAAACGTCGGCACTTGAATCTTGCAAGCAAAGCGCAGGAAGATTCTTAGTGTCCGCTACGTTTTTTGCAGAGCGCGAGCGTGGGTAAGCGGAATGCATCTGCGAACGGATGCGTTCTAGTAACCTACCGTGGTACTTCCACCATGATATATGCTTCTACGATATCCAGCTCCTGCATCTTGTCAAAGCCTTCGAATACGAGACCACACTCATATCCGGCCTTAACTTCCTTCACATCATCCTTGAATCTCTTCAAGGAAGCCAGGTTGCCTTCGAAGATCTGCTCGCCCTCACGGGTGATACGAACCTTACAGCCTCTCTGGAACACACCGTCCAGAACATAGGAACCTGCGATGTTACCGATAGCGGATGCCTTGAAGATCTGACGAACCTCTGCATGACCGATAACCTTCTCCTCGTATACGGGATCCAGCATACCCTTCATGGCAGCTTCCACATCCTCGATAGCCTGGTAGATGACCTTGTACAGACGTACATCCACGCCCTCTCTCTCTGCGGTTGCCTTGGCAGTCGCATCGGGACGAACGTTGAATCCGATGATGATCGCGTTGGACGCACTTGCCAAAGATACGTCGGACTCATTGATGGCACCTACGCCGCCGTGGATACATTTAACTACTACTTCTTCGTTGGACAGCTTCATCAGGGACTGTTTTACAGCCTCGACACTACCCTGTACGTCAGCCTTGACGATCAGGTTCAGTTCCTTCAGATTACCCTCCTGAATCTGGCTGAACAGATCATCCAGGGACATTCTGCCCTTGGTCTCTTCCAGCATCTTTTCCTTGTTCTGTGCCAGATAGGTCTCCGCATAGGATTTTGCTGTCTTATCATTATCATGTGCCAGGAATACTTCACCTGCACTGGGAACATCGGACAGGCCCAGGATTTCTACAGGGGTAGACGGTCCTGCTTCTTTTACTCTGCGTCCCTTATCATCGATCATGGCTCTTACCTTACCGTGTGCCACGCCTGCGGAAATGAAATCTCCCACATGCAGGGTACCTTTCTGTACCAGTACGGTAGCCACGGGACCGCGTCCCTTATCCAGCTCTGCCTCGATGACCAGACCTCTTGCTTTTCTCTTGGGGTTGGCCTTGAGTTCCATGATATCTGCGGTCAGCAGGATCATGTCAAGCAACTGGTCGATACCTTCTCCGCTCTTCGCAGATACCGGTGCAAATACGGTACTTCCGCCCCAATCCTCGGGGATCAGCTCGTACTCTGCCAGCTCCTGTTTTACACGGTCAATGTTGGCTGAGGGCTTATCGATCTTGTTCACTGCTACGATGATCTCCACACCTGCTGCCTTTGCATGGTTGATTGCCTCTACGGTCTGGGGCATTACGCCGTCGTCCGCTGCTACTACCAGGATAGCAATATCGGTCGCATTGGCACCACGCATACGCATGGCGGTAAATGCTTCGTGTCCGGGAGTATCTAAGAAGGTGATCTTACGGTCTCCCACATTTACAGTATAAGCACCAATGTGCTGGGTGATACCACCTGCCTCACGATCGGTTACGTTGGTCTTACGGATAGCGTCTAACAGGGAAGTCTTACCATGGTCAACGTGACCCATAACACAGATTACGGGAGGTCTCTCCACCAGATCTGCCTCGTCCTCTTCATCTTCCTTCAACAGTTCTTCGATGACATCTACCTTGACCTCTTTTTCACAGAGAATGTCATATTCCATGGCAATGTTCTCTGCATCTTCATAGGAGATCTCCTGGTTCACGGTTACAATCTTACCTTCCAGGAACAGCTTCTTGATGATGGCTGCGGGCTGTAACTTCATCTTCTCAGCCAGTTCTTTGATGGTAATGGATTCCGGCAGCACGATCACCTTGATCTGCTCTTCCTGTACCTCTTCCTTCTTCTTTTCCGGCTTGATGAAACGTCCGGGCTTGTTCTTCAGCGCGTCCTCGTCCTCGTAGATATGATCCTTCTTGGAACGCTTGTTGTCCTTCTCCTGGCTGAAACGTCTCTTTTCATCTTCGCGCTTCTTCTCAAGATCCTTGCCTGCAGGTTCCGGAGCGAAGCCCTTATTCTGTCTGTTATCTCCGAATCGATTACCCGATCCGCCATTGCCTCTTTGGTCGCGGCCGTTATTGCCGTAACTGCGCTCACCATTGCCGTTACCGCGGCGATCACCCTGACCGCCTTCCATACCCGGACGACCCTGTCTGTTAAATCCGCCTCCCTGAGGTCTGCCATTGCCCATACCTCCTCTGTTACCATTCTGTCCGCCCTGACGGTTACCCTGTCCGTAGCCACCCTGACGATTGTCACGATTGCCGTCTCTGTTGTCACGGTTGTAACCGCCCTGGCCACGCTCGTTCTGTCCACGGTTGTCACGATTATTCTGACCGTAACCGCCCTGACGGTTATCGCGGTTGTCACGGTTACCGTTCTGAGGTCTGTCTGCCGGTCTGGTCTGTGCCACATTCTGTGCAGGCTGTGCTGCCTGAGGTGCCTGTGCGGCTGCAGTATTCTGTACTGCCTGCTCCTTTACCGGTGCCTGTGTCTGAGGCTTTTTCGCAGGCTGCTGTCCACGGTTGCCGGGTACCATTGCCACGCTTGGAGTGGGAGACGGAGGGGTCAGCGGCTTGATGGGACGTACGGGAGCCTGTGCCTGAACACGGTTGCCGTAGGAATTATTCTGGTAACCATTGTTCTGGTATCTGCCGCCCTGATTCGGACGCTGTCCGCCTGCATTTCTCTGTCCCTGTCCACTCTGTCCACTCTGACCACCCTGACGCTGTCCGGGCATCTTGGAATTCTGAGGGTTGCTAACGAAAATAATCTTTTTCTTCTTTTTCGTCTCCTCAGTAGATTTGGTCTCCTCGGAAACTTTCGTTTCCTGAGCCTTTGCTTCCCTTGCGGGTGCCTGAGCCTTTTCCTCAGCAGGCTTTGCGTTTTCGGTATTTACCGGAGCTTTCTGTGCTGCGGGTGCAGCTGCTTTTTTCTTTCCGAGGCTGTTGCGTACCAGTGCTGCCGCATCCTCTTCCAGCGAGCTCTGTGCTGCCTTTGCCTCAATTCCTTTTTCCTGTAAAAAACTTAATATATCCTTACTCTGTAGTTCCAATTCTTTTGCGAGTTCATGTACTTTGATTTTCGCCATGCTTTCCTCCATTCTGCCTAACCGGGCAAATTCGCTTCCAATTGCTTGATGAGTGCATCTGCCAGTCCCGCATCACACACACCTACCGAAGATCTCAGATCCCGGCCGATGGCCCAGCCGAGTTCTTCCTTCGTGCCATATTCATATACCGGGACTTCATAATAGGAACATTTGTCGTGAAACAACTTTTTCGTATTGGCCGATGCATCCTCTGCAACGATCACCAACATGGCAGAACCTTTTTTCACAGCGTCCTCCGTCTGGAATTCACCGCTTACCAGGTTACGCCCCCTCATCGCAAGTCCCAAAAGGGAATAAATCTTATTCTGTTTCAAGCTGATCAAACTCCTTTTCCAGTGTATCATATACCTCAGGAGAAATACTCATCTTGAAAGAACGTTCTAATCCTTTATTCTTCCGGGCTTTCTGCAGACATTCCTTCTGTCTGCATATATATGCACCACGTCCGTTTTTTTTGCCGGTTGCATCCAGACATATCTCATCTTCCGGTGTTTTCAGGACACGCAGCATTTCTTTTTTGCCTTTCATTTCTCCGCAGCCTACGCACTGCCTCAGTGGAATCTTTTTTGCCATTGATTATTCCTGCTCTCCATCAAAATCGTCTACGGTATCATCTTCATAATCATCCACATAGTCCTCATAACGGAAGCCGGGAGCATCCTTGGCCTGAGTCTCGGACTTGATGTCGATCTTGTAGCCGGTCAGTCTTGCTGCCAGTCTTGCGTTCTGACCTTCCTTACCGATAGCCAGAGACAACTGATAATCGGGTACGACTACCTTTGCGGTCTTCTCATCGGGATCTGCAAATACTGCTACGATCTTGGCAGGAGAAAGTGCATTCTGAATCAGGTTACCGGGGTTCTCATCCCAGTTCACGATATCGATCTTCTCACCGCGCAGCTCTTCCACGATAGCATTGACGCGGGCACCATTCATACCTACACAGGCGCCGACAGCATCTACATTGGGGTTATTGCTCCATACAGCGATCTTGGTACGGCTTCCTGCCTCTCTGGCAATGCTCTTGATCTCTACGGTACCGTCCTTGATCTCGGTAACTTCGGACTCGAACAGTCTCTTTACCAGTTCCGGATGGGTACGGCTGACATTGATGCGGGGTCCCTTCGGGGTGTTCTTTACTTCCACAATGTAAACCTTGATACGCTCGGTGGGCTTGAATACTTCGCCCTTTACCTGCTCGTTCTCGGTCAGCATGGCATCTGCCTTACCCAGATTGATGCTGATGTTCTTGCCTACATAACGCTGTACTACGCCGGTCACAACATCCTTTTCCTTCTCGTAGTACTGGTTGTAGATCACGCTTCTCTCTTCCTCACGGATCTTCTGTAAGATCACGTTCTTGGCATTCTGGGTAGCGATACGGCCGAACTCCTTGGACTTGATCTCCACATGGATCATGTCGCCCACCTGTGCTCTCTTGGAGATCTCCTGTGCATCCTCCAGAGCAATCTGCAGGCAGTCATCCTCCACATCATCCTTCGTGGGAACGACTTCCTTCTCAGCATATACCAGAAAATCGCAGGTCTCTCTATTAATCTCCACATGGACATTGTCAGCCTTTCCAAAATGGTTCTTGCAGGCTGTCATCAGGGAGTTCTCGATGGCTTCAAACAAGGTCTCCTTGCTGATCTCCTTCTCCTTCTCCAGAACGTCCAGTGCCTCCATTAATTCCTTATTCATCATTTCCTCCATTCCGGCTTTCGCCTTTTCTTAGTGTATGGTTTCTTCTTATTCTACAAGCTATCACTATTCCTTCGCCCTTTGGCTCTGAATAGTATCAAAAATCTAATGCAAGACGGATCAGGGCAATGTCTGCTCTGGCAAAAGTTCTCGGGCTGCCGTCTTCCGTGATCGTAATGTTATCTGCATTGAAGCTCTCCAGAATGCCAGAAAACTCTTTGCATTTGTCAATGGGCTTGAACAGCTTGATCTCTACTTCTTCACCGATGCTCTTCTGCAAATGCTTATCCTTTTTCAGCGTTCTACCCAGTCCCGGGCTGCTGACTTCCAGAATATAAGCATCCGGAATGAAATCAGCCTTGTCCAGAGCTTCGGATAATGCTCTGCTGACATTCTCGCAATCCAGAATGTTCACACCTTCCGGCTTGTCGATGTAAGCTCTCAGATAGTAGTCACTGCCTTCTTTTACATACTCCACATCGTAGATCTCCACCTGACTTACTTCTGCGATGGGCGTCAGCAGTTCTTCGGTTCTGTTTTCGTAGTCCTCTCGTTTGGACATGTAGGCCCTCCTTTACTGATATGAGCTGTCGTTACAACAACAAGAAAGAGTGGCGCGCGTCCACTCTTACTCTAGTAATCATCTTTAAACTATACACAGTATAGACCCTGTGTGAAAAAATGTCAATAGGGTCTTGCAAACATTCGGATTCCGCTGATTTGCTTCGCAAATCGCTTCTTCCTCATGTTTGGGCGGTTCCCTGATTCAGCCGCAGGCGCATGCAAGCATGCCCTGCGGCTGAATCGGTCACCTGGTATTACAAGTAGTTATGTGTTTCAAAGTACAGTTCGTTCACGTGTTCGGAATGCAAAAGCTTATGGGCGGTGCGGCTGAGGGGCTTGCCCAGGAACTCTTCGTAGGCCTTCTGTACCTCGGGGTTCTCATGGGAGAAGCGAAGCTTTCTCTCACTGTCCAGACGGTACAGGGTGCCTCCGCGCCGCTCCGCGAATTCGCATCCGTCGTGGATGGGCTGTCCGCCGCCTCCGACACAACCACCGGGGCATGCCATGACTTCCACGAAATCATAGGATACCCTTCCTGCCTTAATGTCCTCCATCAGCTTCTCCGCATTGGCCAGTCCGCTGACAGTACAGGTATGTAAGATCTGATCTCCCAGTGTGAAGTCTGCTTCTCTTCTGCCGTCTCTTCCCCGGACTGCCCGGAAAGCATCTGCTTCCGGATTCTTGCCTTCCACTACTGCATATGCGGTACGAAGTGCTGCCTCCATGACACCGCCGGTGACACCGAAGATCACTCCGGCACCGGTGCTTTCTCCCAGAGGAGAATCAAAAGCCTGCTCCTTTAAGAACCGGGTATTGATATGCTCGGCACGGATCATCCGCACGAATTCTCTTGTGGTCAGTACAATATCCACATCCTGTCCGGCTCCGGCGCTCTTCATATAAGAAAGAGAAGCCTCTCTCTTCTTGGATACGCAGGGCATGATGGAGATACAGCAGATATTATTGGGATCAATCCCTTTCTTCTGTGCAAAATAAGTCTTCGCCATGGCACCGAACATCTGCTGGGGGGATTTTGCCGTGGACAAATTCCGCAGATACTCCGGATACTTCTTGGACACGAAGCTTACCCAGCCGGGACAGCAGGAGGTAAACATGGGCCATGCATATTTCCGGGAATTGTCCAGCCGATCCAGCAGTTCGTTTCCCTCTTCCATAATCGTCAGATCCGCTGCGAAGTTGGTATCAAATACATAGTCAAAACCAATGCGCTTCAGCGCTGCCACCATTTTGCCCTCGGAAGCTTCCTCCGCATTCAGTCCCAGTTCCTCGCCCCATGCGGTTCTTACCGCCGGTGCCACCTGGACTACTGTGACCTTCTCGGGATCCGCCAGTGCCTCGAAAGCCTTGTATGTATCGTCTCGTTCCCGCAATGCTCCGGTAGGACAATGGGTAATACACTGTCCACACAGTGTACAGTCGGAGCAATCGATGGTCTTATTATCCGCCACATCTACTGTGGTACGGGATCCGGTGTTCTGTACATCCCAGACATGCATGGCCTGGACTTTATCGCAGATCTGTACACAGCGCATACATTTAATACATTTTCTGGAATCCCGGATCAGAGGGAAAGAATGATCCCAGGGTGTCTCGGGAACTTCCTCGGTAAAAGGTACTTCCAGAATTCCCAGATCGTTGGAAATCTGCTGTAAATTACAGTTACGGCTTCTGACACAGGTGGCACAGTGACAATCATGCTGGGACAGGATCAGTTCCACATTTGTCTTGCGCACACGGCGTACCTTCGGAGAATTGGTATACACTACCATTCCCTCTTCCACCGGGCTGTTGCAGGCTGTGATCAGCTTGCTTTTTCCCTGCACTTCCACCACACAGACCTTGCAGGCACTGATCTCATTGATGTCTTTTAAAAAGCACAGATGCGGTACTTCGATTCCCACGCCTGCTGCCGCGCTCATGACGCTGGTTCCCTCCGGGACCTGCAGCTGCACGCCGTCTATTGTAAGGTTTATCATTTTCTCGCCCATTGTTTGCTCCTCTTTTTACCAGATGGCAGCTCGGCCGCCCTTTAAGCTTCCGTAGCCGTATTTATCGCAGCGTAAACATCTGCCCGCTTCCTGGCAGGCTTCCTGCTTCGTCATGCCGCATTCAAATGCATCGAAATTCGTCTTGCGCTCTCCTGCTTCCTTTTCACTCAGCTGGATCCGTCCGCAAGGTTCCTTGTCCTCGTAGGATACCGGCGGGATCTCCACATCACAGGGTACTACATGGTGGTAACCCAAATATTCATCGATATTGGCTGCTGCTACTTTTCCGGCGGCAATGGCACGGATGACGGTAGCCGGACCGGTCACACAGTCACCACCGGCAAATACACCGTGGACATCCTTGACTTCACTGTCACTCATGGCAGTAATGGTGCCTCGTTTTACGGAGATACCCGCCTCCTCGAAATGGCGGGTCTCGATACCCTGACCGATGGCCACCACGACGATATCACAGGGGATTCGAAGGAGAGGCACATCCGCCTGGATCGGACGGGCTCGTCCCCAGGCATCGATGGGGCCGATGATCTGCGGTTCTACCCACAGAGCCGTCACATTGCCGTTCTCGTCGGCTTCGATCTTGTGAGGTGCTTTCAGGCTGTAAAGCTCTGCGCCCTCTGCGATGGCGCCTTCCACTTCTTCAGGAAGCGCCGTCATATCGGTCTGTCTTCTGCGGTAGGCAATTCCCACCTTTTTCGCACCCAGACGAATGGCGGAACGGGTACAGTCCATGGCTACGTTACCGCCGCCGACTACGACTACGGTCTTGTCCTTGAAGTCCGGCATGTCATCGTCACCGATGCGGCGCAGCATTTCCACTGCAGACATGACACCGTTGGCATCCTCTCCCTCGATACCGATCTTTTTATCCGTATGGGCACCGATGGCAATATAGACTGCATCGTATTCTTCGTGCAGCTTATTATAAGAAATCTCACCTTCGCCGTTGCCGACTCTGGTGTTCAATTTCACTTCCACTCCGGTGGACAGAATAGTGTCAATGTCCTCCTGTAAGCGTTCTCTCGGGAAGCGATAGTTGGGAATTCCGTAGCGCAGCATACCGCCCAGCTTGCTCTTTTCCTCAAATACCACGGCATGGTGTCCCATTAGCTCCAGATAATATGCCGCAGACAGTCCGCCGGGGCCTCCGCCGATGATTGCTACTTTTTTACCGGTGCTCTCCGCTTTCTCAGGCACGGGAACCGTGTTGGCTCTGGCATTGTCCACTGCCATACGCTTCAGGCCGCGGATATTGATGGCACTGTCGATCATGTTGCGGCGGCATCTTGCCTCACAGGGATGCTCACAGATCAGGGCACAGGCGGTGGGGAAAGGATTGTCCTTGCGGATCAGCTTCACGGCATCCGCATAACGTTCTTCCTTCACCAGTGCTATGTAACCGGGGATATCCACACCTGCGGGGCACAGAGCCACACAGGGAACCGGCTGGGTAATATGGCAGGAACATTTTCCGCCATGTTCAATGTGGTAGACATAATCCTCACGGAAGCCTTCCAGTCCGGCCAGTACCATATGGGCCGCCTCGTAACCGATGGCACAGTCAGCGGAGTCCACAATGTCGGAAGCGGTATCCCGGATCAGATCCAGTGTCTTCAGGGTGGCTTTGCCTGCCAATACATCCTCCATCAGGTTCTGCAACTGCCCCAGTCCCACACGGCAGGGCACACATTTACCACAGGTCTGGGCATGACACATTTTCAGAAAAGAAAGCTGCAGGTCCACCGGACATAATCCGGGCGGGCTGGCGATAATTCTTCTCTCCAGATCTTTGTACAGGCGTTCCACCGTAAGCTGTGCTTTATTCGGGGTAGCTATCTTCAATCGGCTCATAATCTTCTCCATTCTGCGGGCTGATGCCTGCGTTACTTTTATGCCCTGCGCCACGGGCGCCGCCGGCCACGGCTATGGCGTGCTGCTCTCCGTCTGCGGGTGCGGTGTTTTACTGACACGTACTATGGCATTGGCCACCTGAGCTGGCTGCCTGTTGCGCCGTGTAAGTGCTTACATTTTATTTTTTAAAAAATAGCCGTTTCTTGTCGGCTACTGATTTTTGTATATGTGCAATTGTATCTTAAATAATAAAAACTATCAATAGTTTTTAGGAAAGTTAATTTTTTATCTATCTTTTTGTGGAATATGCATGAGGATGTTTGTCTGACGTGTATGTAAGCTCTTACATTTCAATTTCTTATTTTGCCAGATTCATGGCACCGCTCTCTCAAATTCTGTTTTTCATAAAATGCCCTCTATATTTGCTTTTTATGAAAAAAATAGCCCAGGCGGAACAGGCTGTCAGAAACAAAAAATGACAGGCTAATCCGCCGGAGCTATATTGCCTATGATATTAATCTTTTTACACCGTCACGATCACGCCGCCATCGTTGGCGTACATGCTGCTGACACCGCGGGTGTCCATGATCAGGCATCCTTTGAACTCTGCCTTTTCCATAAGAAGCTTCTTCATGGTCTCGGCGCGGTCAGGAGCATTGCAGTGGGTGATCATCAGGAAACGTTCCTTCGTATCCCCTGCCTCTTCCAGAACGATCTCCGCCATTCTTCGGAGTGCTTTCTTCATGCCGACGCTCTGGCCTCTCTGCACGATACTGCCCTTGTCTCCGGCCATGATCGGCTTGATGTTCAGCGTGGATGCCACCAGTGCTTTCACACCGGTCAGTCTGCCGTTCTTGCGCAGCGTCTCCAGATTATCCAGTACAAAATAGGTATGCACATTGCTGCGGAACTCTTCGATCTGCTTCACGATTTCTTCGAAGGAAAGACCCTGCTCTTCCAGTTCTACCAGTTTCTTCACGATCTGGGTCTCACCACAGCTGGCGGACTCGGAATCGATGACGTGGATCTGCTTCTTCCCGTATTTTTCCCGATACAGATTCATACCAAGCACCGCACTGTTGTAGCTTCCGCTGAGGTGGGAGGATAAAGTGATCACATACACATGCTCTGCTTCTGTGTGGTAGGCTTCCCTGAAACGCTCTGGGGAAGGGCATGCCGACTTGGGACATTTCGGACACTCTGCCACCTTTTTCAGGAATTCCGCCTGATCAAAATTCTCATCATCCTGAATCTGGTAATCTCCCACTTCCAGTCCCAGGGGCACGATCTCGAACCGGGGATCCTGCAAATATTCTTCCGGCAATTCACAACAGCTGTCTACTACAATTTTATAACTCATATTATCTATCTCCATATGATTGATTGCAGCTATTCAAAATTATGTCTCCGAAAGAGTCATTCTGCGAATGCGGCACTGAATAGTTACAATTATTTTCATTTTTTAAAACCATACTATGTAGTTTTTAATACTACTTATAATAACACGAAACATTCCGTTCGTAAAGCCTTTATACAAAATATTCATATTCCCTTTTCGGCGGACTTCGTATATACTATTTCTATATAGCCAGCATATTATATGATGCCAGGGTCAAAAGGTCTAAGCCCATATGAGCTTGCTCATAAGTGGGTGAAAGACCTTAGGACCCGCCCCGATATGAGCATAAAAGTGGGATGATAATCCCACGATATGCGAATAGAGGGGAGGATTGTGAGAGTACGTAGCACGGAACAATCCGTAGGCATCAAAGTCAGGGTCAAAAGGCCCCGGTCTTCGGCTGATACTTCATACTCGATACATTATATACGGTAATAAACGCCTTGGGATCCAGTTCATTGATAAATTTCATTAACTTCTGGTACTCGCTTTTGTCCACAATGGTGATGATCTCGTTGTGTTTTTCAAAATGATAGGCACCGATGGCTTCATAGATCGTGGCACCGCTGTGCAGATCTCTTGTAATAAACTGGCGCAGTTCTTCCTCTTTCTTCGTAATAATGCAGACACGTCGCTTGATATTATTGTCAAAAATAAAATGATCCAGAATGATTCCGTTGAAATAGGTACCCAGGATACTCAGCACCACCGTTTTCTTATCATATACCAGTGCTGCGGACAGTGCCACACACATACCGGAGAGAGACATAGCCTTACCCAGTTCCATATGGAGATATTTATTCATGATCTTCGCCACAATATCCAGTCCTCCGGAAGATGCATTCCGGTTGAACAGAATGCTGAGTCCCACGCTGACCACCAGAATATAGCACAGTACATCCAGTTCCTGACTGTCCGTCAGTGATCCAAAGTTCGGAAACAGGAACTCAAAAATCCCTAAGAATACCGGCAGCATCACACTGGTATACACTGTCTTGACCCCGAACTCTTTCCCACAGGTGGCAAAGCCAATGAGCAGAAGCACCACATTCAGGATCATCGTAATGACCGATAGCGGAAGTGGTATAAAATTAGACAGCACGATGCCGAGACCGGAAATACTGCTGACCGACGCGTGACTTGGCACCAGGAAAAAGTAGACTGCTGCCGCGATGATGGCCACCGCCACAGTCAGGATCCCTGTCTCCTTCATTATTTCTGCATAATTTATTTTTTTCTTCATAATAACATTTTCTCCAACGATATATTTTAATTTGTTTCTATACTCTTCTCATCTTATTATTCTTAGAGTACTATTACAGCGGCATCAAGTCCCTCTATTTTTCCATCAAAGGGATTCTCTCTAAGTAAATCATATTTTTGCGCATACTCATTAAACATTCTTGCGCTGCTGCTGCAGTTGAAGATCAAAGCGAGTGTCTCTTCTCCATTTTTTCTGGTCAGGACGATCGTCTCTTCCTCGTCCCTTGCAGCTAGTTCCATCGGTTCACCCTCTACGATACATGCATGGTTTTTTCGCACCTTCAGCAGCTGCTTATACCATTCAAACATCTCTTTATCCTGGTATTCTTCATCCCAGTACATGCCACGTCTGCAATCCGGATCATTTGCTCCGGGCATCGCGAATTCATCTCCGTAATAAATCATGGGCATTCCCGGTAATAACAATTGAAAAGCTGCAGCCAAATGCTGCTTTTTCTTATTATCATCACATAGATGTAGAAATCTTGCTGTATCATGGCTGTCGATCAGATTCCACATTAGAGGATAGCATTTTTTGTTTAAGCGCCCCTTCAAATATCCAAGATTCTGTATAAACTGGCTGACATTGATTTTTTCATCTGCAAGCAGATCTATGAGATTCAGGTAAAATGGATAATTCATGACCGTATCCCATTCATCTCCCTCAAGAAAATCTCCTGCATAATGCCAGATTTCTCCAATGATCAGCAGATCCTTTTTTACTGCCTTAACAGCCTTTCTAAATCGCTTCCAGAAGAAATGACTGATTTCGTCACCTACATCCATTCTCCATCCATCGATATCGCATTCCTTAATCCAATAACATGCAACATCTGTAACGAATTTTTCAACCTCCGGATTTTTCAGATTTAACTTTGGCATTCCGCCATAATAACCAAAACATTTGAAGTTAGGAGTTTCTCCTTTTTCACCCTTCAGCGGAAATCTCTCGATAAAATACCAGTCCAGATATCTGGATTTATCTTCTTTTTCTATAATATCCTTAAATGCAAAAAAATCTCTTCCTGTATGGTTGAATACCGCATCCATCACTACTTTCATTCCACACTCATGCGCTTTTTGCACCAGCTCCTTAAGATCCTCTGTTGTTCCGAAGGAAGGATCAATCTGGTAATAATCAGTGGTATCATATTTATGGCAGGAATCCGATTTAAAAATAGGTGTTAAATACACAACATCTATTCCCAGCTTCTGAATATGATCCAAATGATCAATAATTCCTCTGAGATCACCATGCAGATTATCCTTAGATGTAATGGGGGCTTTATACCACAGCTCCTTGTCTATTGGCTGTGATGCTGCAAAGCGAGATGGAAAAATCTGATACACAACCTTGTTTGCTGCCCACTCCGGCACCTCAAACATTTCTTCCTCACGAAGGTTTTGCGGACAGTCGAACATTCTGTCCCTGTTTGTAATGCATTCCCTGCTAAACTCATAGTTGCCGTAATATACCTTTTCTCCCTGCATATCCGTAAATTCAAAATAATAACGGAGGCATATTAAATGCATCTGAAGCTGTGCCTCATAATAATCATGAAACTGTGATGTGGCAACCTTCTTCATCGAAATCGTCTTTCGTGTATCCTTCCATCCCAATGGTATGTACTTGTCCTCATAATGAAGAATGATCTCTTTTATATCATCTTTTTTTACCTGCACACGTATCACAAATAAATCCTTATCGATTGCATAGCAGAATCTTTTATCCATATCATGAAGAATTGCTGAATATTCCATAATTTTTTCCTTTCTATAGCTCGAAAAAAGCGTTTTTTCCTTCTTGATTATAATTCCTTTTTATTATGCTGCACAAGTCACAAAACGATAAAAAGGTCACCGTTTCTGCCTGTTCTGTTGGGGCAACGGAGCTGTAATAGATTTTTTCTTCTTCAACTGTAAAAGGTGGGCGCTTACGCTCCCACCTTCACACTTTTATTCAATTACTATGTCAGATACTTATTCTTCTGAACCACTCTTTTTCCTTACATAGAATATGGCTCCAATAACAATCAGCATAATACAGATACCTATAATAATGATTATCGTATTATTCCATGTATATTTTGAAGTGCTGTCATCTGTCTTAGACGCAGGAATGGTTTCATCAGCTTTGTTGTCTGCCTGACCGTTATCACTCATAATCTTGGTATCAACAACAATCGTGTAATCTGATGCATGGGTAAATACAAGTTCCACATTTCCATCCGGATCAATCTGTCCGGCACTGATAAATTCCAGTTCTCCGGTCTGTTCATTGTAGTAGAACAGGTTCGCATACAGTCCTGCATTCTTTGATTCCATGTTGACGGTCAGTGTGGCTGTAAATCCAAACTCTCCGTCATAAGCAAGCGTCAGGTTCATGGAAGAACGTTCCCCTGTCACGTTGTTGATCACATCCACAGGAATGGATTTTCCTGCGTCGGCTCCGACTGTCACATCAAAATCAATATCTCCGGCTGCATCGGTAATATCCTTTCCATAAATCTTCCAGGAAAGGCCATTTCCCATATCTAGAACAAGTGTTGTATCTTTGCCCTTGATACTGTCAATTACATCTTTCGGTACTACCGTCGTTCCATTCATGGCAACTGTTACCGTATCGCCTGACTTAGCTTCTTCAAGCTGTGGCTTGATAACATCCCAGCCTTCCTTGCCGCTGTCGTCCTTGATGTATGGCTTAATTGAAGTACTATCGGGCTGTGGCTTCTGATTCTGATTATCATTGTCTGTGCCAGACTGCGGTTTCTGGTTTTGGCTGCCATTATCCTTGTTGCTGTCATCGGACTTGATCTTAGCGATCGGCTGTGTGTAACTGTGTCCGCACTTGGAGCAGGTGTAGGTCATGATGCCTTCCTCGGTTGTCGTTGCAGCCTTCGTCACTTTTGATACATAGCTGTGTCCTGTTGCCGGAATATTCTCTGTATAGCTGTCTCCACAGGAACAGGTATAAGACCTTACCCCTGCCTCTGTACAGGTTGCTTCCTTCGTAATGCTTCCCGTATAGTTGTGAGTGTGCTTTTCCTCCGGCAGCTTCGCAATGCTCTCTGTGTAGCTGCTATTGCATCTGGTGCAGGTGTAGGTCCTGACTCCTTCCTCGGTTGTCGTCGGCTGCTTTGTTACGGTTGCTTTATAATCATGTCCCAGTGCTGCCAGTTCTTCTCCGGTTCTCAGAATTTTGTTGCAATCCGTACAATAGGTATCTCCGGTGTAGCCGGTCTGTGTGCAGGTTGCTTCCTTTAGGTTCTTCACGATTGTATGCACATGATTATTGGCATCTACTTCACCAAAAGTTTCGCCACAAACACTGCACACAGCTTTAGATACGCAGGTAGCCGGTGTTCCGACCGTGTGTGGTTTCTTCCCGGTTGCTGTGCCGGTGGCAAGTTTTTCACCACAATCCTTACAGTAGGTATCTCCGGTATAGCCCTCTTTTTTACAGATTGCTTCCTGCTGATTCCGTATTTCAGTATGTGTGTGATCACATTCGCTTCTTGTAATCGTAATGCTTACACTTTCTGTCTCGTAGTTGCCCTTGTCAGCTCCTGTATAAACCGCGGTCGCTGTTACTGCCACACCATCTGCAAGCGCCGTGTCCCTATCTGCCTCCTGCCAGCTCCAGCCATCCGGAAGCGTAATATCGTCAACCTTCTTTGTGCTGTGCGCCGGAGCCATTGCATTTTCCGGCATGTTTGGAGCTTTCGCTGCCTTTGCTATCGTAAATACGGCCGGATTACTTGTAAGTCCTGCATAGTTATCTGTTTCTGCAATATAAGCCTTTACCGCATAGGTTCCTGCATTTACAGGTATGGCATCTGTATATGCGGAATCGGCTGCAGGTGCATTACCATCTGAATCGGCTTTTGCATACTTATAAGTTACTGTACCGAATTTTGCTGTTGCATTTGGTTCTGGTGTCTCATCCTTCGCATAAGTATAATCAGAACAGCTAAGTTCTGTAGTAAAGCTATTAGCTGCCTGTTTTACTGTAAGAATACCACTCTTGCCATCTGAACCGTTTCCAATAAAGGATACTTCATAATTGGCACTATCTGATGAGCCTGTAATTGCATAGGTTCCAACATCTGAATTGTCTTTCGCAGTAGTTGATAAGCTGACACCAAGTGCTTCTTCGGTATCACCTGCTACCAAAACATTGTCTAAGTAGGCATCACCTGAGGCAAGACTCCATGTAAGTGCAGGGTTTGTCTCTCCATAGAATTTTTCTTTATCAGCAATCACTACGGTAATCTGCTTCTTGGAAACTTCCGGTGTCACTTCACAGGTCACAGAATCATAAGTATCTGCATCACTTCCTGTCGGTGTAAAGACAAGCGAATATTTCTCACTTGTGCCGACTGTTGGAAGCTTATCTGCATCCTCAGCTGCCAGAGTCCATGTACCCTCAACCTTCGTGTCACTGTTTAGTCCTGCTGTCACAACTGCCTTTGTCATATCTGCCTTTTCAAACATGGCAGATACCGTATTACCATAAGTACCGGAAAGAACCGGTGCAGTCTTTACATACGGAGTCGGCTTTGCAGTGGTAAATTCAATAGCAGGCTCCGTTAATGCCGTTATATTGCCTGCCTTGTCAATGGCTGCTATCCAGACTGCAGTTTTCTTACTTGGATACAATGGAAAATAAACGTCCGGCTTTCCAAAATTACCTATTTCAATTTTATTATCACCTTTTGTTCCTGTCGTTTTGAAGATTGTAGGTGTCCAACTCGCAACAAAGTTTTGGTTAGCATTACTCTCCTTAAGTCCCTCCTTACGAACTTCCCATTGTCCACAATAAAGATTTTCGTCCGGTTTAAAATTCCACCCATTGCGGGGCGCCCATTTTCCATCGTTTTCGACAGCGAACTGTGGGTACTTTGGCTCACCTTTCATATAATTTTCAATATCTCTTTTGCAGTCGTCGTAGGTGTAGTCAGTAACCCCGTCAAATACTCCTTCGGATACAAAGAACCACATCAGCGTTGCATCCTCGCTTAAATTAACCTTGAGTATCGCCTCTGTATCCTTCAGGGTACCGTCTTCTTTCTTCGGCTCAGTTACTGTCACGACAGGAGCGCTCGCATCCTGTACCAGTCCTTCGGTACAGATATAATCGCTCTGATTTCCTGCGTTATCCATCGCATAAGCATAGACTACATAGCTACCATCCTCGCCTAATGCGCCATGAATGATTGCACTGTCCAACAGCCAGTTTCCTGCATCTACCTGCGTAAATTTACCATCGGCTGCCAGAGTGTCCAGTTCTGCTTTGGTCTTTCCCGTTGCCGAAGCAGTGTCTGTGATCTGGTCAATATAATAGTAATACTTAGATACCCCACTTACCTTATTCACGCCCTCTTTTGTATCGTTTGCATGAATCTTAATATCCAGTGTTGTATCATTGTAGAGGTGTCCGAAGCTGATCTTATTTAAAAGTGTTCTCCACCAGTTATCTTTGATCTGGATGCCATAACCATCTTCCTTGCCATCTGCATCTGCCCAGGTCGGTGCGGTGGTATCAATGTTTATCGTAATCTCTACAGGAACAATAGATTGATTCCATGGGTCTTTTCCATATAAAGTTACGGTATGCGTGCCTTCTTCCTTAAAGGTATAACCCGGATTTTTGCCTGCAACCGCATCTTCCAGGCTTGCATAAAACACAACTTCATCGCTTACAATGGCATATTTTCCTTTCGCGGTCCGATATACTATATTTTTCCAGTCAGATACTGGATTGTCTGATGTTACATCATTTTCCGTAAACGTAGCAGGTATGCCGTTTTTCCACCAGTTGGAATCCTCATTGTACCAACAATTCTTGGATACCGTGGTCTGTGCCAGAGTAAACGCATGGGCAATGTCAAAGTATCTGACGAGCTCACCCTTATAATTGCCAATTCCGGTAAAGGTAATCTTTCCATCTCTTTTACCGTTTGTCACCTCCGTATTATTCTCAGCACTTACGGTGAAATCTTTGTCTTTGTCCAGAACTCCCTGGTCATTTCCCGGCTCATTTTTCCGGTTTGAATCTGTGATTCCTCTATCCCAGTTTTCAGGAATGATCGGCATACCGGTGTAATATACCGTGATACCTATATCATCCAGATGGATCACGGAATCTGTTAAACTTCTCGGCTCAATGGTCGCTTTCACGTCAATAGGGAGAGAAGCACACATATTTTTTCTAGCTTCATGTATAGAAACATAAATTGTATAGTTTCCGGCATTGGTTATCATATGATTCTCTGTAACCGGATCATTTATTTGTTTATAACCTTGAGAAACTCCATTTTCATAATACATAAGTACAAAATAATAGGTAAAATTGCTGGCAAATCCATCCGTTTCCATTGTTTTTCCAGTACAGGGTACGATCAGCCCATCAGCAACCGGAATCATTGTCTGGCTATCAACAGCGTCTGCCTTAAGTCTGACGGTTCCATACTGAACAGCTCCATGGGCTTTCCCATCATAGGTTCCCTGATAGCCACTAAAGCCTTCTCCCACAACTTCACCATATCCAATCGTGAAATAGTGCTCAATCGTGCCGTAATAGCTGCCCTGTCCGGTGATCGTAGCTTTCGGTGCTTCATCAGCCTTGAAATCGCTTCCACCTTCTTCATTCCTGTAGCAGTCTATATTATTGGCATAGACCACATAATAATTTGCTTTGGAAATGTCTGCATTTGCAGGGTCTGTGGAATCCTGTGCCAATTCTCTGCCTGATTTATATGAGGGCCCAGTCAGCGACTTATTGCCATTCGCAGTATCCAGTGTAACTCCTGTCATCACCTGCGGATAGCTGTCGTAGGTACGGCCTACCAGACCTTCGATATGAAGGTGTCCATTTTTATAGGCTTCCGCAAGGTCAGTCCTTCCGCAGATGCTGCAATAGCCATAGTCATCCTTCGTATGTGCCTTAAGGGTTACTTTAGAAGACGGCATCGTGAAGGAAAGGTCTGTCGTATCTATCGTTACTGCATTGCCGCCATAAGGCTCATAAGAGCAGACTTCGCCCGTGACCTTAATCTTCTGACCTGTCGTACCTCCATTGCTGTACAGTCCGTAGGTTACACCGTCCCTCTTTGTGACATTCGTGTCATTTTCTACACCTGTGGGCAGAGCGATACCACCAAGCTCTATCGGAAACCATATCTTAAATGCGCCAGCTCCCTTCGTTATTTTGCTGGAAAAATCAGCAGAGTCATGATTACAGTAGATGCTGGCATCCAGATTACTTTCATCTCCCGTAAACGCATCAGGTATTTGTGCTCCCTTCTCTATAACTATCTCAGCCTTGCCAGAAGGAACCGTTACATTCTCTAGTCCAGCTACACCCTCGCCCAGCCGCAGTACAGCGGTATCACCAGGAAAGCTTATGTTTCCGACCACGTTTATATTTTCTATGGTAACATCCTGTCTCCCTGACATAAACAGGTAGTTTCCCTTACCCGTCAAGGTATGTGGCTCATCACCCTCTGAACGCAGCGTTATCTCAGCCGGCAAATATACTTTATCGAGCATCTTGTTTATACTCTTACCTGCTATCGTATCCTTCAGCAGCAGGATTTCCAGCTTCTTCCATAACTTGTATTCTTCATTCTTTTGATGCTCTTTCGATTCTTCCAGATAGAACATTGCTGCATCCCATGTCAGGAAATACATCGTTTTTGTCTCACCGCTATTTTTTTCTATCTGAAACTTTACAACGGCCTGAGATGTATCCTCCGGCATGTCAGCGCGAAGCACTTTTACACTGCCCTGACTTCTATCCGTTCTGCTTATATCGGTCTTAATACCGGCTGAATAAAAAGCATAGCCTTCTTCCAGCGTATCCGCAATAGCATAACCCTGCGTTTTATCAAGCAGAGAATCATCATTTTTACCAAAATTGCTCAGAGCAATCTCTCCATACTCACCACCTGAAAGCATTACTTTTGCACGTTTTATCTGGCTAAACTCTCTGTGGTCTATATGCAGAGCCTTTATCTTTGCAGTATCTCCGGATACGCTAAGGGTGGCACCTCCACATACCAGAACCTCTTCTCCCTCATACGTACCTCCGGTAATTGTACAGGAAATATCAGTATTGTGCATCTCACTAGCTTTTCCAATATAAATACTGTTGCTGTAATAACCATCTTTTAGCTTTGCAGCCGCACCACCCAAAAACCTCAAGACACCCTTATAATTACCATTCTCTACCGTAAGCTTTGCTTTGTTCTGAATAGAAACTGGGGCGATCAGTGTTCCATTCTGTCCCGTGCCTGCGTCTTTAAAGACTGCCTCCACACCTTCGCCAGTGATATAAAGACCCTTTCCTGTAACGGTACAGCCATTAAGATCCATACAAAAGCTGACCTTTTTTGTACCCCCATCTATTTTCCACTCGCTTTCTGGCTCAGAAATATTTTTCAGGATTTTCAACGTAATTTCAAGGTCTGCATCCGCATCAGCAGTATTTACTGTAGCTTTAACTGCATCGAATGCTTTCGTAAGTGTTGCATAACGTGTTGTATTCCCACCTACCGTAACTTCCGCAACACCTTCTTCTACCGTAAAGACAGCCTTTTTGGAGGTCTCCGTATATTCACCGCAGGTCGCTACACAGTAGTATTGATAGGTGCCTGCCAAAAGTCCTGTAGGAATCCTGTAGGTCGCAGTTTTTGCATCCTGCCCCGTTTGTTCTACTTTGGTTGTTGTTCCATTTATTGTTTTATCAGCATACCACTGGTAGGAGATACTGCCACTGCTATCACTGCCAGATACCGCTTTTACGGTTAGCACAGGTGCCTCGGCAGCGGTATAGTTTTCCATCACAGTTTCCGCTCCGCTTGAAATCGTAGGATGCGTCGTGAAATAGAGCGGACTTTTAACAGCCGTTACCTTTTTCCCTTCGTCTGTCCACCTGGCTGTTAGGTCTGCATAGGTACCATCCTCATACTTTAAGGTATAGCCGACCTTCAGAAGGTCCTGCAGGGTTTTCTTAGGATTATTAACCCAAATCGCATTGCCTGAGGCTTGGGCAGGGGTAAAGGTTCCCTCTGCAATCTGGCTGTTGTCGGGTAATCTAAGACGTCCATTAAAGGTTCCACCCTCAATGTTTACAGCTAACTTTTTATATTCGTTATCCATTATAATACGGTTGCCAGCATTCGCTGTTAAAGTAGCGCCTTTTTTAACTGTAATTTTAATGCTACTATTTTCGTAAACACCGATGCAGCGAGAATCCTTGTTATTGTTTTCAATAACTGCGCCGCCGCCAATGATACAGTCGGAGCAGCTGCCCATAAACATAATAGCGCCATATCTAAGCTTAACGTTTCCGGTCACCTTCGTATTGGTAATTGTACAGGCGTTACTGTCACAAATAGTAATGACGCCTTCCTGACTACCATTACTTCCACTAATATTTGCTTCGTCAATGGTACAGGTCGCACCTCCCCACATCGCAACTGTGGAACCGGTTCCAGCATTTTTGATTGTGACATGCTCAATTTTCAGCACGCTATCTACAGTTATCAGTCCATCTCCTTTTAATCTATTTTGCCCATATTGATAGTTGCCTGTAATTGTTCCCTCATTCGAGCCGGACGAGGTAATTGTTATATTTGCTCTTTTAAAATATAAACGTGCATTGTCCCCCTGTAGTGTCAATGTATGGCCATTCAAATCCAGCTCTATCTCTTTTGCCAAACCGGTACCAATGGTAAGCGCACTTGTTATGGAGGCATCATCATTCAACAGTTTAATGGAAACTTTTTCCAGGTTTGCGCTTCCATGCTCGCCAATCCATGTTGCAAGGTCCTGAGCGTTGTATTTTTGCTGTACAGTCCCGTCAGCTTTCATTTCTGTTACTTCAATCGTTCCATCAGCCAGCAGTGCAATCCCATATTTGCCTACAAGCACATAGATGGTCGGAAGCTCCACGTCTTTACCCAATACGAGCTGGTTGCCGTCTCCATCCTCATCCGGCAGTACCGGCGTATAGGCATAGCAGAAGCCGTTTGACGCTTCACTGCTGTCAAATTCTTCTGCGTCGCTCTCTTCCACATTCAGCTCCCACTTGATGTTTTTCAGACGGATTTTCTCCGTCGTTGTCTCTGTCTCAGAGGAAGCTGCTGCGTCAGAACTGCCTGTCGTCTTTACACTGTCTGCATTATCGGATGTAGATGCTGTGTCGGTTTTCTTTGCATTGTCTGCACCGTCGGATGTGGATGCCGTGTCAGAGGCATCGTCCTTCTCTGCTGCGTGTACTATGAGTTTATGCGGCAGAAGATTATCCGCCATCTGGCCAATAAGCGCACCAAAAGCAGAGGGTAGGTCGGCACGTGCCTGTGTATCCTCTGTATCAGAGCTGCTAGAGCCATTTGGGTTGTTTGATTTGTCAGAATTTCCAGAATCCTTTGATGTATCCGAATCCTTTGTATCTGCATTTCCATTGTCAGAAGTACCAGACTTATCGGAAGCATCCGCATTGCCGGAATCGCCATCCTTTTCATCTGAGGATTCTGTATCCTTCTTATCATCAGAGGACGCAGTATCTCCATTACTGTCATCCTTCTGCGCATCGTCCTTCTCTGTATCTCCCGTCTCGGAAGCATCTTCTTCATCGTCGGCTTCCTTTTCATCCGCCTGCGTGGTCTTTTCTACCGTAACGGTCAGGCTGGTCGGAAACTTGATGTCGCTCTCAAGCGCACCGATGGGCAGGGTCTGCTCTGTGATGTCCTTTGAAAGCTCCTCAAAGGAAACAATAGTCGTTTTACCTGTCTCACTTTCATCGGTTTTTGCAGAAACCGAGAGTGCGGACAGGTCTACAGTATTGGCAACCATCGCAACGGTCAAGCCCATCACAAGTATGCGCTTACGCAGCTCCCTCCACCTGATTTTTTCATGGGTCTGCTGCCAATCCTTCTCTGGCATGGTGTTTTTCTTTTTCATGTAAACTCCTATCTTTTACCATAATCTCTCGGAATCTCTACTTTTCCCAGCCTGATTGTGATATCGGCTGGGATTCTTCCCATGACTGTTATTATCATGGCTATAATCTATACATGCTTGTTGATTCGCAAAGTGACTTACCGGTATTTCCTCATTTTTGCTGTGCTTCAAAACATGATTCACATGGATTCCTGCACGCTTTTTTTCAGGATGAAATCTTTTCTTCCTGATTACACTGTTTCTAAAGTACTTTTGGATTCTGCACATGATGCCATGCTAGAGTTTTGCTGGCATGATCACTCAAGATTCCGAGAGATCATTATATGTATAAGGTTTATATTCAGCCCGTTCAAGCACAGGCATAGCTTTTATAGATCATCCGGAATGAGCCGCAGCTTTTTCGCGGCGGTCTTGGCTTCCGCCCGGCGCTTCACGTCCAGCTTGTCGAGAATGTGGCTGACGTGGGTCTTCACCGTGGGCAGCTTCACGTCCATGATCTGCGCGATCTCGGCGTTGGACTTGTCCGCACAGAGCAGATGGAGAATTTGCAGTTCCGTGGGCGTCAGCTCCTCGCCGGGAGCAAGGCTGGGTTCGAGGAAATGCGGGTAGAACGCCGCCTGCGTCCGCACCGCCGTGCCGTATACGCTGACGGTGCGGATGAATCGGTACTCCGCCGCCGCGTCCAGCGCCGCCGTCAATCGCTCGCGCCACCGCTCGTCCTTCTTGCGGTACAGGGCGATGGCAGTCAGGACATTCAGGTGAATGCCGTCGATGATGCGGGCGCAGTTTTGAATGTACGGCTCCATGGGTGAGAGCGTCAGCAAAGCGGCGTCCGGACGGTTCTGCATAATTTCCACCATTGCCTGCGTGAGATACCGGTAGCGCCGCATGACGTTCAGGTGCGTGGGTTCGCACGGGGCTTTTTCCCGATACCACGCGTCCGCCGCGTCAAGGTCGCCGGTGTGCATGTCAATACGGCAGAGCATGGCGTCCATATTGGGCAGAAAGCGTGTCAAACCGCGCTCGGCAAAGCATTCACGGAGTACCATGATGGTGCGCCGCGCGTCGGTGGGCTGCCCGTTTGCCAGCTGGCTGCGGGCCAGCAATCCGCTGACGGCGAACTCCATGTCCGACGTGCCGTAGTTGCGGATCTCGTTCATCTGCGGGAGAAGGGACAGCATCCGGCCGGCGACGTCCTCGCCCTTTTCAAACTTGCTCTCGGCAATGGCGCAGTCAGCAAGACACACACTGTCCCGCCCCAGTACTGCCTCCACGGGGAGACGGAGGGTTTTGTAGAGCAGGTCGTCCTTTTTGCTCCATTCGGAAAAGTCCTTGCCGCCGTTCATGATGCTCGGCAGCGCGCTCGTGACGGAGAAGGACGGCAGCGCCACCTCTTTGTTCGTCAGCAGCCGGAACACGGCGGGGATGGTTTCCGTCAGACCCTTCACGCCCCGCTGGGGCAGGGAGATGTCCAGCCATGCAAGGCGGCCGCGCGCCTGCTTTCCGGCGGCGTCCTGCCTGCCGCAGTGTTCGACAAACTTTTGCAGTTCGCCATACCAGCGCTCCGAGCCTTCGTAATCCATGACCAGCGCGCAGAGCATGCTCATGCCCTGCATCAGAGAGGGGGATGCGAGAATTTCCGCCTCCGGCAGGCTGCGGTAGTATTTTTCCATCTCGGCATAGTGCCCCATGCCGGGGTGAAGTTCTGCATTACGCACCAGCAGCTCGGAAACCTTGGAATGGTCACCGCCGCTGGTGTAGCATTCCAGGGCGTGGGCGTAGTCCTCCTTCAGCTCATAGTACAGCCCGCCCCGGCTGATGAGCGCTTTGCGCTTTTCCTCGGTATACTCCCGTTCCATCTCCCAGAGGAGAAAAGCCCGGAAACCCGACCAGAAGTGGAAGCGCTGGCAGTCTTCGTAGCGCAGCATAGTAGTGTATCGAAGAATCCAGTCCAGCCGTTCGCCGGCACGGGGATCGCCGCTGACCATCCGCGCCATTTCCAGGTCAAAACTTTCAAAGGGGGCCAGCTCCAACAGGAAGCGCCGCACCGGCAGGTCAAAGCGCCGGTAGATGGCGGTCTCAAAGTAGAGGAACACCTCGTGGTACACCCGTGCCACCAGCTCCGGCGTCCACGGCTTATCCGGGGACATGCACCGCGCCGTGATGGCCACACCCAGCGGATAGCCTACGGATTCTTTCAATATTCCATCGATCTCGCTATCTGTTACATTTACTCCCGAAAGCTGAAACAGCCGCCGCACATCGCCCGCGTCAAAAAGCAGGTCATCGGCCTCCAGCACCGTCATCAGCCCCGTGTACTGAAACGCCGTCAGGCAGCCGGGCGGCACACCGCGCGAGAGCAGCACGAAACGGCGCTCCGGACTTGAGCGGATCAGTTCGCAAAGAGCCTGCTGCCCGGCTTCCTCCTGCATGAACTGAAGATCGTCAATCAGCAGAATGTCCCAATCCTGCGCTGACGGTGGAATCACGCAGTCTGGGTCTGCCGCACTTTGCCGCAGCACGTTCCGACCGCGCAGCAGTGCGTCCGCCAGTACTGTCTTTCCAAAGCCGCAGGGTGCGCTGAAAAAAAGGACTCTGCCATGCGCCATGAAGCTGTCAAACCGTTTCTGAACGGAGGTCTTTATGATGATATTTTTGGTCATTTCTTCCCTCCCTTTGATACAGAGCGAGATTGCCATAAGCCTTTCGCAATCTGTCTTAAATTATATTATACGAGTCTGTTTCGAAATGTAAATCATCCCAAAGGATGAGACACTCTGCATAGCAAACTGCTATGCAGATCATTTTTGTTTGATTTTGATAGCATAGATGCAAATAAGCAGCCACACACCGAAGTGCGTGACTGCTATGTAAAAAGTTCGGAAAGGATTTTTGCAATCTGACACAGTTTCCTGGCCCTGAATCTCCATCAACATAAAATATCTCCATCATTTCAAAAGAGAATGACGGAGATATTTCGCCTTGTTTATTCTTGTAGCAACCAATCGGCTATATCATGGATTTCGATTCCTTCATAACTATATTTTGGATGTTTGGTTCTGGCAATAATCATTTTCGGATAAGCATCTCGGATCTGAAGCAGAGGAGAGCATTCTCTCTCAAATGTTTCCTGCCCGGAAATGTTGTCGCTGACCTGAATATAAATCTTCTCGCTGCCTCTCTGAGCAACAAAGTCGATCTCCTTTTGATAGAGCTTGCCGACATAGACATCGTATCCACGACGAAGAAGTTCAATGCAAACGATGTTTTCATATACTCTGCCGTAATCCATATTTCTGCTTCCCAGTATTGCATATCGAATACCACTGTCACACAAATAGAACTTTTCAGAGCTTTCAAGGTATTTCTTGCCCCGGATGTCGTATCTCTTAATATCATAAAATACAAAAGCATTGCACAAATACTTAATGTACTTGCCGACGGTTACATGATTGGTTGGAGTCTCATTTGCTGTCAGCAGCTGACTGACCCTATTAGGAGACGTCAGGTTGCTGATATTATCCATAAGGAACTCGCTCAGACGTTGTAAAACCAAAGAGTCCGGGAGCGCATATTTTTGCACCAAATCCCTTGTAACAATCGTTTCGTAGACCTCTTTGATATAGTTTGTTCTGTCTTTTTCGGTTCTGTAAGCGTAAGAACCTGCTAAACCGCCCTTGATAGCGTAATCATCAAAGAGCTTATCTTTATCACTAACATCATCATAATATTGGCAATATTCCCGGAAGCTGAAAGGAAACACATGAATTTCAATATAGCGTCCGGTAAACAGAGTTGCCAGATCCGCACTCAACAGGAAAGCATTGGAGCCGGTTACATAGATGTCATATTTTCCCTTAGAGTACAGGCTGTTGATTGCCAACTCAAACTTGGGGCACATCTGCACCTCGTCTACAAACAGGTAGTTCGTTTTACTTTCCTGATAATGTTCTTCCACATAAGCGTGTAAGGCATGGTATTCCTTGATTTCTTCATACGCCAAATCCATGAAGTCAATGAAGATAATATTGATATTTTCAAAATGGCTTTTCAGATACTCAATATACGCCTGCATCAGCTTGGACTTACCGGATCGACGAATGCCCGTGATAATCTTGATGTCAGGAGTACCATTCAGTTCAATGATTCTGTCGAGATACTTTGCTCTTGTAATTGTTTTCATATCGTCACCCACTTTCAAAAATCGAATTTTTTTCATTTTTTGAAACTGCTTCGATGTATTTATTATACTGTCTGCTAATAGTATGTGCAAGACGTCGCTTTCAAAAACTCAATCAGAGTACTCAGACATTCTTTGCCATTGTTTTCTCCTTCTCTGTTCTGAATTGCCATGCGTATCATCCTCTCAAATGACTCGCTGAAATGTTCATCATCTTCTGGCGTCCGTTTCTTTGGCCCTTTTATATGATTTTTTCCAGAAGCCACAATTTTAAATTTTTTCTTAATTTGTGGCGTTATGATAAATTAATATCCTTCTTACCCAAAAGAAAATCAACAATATTGATATGTGCAATTCCATTTCTTGAATAGTCAAATCTATCTAATGAAAACACATATTTCGGTGATGCATCACTAATTGGCTTAAAAGCACCAAACTCTCTTTCAATCGTTTCCTTGCCAGCCAAATAATATGCCACCTGAATAAAACATTTCTTTCTTCCATTTATTGCAACAAAATCAATTTCACCCTTATATGTTTTTCCTGTAAAGACTTCATAATCTCTTGCTTTTAGCTCGTTATAAATTATATTTTCAAGAAAAAAGGTATCCTCAAAATTTACTAAGTTTGTATTTATCATGCGAAAACCAGTATCTACCGCATATTGCTTCTCTATATACGACATTGCCTGTTTTCCTACAATATTAAATCTTTTTACACGATCAATTAGACAAGCCTTTTCCATTTTATCAAGATATCTGTATATCGTCTTTTTATCCAAAGTATCTGCATTTTGATGTATAAAATAGTTCTCTATGTTTTTACTGGAAAATTCCTTTCCTGCATTTGCCATAATATACGTTGCTACTCTTTCAAAGTTTTGTCTATTAACCTTTGATCTGTCAGTAATAATATCCTTATCTAAGATACCTTCATATGTCTGCTCCAAATATCTCTTAATATCACTTTCTTTTGTAAACGAAAAACGCAAAGGGAAGCCACCCCAATTGATATAATCAATCATAAACTCATCCGGAGATATATTTCTTCCTATAGCTGTAGCATATTCGTAGCTTTCGGCAAAGGAAAATGGCATTATTCTAAATTCAACACATCTTCCAACCAACAATGTTGCCATCTTGCCGGATAGCAATTTCGAATTACTTCCAGTAATAAAAATTGAGCAATTTAATGTTGCCCGAAAGGAAGCTAAAACCTTTTCAAAGCTCCTGACATGCTGAATCTCATCTAAAAAAATCAAGTATTTGTCATGATCCTTGATTTGCTCATTCACATAGGAATTAAGTTTTTCTGCAGTTCTTATTTTTTCAAATTGCAAATCTTCAAAATTAATGGTAATAATATGCGCTCTATCAAACCCATTTTCAATAAATTCTTCTTTAATCTGCTCTAACAATATAGATTTTCCACATCTTCTAACACCTGTCAGAACCTTAATTAAATCCACATCATAAAATGGTCTTATTTTGCTTAGATATCTTTCACGCTTTATATACATAACATCATCTCCAAATCAAAATATATATTTATTATGCCACAAATCAAGATTTTTTCAAGATTTGTGGCACATATTTAGAAAATTTCCATTTCAATTTCTACCACTTTTTCATCCGTAACTCGTTCGTCTGTTTTTTTCTGCCATAGGCATTCTCTCCTTTTCCCTGAACTCACTCGCGTTACACGCTCGTTGTCGCGGCATTCGGTGCTCGTAAGCACCTATAAATAAAAAAAAGCAACAATGAATTGTGGTCATCATTGTTGCAAAATTTGACTGTTCCCAGGGGGAATCGAACCCTCAACTAGTGCTTAGGAGCTCGAGTCCACACTGGGAACAGCGATTATTTAAGTAAATATGAGTCAAGGAAAGCCTTGATTTTCCTGACTATTTTGTAAATCTCTGTCAAAATAAGAAAACGGAAAATCACCTGAGAAAAATGGTTTTCGCTGTCAAATCGCTGACATTGTCACCCTGAGGGTTCAGCCATTCCGTTCCAATGATTTTTTCATAAATATGGCTACCATTCCATCTGTAGCAGTAATGATAACACTGTTTTCTTATTAGATTATCTATATTATAGCGTGTAGAGCAAGGGATGTCGATGGTTTTTGACCAAATTATTTTGGCAACCTATTAAATGTTGGGACAGCAAGGATGGGTGTGTCCTGTTATCGTCGTATTCTGATTTCTTTTAGGGCATTTCAGGACTATCCACAAGGGATACGCTGAACTCCTGTGCGGTTGCGCCCTCCGGCAGCAGCTTTGCCATGACCACCAGCCGCTGATTACCGCTGTTGGCCTTGTCATACTTCCGGCAGCAGGTGGAGAGGGTCAGAACAGTATCTTCCTCGGAGAAAGTCACGCCATCAAAGTCAAGCCAGTTTTTCCGCGCAATCGTCTCAAAGAAGCTGGTCAGATCATCTCCCGCGGGATCAGGCTCAATATAGTCAAAGCCAATATCCGTGACGAACAGCGCGGTGATCTGGAAAATCATGTCCTCACCATCCACAGAGAGATAGATATACGGATGCTCCTTTACAAAGTCTGCGTCCATATAACGGTAGAGCTTGGTGAACCGCACACCGTCCGGGTCGCAGTTGCTGGCGGAGTGGCCGAAAATGGTGGTGTTTTTGTCCAGCTTATCCCTGCCGCCGATTTTGTTTTCACAATGGGCATAATAGCAGCCCCACATGGCGTACTCACCGTTTTCATCCAGCTTTAGGTAATAGCCGTTGTCCTCCGCCTGCATCACAGGGTCGTCCACCTCCGCACCGGGGATATACAGCCATGCCACGGTGTCGGGATTCTTCGCTCTGGCTTCCGCTAACTCTGTCTGCCTGTCCACCGAGGGGATAACTTCGCCCGCGAGAGGCGCTGATGGCTGAGGCGCAGATGTGCCGGGAATGTCGATAGGCTCTGTCTCTCTCTGATAGCAGCCCCTGACTGCCGTGGTCATAGCAACGAGAAGGACAACTATGCAGATGATCGGACGAATGATTCTTGTGATTCTTTTCATAATGCTATCTCCTTGCCGCGCTTGGATAGCGGCGCAGCTCAAAATGTCATTGATTTGTTTCTTGTAGCGAAAAGAGAACAGCCCAATCCACAGCGTCCTCATAATAGCTGCCGGTGGCTACATCCACAAACACGCCGGTCTGAGGGTTGCCGTTGGCTTTCATAAAGATAACCTCGATGGTATGGGTTCTGCTGACATTCTCAAAGGTGTAGGACTTCGCCGCGCCAATGCTCTTGCCGTCAATCTTGACGTTGGCGACAGCATAGCCCTTATCCGGAGTGATGGTGAAGGTCTGATCTCTGCCCTCACGGACGCTGACATTGCCGGAGGGAGAAATGGAGCCGCCAGCCCCGGCAGTTGCCTTGATGGTGTAGTAGCTGTAGCCGCTTCCGCCGCCACTGCCGCTTCCGCCTTCATTGCCGCCTGTGCCGCTATTGCCGCCGCTATTGCCTTCATTGCCGCCTGTGCCGCTATTGCGCAGAATCGTCAGCGTGTAGGTTTTAGCACCGATTCTCACGACAATGTCGGTTGTGCCGCTGTTGGGGATGGCAACGGTTGCGCTGCCGCCGGTGGACAGAGCCTGTCCGTTGATGCTCACGGGCTCGCCGTTTCCAGACACCGCTGTGACTAGCGTAGATGTTGCTCCGCTATCATTTTGCAGCGTATAGGTATAGTTCGTTCCGTTGGCGGTAAAATCGCCGAGCCCCACTGCCAGACCTTCAAAGGTCAGAAGGTCATTACCGGGCACTGCGGCTCGCACCACTACGCGGGTGCCAAGCCGGGAGAAGGTGACGGTTTCTGTCTGGAAGGTTTCCCCGGAGATGGCACCGCCAATACTGGTCTTTTTCGTTTCCAGAACGGTCCCGGCAGCATCCAGCAGCGTGGCCACCAGCTCTGCGCCAGTCTGAGACTGCAGGCAGTTGTTGCGCAGGGTAATGGCGGCGGTGCTGTGACCGTTGCCGTCGTTCCCCTGTGTCACATCCATCGTCAGCTGCTCTCCGGTGCGAGCCAGTGCGCCGGTCATATGGACGCTGGCCTCGCTGTCACTGCCGTTATACTCCGGCAGGCGCTGATTGCTTCCCGTTCCACCGACCTTGCCTTCCGCCCACGCCTCGGCGTACAGATAGGTACCCACATTGGGGATCTCGGTTTTGCCAATGAATGTCATATACTCACCCAGATCATAGGTCAGATCCAGTGTAAAGGTTCCCTGATCAATGCGGGCGAGGGCGCTGTCTTCGGAAATGGTGATTTCATTACCGTTAACCGATACGCCGTTTGTGGTGCAGGCTACCTCTGCAGGTTCGGTATACAGATCATCCGCATAGAACGCAAGCTTCACCTCGCGGCTCTTTCCGCCGGCCAGCGTGGCGGCAGCGGAATTATAGAGGGTCATGCGCACCGTGCGCTTGCCGGCGCTCTCCGCAATCACTTCCATTTGTGAGATTCCAATGTCGGGATAATCCAGATACACTGTGCCGTTTTCGTGGATGCCGCCGGCGGCGGTGATGGTATAGCCCGGGTCGGTCACGCGGTCCTTCACATGGTGCCAGACGGTAAGGGTGGTGCTTTCATTGGGCAGCAGTTTTTCCGTAAGGGTAGCGGTTTCCCCGCTGCCAAGGCTGACCGTTAGGTTTGTCACATCGTTCAGCCCGGTGTTGCGGATGGTAAAGTGAATGGGTGTCAGGCTGTTCAACGCCAGCGTTGCATAATCCACACCGATCTGTTCCACTGCCACCGCATCGGTGACAAAATCAGAGGTAGCGGTATAGAGGATCGTTTCCTCACCCGGAACGGTCACGCCGCCGATTACCTGCGGGTTTTCATCGTCATACCGGGTGGCCTGAATGGCGGCCTGCACCTGATTGGTGCCGCTGACATAGGCATCAAAGTGGTCAGCCAGCGTGCGATCCGGCAGCTCTGCCAGTTCCAATGGTGCGGACAGAGTGTAGGTATTTGTGGCATAGCGCAGCTTGGCCGCCTTCAAAATGCCGTGATCTACCGCGCCGTTGGCGTTATTGACAGTCTCATTCCAGACGATGGTAAGATCATTGCGGCTGCGATGATTCCCGCTGAGGGAAGCGAAGCGGAAGTCTCCGCCCACGACGGCGTTGCCGCTGCTGGTCAGGGCAGACAGAGAGCCGGGAAAACTGTTGGACATGATGCCGCTGCCGTCCACAGCCAACAGCTGGATATTGCTGCTGCCGTCTCGGACACTGTGCCAACCGATGACAAATCGGTCATCCCCGCTGCCGAAGTTGGCTGCAACGACCTGGGGGTTTTCGTCAAGATTGCTGTCACAGGTCGCCAGCATGGCTGTACCGGGAGTTCCATCAGCAGCCACGGTACAATAGGCGATCTCGTAGGCGGAGGTATCTCCGGTTCCGCTGCGGTCCAGCGAGTAAACCGCCATAGCGGTTCCGTCGGGCAGCATGGCCGCCTGCAACGCCTTCACGCTGCCAGTAGCACCGTTATAAAGCATTTTTTCCTTGCTCCAGGTGCCGTTAGTGCTGTCATAGCAGCTGTACATGATACAATCTCTGGTCGTGAAGTTCAGCAGGTTGTTGCTGCCCTGCGTACCGGGATCGGGGGTGTAGACGTTGCGCCAGAACACGATGGCTTTGCCGTCGCCGCCCACTGCCGTGGCTGGGGCCAGATCCGGCGTGCCGTCGTTGGTTAGGCGGGTGGAAGTCCAGGTTGTGCCGTTATAGACGGACACTACGATCTCCGTGCTGTTCATCAGCAGGTTTTGCTCTTCCAATGTCACGGCATCACCGGCATTTTTACCCGGCAGGTCGGTGCCCATGCGAACCCAAGCCGCCGCCGCGAAGCTGCCAGTGCCGGACAAAGAAACGCTCGTGTCGCCGTAGCCGGAGAACCCTGTAGGATCGTCAATTTTGCTGGAGGTAGAATAGACGCTGCCATTGAGGGTGGAGAAATGTGCCCGGCTGTCGTAAATACTGCTGCTGTTGCCGTCGTTGATGTAGACCAATACCTTCCCGTCATCGCTGAGCTGTGGATAGGATGTGGGGTTGGCATTAGTCTGGATGTTTTCCAGCCCACTGGGGGAGTTCAGAGAGAACAGCATCATCCGCTGCTGGGGCTGGCCCCAGGTACGGGCATATTGCTCCAGATAGTCCCGGCTTTGGAGCGTTGCACTGCCAGAAGCCACCTGCATTCCGCTCTGGGCCGCCGCCATCCGCAGCGAGGCAAGGCTCAGCCCACTGGTGGCGCTATTCCAGTAGTCGTCGATTGTGTTCCAGTCATTAAAAGTCCTGGTGGCTCCAAGGGTTCCGGAGGCGATCACCGCCTCGTAGGAGATAAACAGGAAGGTTGCCACAAATTTGATTCCCACTTCGCTTTGGATTCCCAGAGCCTGACCGTTGATCTGGCGCTTTGTCTCGTCGGCAAGATAGGTGCGGGAAAGGAACTTATTCTGACTGTCCACATCCAAATTGCCGAATAGGCCGATCTTCAGCGCCACGACCGAATAGTCAAAGCCAATACCGCCAAACGCGTGGACATAGGCGTTGATACGCAGCGTGGTCAAAAAGTCATTCACTGCCGTGGCCGTGGGATCGCTCCAGGCAAGCTCTGTACCCTCGCCCTGCCGGCCGTAGCGCACTGCGGTACGGAAATCCAGCTGAATGGCACCACCCAGCTCAAAGGTTGCTGTCAACGGCACAGGACCAGCCATGGCGTTCACGCTGAAGGAGAAGCCCACACCAACACCGGTGGTAAATCCGCCGCCTACGGTGAAAACCTCCCACTCCTTCTTTTCGGTGTTATAGCGGATTTCCGCTTCGTAAAAGCCCTCCAACTGCAAGTTGAGATCCGTGCTGGTGACATTGTCGGCTATGGAGTTGGTTTTGTAGTCCCCCTTGGGATCATAGGTGCCCTGGGCCATCTGGCTCAGATCCCCGGTCCCGGGCACACCCACTTCCAGGTTCTGCGTCAGCACATTCGCACCCAACGCCACGCCGTCCTCAGAATAATCCATGTCCTCCATCTCCAGCGTATTGTACCCGGCCCAAATCATGGCACGGAACACGGAGGGATCTTCGCTGGGGGTGATAATCATTTTGAACACGGAAGTGTCCACCGGACCGCTCAGATCATCCAGCCGTCCGGTCAGCACCTTGAGAATGTTACTATCGCCCACTCCGCCAAAGTCGACTTGATTCACTCCACTGGAGGATCCCATCGTCGCCAGAATACCGGTGACGCGGTCATCCTCTGTCACCTTGGGCACTCGGGTCAGATCAACGACCCGGAAGGGCATTATTTTCTCCTGTAGCAGGCTGCCGTTCAGGCTCAGCTGCGTTTTCATACCCACATCCTTGCCGTCGGCGATCCATCCAGAGGTGGTCATGGTGGCCTCGGTGAGGGTCAGATCGTTTTCCGCTACGGGGATGGATGAGAAGGGATACTGCTTGGTACTGCTGCTCTGGGCGGCAGGAATAACGCCGTATTCGTCCGCCAGCTTGAGACTGTAATTCCGCGCGTTGGCAATCTTCTCGCCCCAGAGGAACATGGTGGTGTGCAGTCTTGCTGTTTTAAAGCTGCTGTTAGGTCCAATCTTCCCAGTCGAGCTGCGGACATCCACCTTCTGACCGTTGGCAAGACCGTAATCAACGCTTTGCGCCACAATGAAGGGTTTGTTTTCCTCCCCCGCCGGCACGCGCTCCAGAGAGACAACGCCCTCTGCGGTGCGCATTACATCGTCCACACCCAGCTTGCCGTTGACGGTCAGCAGCAGCGGATAGTACTTGTCGCCGTCAATTGCGCTGATCTCCAGAATGTACTCCAGCTGATCCAGAGCAGAAAGCGCCGTGGTGTTGTTCTCGCCCTTTTCGGCCGACCAGAACTGGGTGGAATCCAGATAGACGGTTATATTTCCCGCCGCATCCGTGGTATAGGTGTCGCCGGTGATGCCGCTGACAAGTGCTCCTGCCCTGGAGCCCAGCAGAGCTGTCTGGCAGTAGCCTCCGTTTTTATAAACGCCGCCACGAACGGTCACCGTCTTGTTCGCCAGCGGATCGCCGCCCGGCGTGATGAGCGTCACAGATGCCCGGGCAACTCGCCGAAGGCTGAAGGTATTCAAGGGATAAAGCTGCAGTTTTGTGGCATCCCGCTCGCCGGAACGCAAATTTTCTTTATAGATGGTGCCCAGATAAATATCCGCGCCGGAGCCGGACCGCAGAGACACCTCACTGGCGATTCCGTTGGGTTCGTAAAGCGCCAGCACGCCTTCACTGTTGGTCGTGACCGTTTTGGGCACACCTTTGCCGTCGGTGTATTGCAGCGTAGTTTCCGCTGCAGGCGTCAGCTGGAAGAGATAGAACTTATTTTGCAGCGTTTTCGCTGTCACCTGTACGGCGGCATTCATGCCCGTGGCGGCATGGGTAGCCGTGACGGTTGCGGTGCCGTTGGCCAAGCCGGACAGCGCCATTTTGGTTTCGGGAAGGTAGGAATCAAAGGAGAAGTTTCTGATGTCCTCATACAGTCCGCCCTGCTTGTAGTTGACGGAAATGGCATTGTTGTTGCTGGAGAGCCACCGGATGCCGTCTTTAAAGGAGTTCCATCCGTACTCGTCATAGTTGATGCCTATGTACTCGATCAACCCCAACTCCTGGCGCAGCTGCATAATTTCAGCTGTAACGGTGGGCAGGCTGCCGCTGACCTTGGAGGTATTGTCCATGGTCAGCTTAGAAATCGTTTCTCCTTTGTCGTTCTGCACCTTCAGTGCGTCGGCATCGTAGACATACAGGGGGAAGGAGTCGGTGCTGGGAGATTCCTCACCAGGATTCTCCACGCTCAAAACCACTTGATAGGTGTCCTTCAGATTGCCGGCTTTCACACTCTGTAATGACAGGGGGAAGCTCCCGGAGGTGCCGGATAGGCGCTCACTGTCCACCACTTTGGTGGTGGTGTTGTCCTCTGTGACCCGGGTGATGGTCAGCGTGGGCTGCAAAGGGGCGCCCTCAGTGGTGTTTTCCACCGACCAGTCGATATTGACGGCACCGTCGGTATCCTTGAGGTAAATGCTCTGGGGCGGTGTCAGCTTGGCTGTGGCAGGCGGTGCCTGCACGATGATCCAGGCAAGTGCCGACAGGCGGACGTCCTCACCGCCGGCGTTGGGGTGCGGCATGGAGACCAATACCGTGTAGGCAGGGGTATTGCCGTTGGAGAGCTTGGAGAGCACATTCTCCCCGATCCGCACGCTGTTTTTATCCTTGCCGACGGTATAAGTCGCAACGGGCTTGCGGCCGCTCAGCGCCGCCTCATTCGCGTAGTTGCCCTCATACAGGTCGATCCTGTAATTGAACTCTTTGTTCGGCGTCATCAGCGCGGCGTTGGAGCTCCACAGCACGGTGGCGGGCTGATTTACCCGCGTCACGATGGACGCGCCGCCGGGAATCACCAGTGCCAGGGAATCGCCTGCCGTCACGGTATAGGACTTTGACTTGCCCGTCACATCATCGGCAGTGTCCTCAGTCCCGTTGTCCGCCGTAAAGGTAAAGGTGACGGTTCCCACCTTGGTTCCTGTGGTGGCAACAACGCCGGTATCCTCGTTGATGGTGGCAATGAGCGTGTCACTGCTGCTCCACTTGCCGGTGGTGTAGCTGGCCGTCTCACCGCCTGCCCCCAAAACCTCTGCCTTAAGCGTGGGGCGGGTGGTTTTGCCGAGGGAAATCGTATAGTCGGCGTCATTCGCTTCCGGGACGACCTTCACCGTGTGCGCGGAAACTTTCTTTGCCACCGTAAACTGCCGGGTCAGGGGAAGAACATTCACCCAGTCAGGAGCATCTTTCGTGCCCTCGTTGGCCTGCAGCGTCACCGTATAGGTGCGGTCGAAAGCAGAGGGTGCGATTGCATAGTCGCTAATGGTGAAGGCTTCCTTCTCTGTGTCCAGATAGACCTGCAGATAGATTGGTTCAACCGCGGAGTCGTACCTCAGCTCGAGGCGGAACGGGGCTTCCCTCGGCTCTGTGCCTGCCGGGGTGTGATAATTGCTGTATACGGTCTTGTAGGCCTGCTCCATGTTGGCGTTCATCGTGAACGATGCCTTGCCGCTGGCGTAGGTGGCCGTCAGCTCGGTGGGAGCGTTACGCATCAAGACGCTCTTCAGATTAACGTCGGTAATCGAGTTGCTTGGATAGAGTGAGGTATCCAGCGTATGACCGAAAACATCTTCCACACCGGTCATACCATTGACGGTGACCGTGGTGTCATCCGCATCCTGCACTGGGTACCAGAGCATTGCCGTGATGCCGTAGTTGTTCATGGAAAGCTCAGCGGCGCTATACACTTTGCCATTGATGGTCACGGTGGCGTTGCTAAGATTCACGAACTCGTTAAAGGTAACTGTGATGGGCACGTGCTGTCCGCTGGCATAGGTTCCCGCCGGGGCCGTGACGCTTTGAATGGTGGGATTGTCCGTGTCCACCAGCATGGCTGTAACGTTGCTGTTCTTGGTGGTGGCCCAGGAATTTTGGATTTCGCCCTGTACACTTTTCATATACAGTCGGAAGGGCAGCCAGTACCGTTGATTCCCTCTGTTTTGCGTGGTAGACTGCAGGGAGATGTTGACCGTTTCGCCCTTGTTAATCGTACAGTTCAGCGCTCTCGTTTTGTCGCTGCTGAGCTCCAGAGATGTTCCATTGAACATGTACTCCGTCAGATAGAACGGGGCATGGGGTTGTGTGTCACTATTATAGCCATACGGCGCAAAGCCATTATAGGTCTCTACATCGGTACTCCAGTCAAACTCGATGCTGGCATCGATTTTGTATGGCTGATAAAATGGGTCGGAGTCGACGGGAAGCACCGAGTTGCGGGCACCCTCCAAAATTCTGATGGTATCGCTTAGCGCAACGAAGTCCTGATTGTTGGCACCTTCACCGATATTGTATTCATTTGCCAGCAAAGGAATATACATATCCCCCTGTATTGTTTCTGTACTTTCGTATCTTTCCTCATAGTTCGGCGCGCTCACTGATGTTTGTATTGTGGGGGCGTCAACCGTCTTTTTTAGCTTGAGCTGACAGTGGTCGGCATAAGCGGCACCGTCATAGAACACCAGATTTTCCGCATCGTAAAATTCAATCATCCCCAGCAGGTCGCCATAGGAATAAGAACCCTCGAGCCAGTCTGGGTTCCCTCCTTTGGTTGTAACCTTGACAGTGATTTTACAACCATCTAAACTGAAAGTCGAGCCTACGTCATAGGTCAGCTTGTAGGACCCGTCGCCTTGGGCGACCCCACTCGTCTCGCCTATCGAGACCTCCACACCGGTGATATACTCGCTGAGCTGGCCTTTTTGAATGCGGTAGGAAAAGCCGACCGGTTTTCCGCCATATACAGTAAAAGTCCCGGAGCTCCAGCTGTTGGTTGCGAGTTCCCCCAGCGTTTGGCTCATCATGCCGCTCATATCCACCGTCTCAACGCCCTCAGGCTTTGTGGCAGAGGCGGAATACTGCAAACTGATGCCCTGCAGCTCCAACTGCTCCATCAGGTTATTGAGATTCTCCAGAGCTTCCCCGGTAAACTCCCTGCCGGAGAAATAGGTGTCCTTGATCCGCTGCAACTCCTGTTCGATTTGGATCATGGTCTTCAAATCGCCCAGCGCCACCGGAGTCCCATCCACGTCGGCTATACGGGTGAGATCCGTGGCGGGATTTTCCAGCAGCTCCATGACAGCCGCCAGTGTCAACACCTGACCGTCCAGCGTGATGGTTTGATCCACCTTGAAATTGCCGTCTTCATCCAGCAGCCCCAAAGCGTTCAGCATGGAAAGCACCTGGTCGCTGCTATCGCCGGTCAGGGCAGAGACCTGCTCCAAAATCGCCTGATTTTCCTCGGGTGTGTTGCCTAGCGAATCGCTCACCGCTGCAAACGCCGTAGTTGGCAGCAGCGTGAGCGTCATGCACAGGCTCAGCAGCGCCGCTAAAAATCTTTTCTTCATGTTTCCTCATCCTCCTTGGTTTGTTCCTGCTGTTTATTGTTTTTTCTCAATCGTGTGCAAAACACGGTAACGACCACCGCCGCTGCAAAGGAGACGACGGCCACCAGCACATAGCCGCCCACGTCCTCCCGCAGCAGCATCGCGCCGAACACGCCCCATGCGGCTGTCTGCTCCTGCACTGCAAACACATCCGCCGCCTGCATCATCACCGCGAACAGCAGCATACACGCTGCGCTCAGCCCATATATGCCGCGCCACTGCCTCCGGCGGGTGTTTTCCCGCACCCGCTGCTTGACGAGTGCGACTCGTTTTGCGGTATCGTACATTTCGTTTGAACCTTCTCTCTGGATTTATTGAAATGCGGCTTAAAAACCCCTTCACTTATATAGGTACAAAAAATCGAAAAAACTCTCACCCAAAACGCAAATTTTTTCAAAAAATTTTTCAAAAAAGTTTTTTCACAAGAAACGAAAAAAACGATACTGCATAGATTTCTTACTCCACACAATATCGTTCTTCTATATTTATACTTTCATTGTCTTCGCCAGAGAAGTAAGCAAAGCCGCCATCTCCGGATTGCCAAGTACTTTCATCAGCAGTTCGGGACCTACTCCCTCCGGTATGGTAATCTTATTTTCTTCCTCTTTCTGCTCATTCAGTTTGTATGTGACACTTGTATGGCGCAGACTATGAAAAACCACATCCGGAAGACCTTCTCTATCAATTACTTTCTGCAGCTGATCCCGAATATAGCTGCTATTGATCGGCATTCCAAAAGTAGTCGCCATTATCAGGTTGTAATCGGTATACTCACTGCCAAGTGCCTCCTTTACCTCATCCTGTTCCTTCTTTATATCAATAAGGCACTGTGCCACAAATCCCGGTATATAAACTTTGCGCTCGCTGGTATCGGTCTTTGGTGTTTTCAGCACCCTGACCGTCTTATTATTCTTCCTTTGTGAGGGGAAGATCAGAATGACTTCTTTTGAATCCAGCTCCTCAACAGCTTCCTTTGATACACGCTCCACCTGTTTGTTAATAAAGACATATGCCCTGTTCTCTGAAATAGCTTCTTCTGATATATCCACACAGTCCCATGTCAGCCCAAGCAGCTCTCCTATTCGGACCATTGCTGCGAATGCCAGATGAAATGCTACTTTGAGCCATTTATTCTCACACGCATCGATTGCCTGCTTTCAGGCTTGCCGCTCTTCTTACATCTGTTACTTTCTGAATCTCATATACATGGCCATCCTTCCAGATAAAGCTCCTTGGTAGAAGCCTTCCGTCATTTGTAAATTCAGCCATGACATTTACATATACCTTGCTGCTTTCCATAATAGTTCAATCCCTCCTGTCTATCCAAAGTACCCATGCGGATGTACCGTATGATCAGACTTGGTATCACATGCTGACAGTATTTTGTCGCGGTACATAAGCCCTCCCTGGACACTGTAAAATCCAAATCTTTTGCGGATAATATCAACCGTCTCATCCATTTTCATCTGTTTTTCTCTTGCCTGAGGATCCATGAACATGTCCAGCTGCTCCCAGAAATAATCTGTCACAAGATCCGTTCCACGTATTCCTATGCTCCGCAGTGGCTTTTGAAAGAACTCTGGCCGGCTGCTTTTCAGTTCCTTATCATCCGCCGGTAGTCTGTAGTTGTCTTTGTATAGCATGTATCAGCAACCGGCATCAGCCTGAAAACTATTGCCAATATCGAGTCAAAACAGCATATTCCTTCTCTGCTATACGCCATGAGGATTGCAGACTTTTTCCTTAAGCCGGTAACAAGCCTGTCATCGAATTCTATGGACACAACAGCCGGAAGATTTCCTGTGATTACTATATCGA
>ERZ1027014.122-NODE-122-length-43774-cov-9.845033_pt1 | contig 43774 bp, 53 predicted proteins | sample MGYA00519287_ERZ1027014 | MGnify/ENA primary metagenome ERZ1027014 (study PRJEB26926, sample SAMN06164698) | human gut metagenome | biome: ENVO:00009003; feature: ENVO:2100002; material: ENVO:00002003 | host: Homo sapiens | place: USA | collected 2012 ...
ACGAGATCTAGTACGGTCTCGTGGGCTCGGAGATGTGTATAAGAGACAGGGATCAGTACGCGGCGATGGAATCGATCTTTAACCGGATCACGCAGGACTATAACGCCGGGCATCTGACGCTGGCGGAGAAAAACTATCTCGCCTCGCTTTGGGGCGTGAACTAAGGAGGAGCCTATGCCGAGGGACGCAATGGCCGAATGGCTGGCGAAACGGAATGCAGAGAAAGCTGCGCAGCGCGCGACCCCGGAGCACGGGGCCGTGCGTCAGGCGCAGATCAAGGTAGATCAGATCCTGGAGCAGGCGAAGAAAACGACAACGGCGTTGACCGGGGTAAAGACGGGAAAAACGGAAAAGTCCTCTACGCCGGTACGGCAGGAGGAGGGACGCGACGCAATGGCCGAATGGCTCGCGGCGCGCAAAGAATCCAAGGTGCAGCAGATCGCAGAGCAGGGAAAGTACGCTGTGCGAAATGTGGGGTCGCTGTACAAGGCTGCGACCGGCATGTGGGGAGAGCTGCGAAAGGCGAACGAATGGCAGGGCATGGGCGTAGACGCAGGCATCCAGCAGGGATACCGGCCGAAGCTGCCGGTCCGCACCGGCAGCCAGCTGCAGCAGCAGGCGGAGAATGCCCTGCAGATGGACAAGACCGGGCCGTACCGCCAGAGGCTGACGAGAGTCCGAGGGGAATCGCTTGAAAAGCTGTTCACGGACAGCCTGAACCAGAACCAGACAGCGGAACAGCACGGCCAGACCATCCGGCAGGAGCTGCAGGAGCTGCGGACTGCCGGGGAAAGCGGAACGGACGCCGCAGTCGCGAAGGAAAAGTGGGACGATGTGGCCAGCCGCCTGTATTATCTGGCCTACAGCCAGAGCATGAGCGCAGATGAGTACAACAAGCTCGTGAGCGAGGTATATGACACCTACGACGCATACCGAAGCGGGGTCAAGGGCCGCAGCTTCGGCCAGCGCGAACAGAAGTGGACGGACGCACTGCGCGGGCCGGTGATGGGAGACGAAAACTACACCGCAGCGGGGAAGGCGCAGCAGAACGCCATGCTTGCCGCAGCGGGTGGCATACCGACCGACCGGAATACCTTTGGCTATGAGCTGCGCTACAACCAGAGCACGACGCGCGAAAACATCCAGTACAAGAGCGTCGACCAGCTGCTTGACGCAGCGGGCAAGCATGTGGACCCGCAGGCGGACGTGACGAGCCAGTCGCAGGGCGCGGCGACGGACGCTGCGATCTTTGGGTACCTCGCCAACGTGGCCATGACGAAGGAGCAGTACGACCGGTACATGCAGGTGCTCGACCGATACGCCAAAAACGCTCCGGCGACACGGGCCGTCAGCGGCTACGGGACGAGCGACGTGGTCAGCCAGCTGGAGACCTACCGCCAGCAGCGCGAGGCCAACGGCCTGCGCGCAAACGAACAGGGTGCGGAGGATGCGCTCAACAGCTACCCCGAGATGTCGGCGGGTTCCTTCCTCGACCAGGTGGCGAGCGGCTCGGAGCGGGCGCGCGACAACCTGTTCCAGAAGTACCCGGCCGGACTGGAGCAGCTGCTCGTCCGCGGAGGGGGCTACGCCGGGAAGGCGCTGGGCAGCCTGCTCAACGGCTTCGGAGCGTTTGAAAACGATCTGGGCGATTACTTCGCCGAGGGCGGCGAGAAAAACATCAACTACCAGAACCCGGAATGGCAGGAGGCCAAATATCAGGATTGGGTGCGCGGACGCGAGACGTCCGACCTGCTGCAGAACGGCGGCAAATTTGAGCGATGGGCGGCAGAGCAGATCTCCGGCCTGACAACGGCCGCGCTGGAAATGGCGGCCGCCTCCACAATTGCCGGAGCGGCGACGGGGACGATGGCTAATTTTGCGGGGGGCAGCCGACAGGTATCACCGCTTGTGACGAACGCCGCGACGAAGGCCGAGAAGTTTGCGCAGATGGCCAAGCAGGGAAGCAACATCGTGACGAGCAGCTTCGCGGCGATCAACTCCTACGGTGAGGCAGAGAGCAACGGGGACGCGAGGGGCGAGCAGTTTATCCGCTTTGCCGCGGGCGGTCTGCTGGAATACGGAACAAACATGCTCTTCGGCGGAAACCCGCTGATCGACGCCGGGGACACCGGAAAGGTGACGGAGCTTGTCTACAAGATGACCAACAACGAGACGATCCGAAAGATCGTTTCATCCGCGGCATTTGATCGCATCGGCGAGGGCCTCGAAGAGGTGGCCTCTGCGATCGGCTCGGCCGCGCTGGACTATGCGCTGACCGGCGAGGCAGACTTGAGCTGGGACGAGCTGCGGGATGAGTTTATCTCCGGCTTTGCACTGGCGATGATCCTGAGCATCGGACCGGACACGGCCGAAGTGCTGGCCAAAAACGACCACGAGGGCAACGCCAAGCGCATCACGATGTTCGACGCGGCGGCGCAGAGCGACCGCGGAGAGCTGAACCTCCAGATGGAAAAGTACGCCGTCGAGTTTCTGGCGGGCGACGAGGATCTGATGCTTGCCAACGGATGGGACCATGTGCAGCGCAGCGCAGCCAAGAAGAGCTGGGCGCAGGCCATGAACGAGTACAACACGGTATACCGCAACCTCGTGGATGCCGAGGCATACTGGTCCAAGACCGGAGAGGGGAAGGCATACCGGGGGACGGATGCCGAACGCGTGATTGCGGATGCGAGAGGGAGCATTGAAGGCGTAGACTCCAAGACCTTCTCGGCGGAGACGCTGGAGGAAAATGTGCGGCAGATCCGGCAGGCATGGGACAGTGCAGAGGAGAACGCAGCGAATTTTGCGATGACCGGCCGCATGGATGCAGAGATCGCGAAAATGGCCCGGACGGCCGAAAGCTATCTTGACAAGGCCGTGCAGGATGGGACAATGGACGCCATGACGGCCCTGAACCTCCGCAACGAACTGAGCATGATCAACGAGGGCGCGACGGCGAACCTGCAGGCGTATCTCAACGCGAGATACGGAGAGGGGACGCCGCAGACCGAGACACGGCAGGAGCCCGTGCAGGAGGCTGCGCAGGGCGTCAACACAATCCGCGCGGAAGCGGAGAACAACGCCGCCGTGAATGCGGCAGAAACCGGAGGAATCGACAATGGCAGAACGGAGATTTTTGATGGAGGCAGCCAACGGGATGCAGGTCTGGGTGCCGGAGAGCAGACTGGAGGCATGGCAGCAGGAGCAGCAGCGGCAGAAGCAGAGCGGCGGAACACTTACGCCGGAGCAGGAGAAAATGGTCCGGCAAATCGTCGAGCGAATCTACGGCCCGAAGACGCAGCAAGAGCGGAACGGCTGAACCGTTACGCCAGCCTGCAGAGCGACACCAGCCTTGCACAGCTCGTGCGGGGCGGCTCTGACGCCGTGACGCTGGCCGTGATCCCGGAGAGCATGTATGACGACGGGATGCGGGAGGCAAAGCAGGCCGGGGCGAAGCTCGGCGTGGACGTCGTCTTTGTGCGCGGATCGATGGCCATGCAGCGGGGAGACCAGCTGATGCGCATCAACGGCGTGTATGACGCGGCGGCAAAGCGCGCCGTGGTCAGCGCGACGGATATCCAGTACGACGGCGGGCAGCTGGCGCAGCACGAGCTGTTCCACGTCCGGGCAAACAGCGACCCGGCCCTCGTGCAGCAGGCGCTGCAAAAGGTCCGGGAGACGTTCGGCGAGGAAGCATTCGAGCAGGTGGCGCGCGAGTATGTGCAGAGCTACAGCGGGGCCTATCAGAGCATGGAGGACGTTTACGAGGAGGTCCTCGCGGACGCCTACGCCGGCATGAACCGGTTCCGCGCGGGCGCGACGCAGTTCGCGGAGACCGTGCAGAGCGAAGTGCAGCAGAGCGAGCGGGCATCCGAACCGGCGCAGACCTCGCAGGAGACGAGGGGGAGCCCGGAGGGGAGATTCTCCATTCAGGAGCTGGCAGACGGAGAAAGAATCGCAGTCATCGAAGACGGGCAGGATGAATTCGACCGGGCAAAGCCGTCGCAGTATGCGGCAATAGCAAAACGAGTCATCATGCGGGAGTTTGCTGGGAAGACGCTGCCGTTATCGACAGAGGATTTGGCAAGGGTCAACAGAAATACAGCCGGAGAATATGCCTATCCATCAAACGCACTAAAGGTAGGGTCAACTGAGTACAACGCAAAGATGCGAGCATCAACAGAGCTTGCGGATTTGCTTGCGGTGTCAGAATTTTCGCACTGGGCGAAAGACCACAAAAACCACGACACTGCCGAATTCGGGTTTGATTACTACACAACGAAGTTTGAAGTAGACGGGCATCTGTTTGAGGGGCTTATCAATATAGCAAACTCCAATAGTGGCAGGATCTTATACGATGTGACAAAAATAAGAGAGATCCCCGCTATAAGCAGGAAGCCCGCAACCCTTATGGCGCAGTCAGCCCCCACATTCGGGAATCTCTCTGAAGAGAGCATATCACAAGATCAGGCAGATGTCAAGCAGAGATTTTCGATGTCTGAGCCGGTGGAGCGCGCCGGGAATCTCATTGCGGAGCACAACCTGACGCAGGAGAAACTGGAGAAGGCGCTGGAGATCGGCGCGTTTCCGTCGCCGTCCATCGCTATCGTACAGGCGGAGCAGGGGCACACAAACTACGGTGACTATTCCGTCGTGTTCCCTGCGTCGACGATCGATCCGGAAGCAGACAGCCGGAACCGCGTGTATGGCGCGGACGCATGGACGCCGACCTCGTCCAACGCAACCGTGGAGTACCGCGTGGACGCGGATGCAAAGCGGGCGTTTGAGCGCAGCATCCGGGAGCTGTCGGCGCAGGTGGCAGACGGTGTGTTCCGCGGAGACAGCACGCTCGGAAAAGCCGGGATCGAAGAGGAAACGACCAAGACAAGCCGGGAAATCGCGGAGCAGATCGCGCAGTATCCGGAGGTCAAGGCGGCTTATCTTGCGGATAAAGGCGAGAATATCAATCCGGTCTACAAGGCCAGGGAGTACGACAACATCGGGAATGCGGTGCTGCAGCGGTATACGGACAACGTAGGCGTGCAGAACCTCGCATGGATCATCGCACAGATGGACATGGGGGACGCGCAGAGCGTGGCACAGGCAGAGCTGCAGCGCGTGCGTCAGGCGATCGGTGAGGAATATGCAGAGCGGTTTGCAAGGATCCTTGACCGGAAGCCGGAGCGTAAGGCGGAACGGGTCAGCGAGTACGCAGAAAACAAGATGTACAGCAGCATGCGGGCAGAGGACTTTATCCGGCATGCGTGGGAGATGGTGCAGGACGGCGGCCAGATCCGCGGGGACGTGGACAAAATGGCCATGCAGGACGAACTTGACCGCAAAGCGCCGACGCAGAAGGTAGCGGCGTGGGCAGAAAAACGGCTGCAGGATGTGATCGGCGAGGGCGGGATCTACAACAACGAGGACCGCTATACAAGCCGAGGCGATCGCAGGAGCTTTGAGCAGACCCATTGGGAGCTGAACGCGGAGAATCTCGTCCGGGCCATGGCACAGGCGGAGGAGCGCGGCGCAAACATCATGTGGTACGACGCTGGGGGTCTGCTGGCGGCGGCAACGCCGGAGTACCGAAGCATCAGCGAGATCCATGCCGACGAGGGGCGGCTGCAGACGCTGGAGCAGGAGGCCTACGAGGGCAAAGTCATGGAGCTCCAGCAAAGCCTTGACAACGTAGTAGAGCGCATCCTGCAGGAGACAAGGCACAAGGCGTATGGGTATCAGGATGAGAGCCAGCTCATTACAGAGGCGCTGATCAAGACCGCACAGGGCGGAGACAGCCTACAAAGCATCCGCGAGGGGATGGCGGCGGAAGAATACGACATTGACCGAGCGACGGCGATGCAAATTCAGGAGCTGTTCCAGCAGGCAAAGGAGATTCCTACCTCGTACTTTGAGGCCAAGCCGCAGCGCGTGGTTGGCTTTGATGAGGCAGTCGCACTTCTGGCCCCGGCGAGCGCCCCAGCGGACCTGATGGCGAGGGCAGAGGACGCGGGGCTGCGCGTGATCCGGTACACCGGGCAAGAGGACAGGATCCGCGTTGCAAACGAGCTGCCGGGCGTGAAATTCTCCGTGCAGGAGGAGCTGCAGGACATCCGCGAGAACGGCATCCGCGGGAAGGAACTGGCAAGCGAACGGGAGGAGACGCAGCCGGAGGATGTGCTCGGGTATGCGGACGACATGGGCGAGCCGGTCCTGAGCGAGAGTTATTTCCGGGACTGGGTGCAGCAGCAAACGAACGCCATGCCGCAGGGGTTTGTATGGGGCAAGGACGTGCCGTTTTACTCGCAGACGACGGACCTGTCGCCCAAGCAGGCCGTGGAGCTGCTGGAGGCCGTGACCGGGAAGCGCTGGCGCGTGGAGCCGCGCAAGAACGGCGGCTGGCGCGCCGTGGAGACGGACTTTGCGGCAAAGCAGGGCATGTACACCCCGCAGGAGGCGGCGAACCGCCTGAACGCAGCCAAGAAGGCCAGAGCGGACGCGGACGCAGCAGCATACCGAAACGGAGAGGCCCCGGCAAGGGCGACGACCGTGGCGGCCGAGGGCGTGGCAAAGGACAGCTTCCGCGCGACCCCGGCGCTCGACAAGATCGGCGTCAAGATCGACATGGGCGTGACGGACTACCGGACGACCAAGGAGATGCGGCAGCGGGCCGAGGCGGAATACCAGACCGACAAACTGATCTCCAAGGCGGAGCGCCGATGGGGCGCGACGGCGCTCGAAAAGAACTTCGCGCGCGACATCGCGGCCGGGCGGTACTCCTACGCCGACATCCCGGACACGGCAAGGTGGGACACGGTGACGGACCTCGCCAACCTGTACATCGACAAGCGCATGCTCGGCGAGGACCTGCGGCTGCAGCGCAAGTACGCGATCCGCGACGCGCTGCTCTACAAGGCCATGGAGTTGCTGCCGGACGAGCTGGAGCTGATGAGCGATCCGGGCGGCTTTGACAAGGAGGCTCTGCTCGTACTCAACTACCGGACGCCGCAGCGATCGATGCTCAAGATGTTCGGAGACAAGCGCGGCGAGGAGATCAACCGGTATTACTTTGATCCGGTGACGCGCAACGAGGCCGAGAGGCTGCGCTGGATGAACCGGCAGCTCGACGCGGTGCGCGAGTTCCAGGGCGAGGGAGACAAGGCCAAGGGCCTGAACAAGGCCGAGAGTGCCTACGTCCACATGGCCCTCGACATCGAGGCGACCGTGCAGCGGATCAACCAGTCGCCGAACAAGGCCGCGATCCAGAAGGCCGTGACGGAGCTGACCAAGATGGAGACCGCGCAGAAGGCCAGCCCGGACGCGGAGGCCAGAGAGGCGGAGATCCAGCGCGTGGCGACGGACCTCGACCTGAACGCCGCAGAAAGCAAGTGGGCACAGCAGTACGCACAGTTCCTGACGCAGAAGGACGGCATCAAGGGTGAGATCGACGAGAAGAAATGCGCGGCGGCCGTGAAGCAGTACCGGCAGCTCTTTGACGACTACTACAACGCCATTGCGGATTTCCTCGTGTCGCACGGTGACGAGCCGATCGGCAAGATCGACTACTACGCGCCGCATCTGAGCACAGCCGACAAGGTCAACCTGCTCAACCAGGCGTTCGAGGCGCTGGGCTTTAACGCCAGTGCAACGAGGCTCCCGGCGGAGATCGCGGGCAGGACGGAGGACTTCCGGCCGAACAAGCGCTGGACGCCGTTCTTCCAGAGCCGCGAGGGGACGCAGACCGAGTACGACATCGTGCACGGGTTTGAGAGCTATGTGACGTACCTGTCCGACGTGCTTTTCCACACGGACGACATCCAGAAGATCCGCGCGCTGGAAAATTATACACGCCTCGGCGGAAGGAATGATTTCAAGAATTCACTGGCGGAGGCGATCGAGCTTTCCCGCAGCGGGCAGCGCGACGAGAAACTGGACTTTTTGCGCGAGCTGAAGCGGGTCGATGATTTCGCAGAGCCGACAACGGCGGAGATCAACAAACAGCTTGACCAGTATATCGCCGAGCTGTTCGCCGCAGAGAAAAACAATACGCGGTATTCCGATCTTGCCGTATGGCTGAAAAACTACGGCGACGTGCTGGCAGGAAAGCAGTTCGGCGGAGACCGCGGGGCAGAGCACAGAGGCGGACGCGGCATCCTGAAGCTCGGCACACAGCTCACGCAGGCGTTTGCGAGGGCCAATGTTGCGGGCAACGTCTCGTCGGCCGTCAACCAGATCGCGCAGCTGCCGACGATCCTCGGGGAGCGGAGCAAGCGCTCCATCGCGCAGGCGGCGCTGGAGTTTTCGACCGGAAAGCTGCGGCAGTTCCAGATGGACAGCGATTTCATCACGGGCAAAAAGGGCGTGGATTATATCTCCAACACCTTCGCGGACTCGTTTATGTCCGGCATGTTTAAGCCGGCCGAATTCGTCGACACGATGATGTCGACGATCGCGGCCAGAGCGGCATACCTCGACGCGATCCGTGACGGCAAGACGCACGAGGAGGCCATGCGGGCAGCGGACGCCTACGCACGCTCCATCATGGGCGACCGCACCAAGGGCGCAAAGCCGCTGATGTTCCACTCAAAAACGCCTGTCATGCAGATGGTCAACATGTTCCAGATCGAGGCGCTCAACAGCTGGGAGCATGTGTCGCAGGATCTCCCGCGGCAGTTCCGGCAGATCGCGGCGGAGAGCGGCAAGGCAAAGGCGGCGAGGGTCCTAAGCAGCGTGATCCTGAAGACCGTGCTTGCGGCCTTTGTGGTCAACCGCGTGACCGAGGAGCTTTACGGCGGCACTCCGGCCCCGTTCGATATCATCGGCATGTCCATGAATTTCATTGCATCCGGCGTGGGGCTGACTACCAACGACTGGATCCGATACATGCTCAACAAGGCGAGCAACGCCATGTTCGGAACAGACATGTTCGACGACGTTCCGACGCCGCAGGAGGGCTTTGACTGGGGCAACGCTGTGGAGGACACGCTGTATAACATCAGCAACGAGGTCCCGTTCCTCTCCAACCTCTCCGGCATGGTCGGCGTGGGAGACAGAACTTTGATGATGCCGGACCTGTTCGGCAAGGGCAAAGACCTGTGGGACGCGGCCACGGAGCACGGCGTGATCTCGCCGGAGAGCGGAGAGGCACTGCTCGGGCTTGTGACGCAGGCGATCCCCGGCGGGCGGCAGATCAACAAGACGTACTCCGGCATCAAAACGATCGTCGAGGGAGGACGGACAAAGGGCTTCGGGGACAAGGAGCGGCTGCAGTATCCGGTCGAGCGGAACGTTGGGACGGCGCTGCAGAACATCCTCTTCGGGCCAAACGCGACGCCACAGGCAAATGCCTACTGGGCATCCGGGCTTTCCAGCCTTTCGACCAAGGACACGCAGACGTGGCAGACGTTATCCAAGGACGGGGCGGACCCGATCGAGACCTACAACCTGCTGCATGAGTTTATCAAGATCAACGCAGACGACACCCTGACGACCGATCAGGCGCAGCGGGATATCCGGGACGCCATCAACAATTCCAGCCTGACCGACGAGCAAAAGGCTTACCTGTTCCGGCAGGAGTTCGGCCGGAGGAACAAGGAGACCGGCGAGTATGAGCACGCAACGGACGCCATGTTCGAGACCCTGATGGACGAGGGCGTGAGCTGGGACGGCGTAACGCAGTTTTACAACAAGCTCATGCAGGCGGACGGGGACGAGAATCTCTCCACCAACGACAAAAACCGGCAGAAGCGCACCGCGATCCGGGAGCTTGACGTGCGCGACAGCGTTAAGGCATACACCTATGCCGAGGTGTTCGGCGTGACCGACAAGGAGACCGGCGCGAAGTCGACCTCGAAGGACGAGGTTTTCGCCAACATGATGGACGCTGGGATGAGCTGGGATGACGTGATGGACGTGTACGAGGAGTACCGGACGCTGTACGAGGACGAGAGCCTCAGCAGCAGCCAGCAGGCCTCCGAGTTTGCATACTGGCTCGACCAGCACAACATCAAGGGCAAAAAGCGGGAGGCGATCCGGAACGGCCTCAAGTATTACCAGATGTTTGCGCAGGAGGCGGAGCGCTACACTAACCTGACGGAGGCCGGACTGAGCGCGACCGACGCCAAAAAGGTCAGCGACAAGCTGGCCAGCGCAAAGGGGACCGGCGAGAACGGGCAGCTCACGACCAACGACAAGGTGGACGTGCTGCTCAAGCAGAATCTGACGGATACCAGCCTCTACAAGGCGCTGAGCACCGTGCTGAGCGAGGAGACCTATGACAAGCTGACAGAGGCCCGGAGCGGCGGCATCGGCGCAAAGATCTGGATGCAGTACTGGAAGAAAAAGGCCGAACTGAGCGCGGACAAGGACGCGAACGGGAAGTCGATCAGCGGATCGAAAAAGGCGAAGATCCTTGCACTCATCAACAGCCTGCAGCTGACGACAGAGCAGAAAGACCTGCTTTACCGGGCAGAGGGATACGCAGAGCGGGACCTGTACAGGGCTCCGTGGCATTAACAAAATACCGCACAGCGGGGGAGGGCGAAAGCCCTCTCCCATTTTTATGCACAGGAGGGGGAACTATGTCAAAGGGCAGGATGCAGGCGGGGAGCTGCACGGCCGGGATGCGGCGCGAGGAGGTAGAGGCACTGATCCGGGCGGCGAACCTTGGGGAGGAGGACAGCTACATCGCGCGGCGGTGCCTGATCGATCAGGTGGCGCAGCTGGACATCGCATTTGAGATGGAGGACAAATTCGGGCAGGGGATGACGCGGAGCACGGTGTCCCGCCGGATGCAGGGGATCGAGCGGCGGCTGCACACATTGCGGGCACAGACGCGCCGGAAGCGGGCACAGCGCAGAGGCTGAGACGGTATGATATATCCATCAAAGACAGGAGGCGGAGACAATGGCATATCCCTATCAGACCGGGTACAATCAGGTGATGCCGCCGGTATACGGCGGGTACGGACAGCAGCCGCTGCAGCCGCAGGGGCCGATGTGCCGGATGGTATCGAGCCGCGAGGAGGCAAGCTCGACGCCGGTGGACTTTTCCGGCAGCCTGATGGTGTTTGCGGACATCCAAAACAACCGCATCTACACCAAGCGCTGGGACGCTGCGGCGGGCGCTGCACGCTTTGGGGAGTATATTCAAGCGCCGCCTCCGCAGCCCGCGCAGAACGGCACACAGACCGCGACAGACCCGGTGCTGACGATGCTGCAGCAGATGCAGGCGCAGCTTAACGGCATCAGCGAGCGGCTCACTGCCGCAGAAAAGAAGGAGGAACCGGCAGAATGAATCCGCTCATGATGATGATCCAGATGGCGCAGCGGGGCCGGAACCCGCTGGGTGCCCTGCAGCAGATGGGCGCGGGACCTCAGCTCCAGCAGATGCAGCAGATGCTGGCGGGCAAAGATTACAACCAGCTCCTCCAGATGGCGGACAACGCCGCGCGGGAGCGCGGTACGACGGTAGAGCAGATGGCACAGCAGCTGGGGCTGCCCTTCCGTCGGTAAGCATATCCACTCGGTTTGCGGGACCTGACAAAAGCCGCGCAGCAAGGACTCACCGGGCGCGCGCGGCCCGTGGGATCATAAATAACTGAGGAGGATATAACAATGGCAGATGATTTTGGCATGGGGTACGCGCTGGGCGCTGACTCCGGCAACCGCAACAACAACGATATGTTCGGGTGCGGCGGATCTTGGTGGATCGTGATCATCCTGTTTGCCCTGATCTTTGGCAACAACTGGGGCAACAACGGCAACAACGGGGCCGGTATGGCGGTGCCGTATCTCAGCGGCATCGACACGCGGCAGGCAGTCAACGACGGCTTTGTGACGGCAGAGATCCAGAGCGGCATCCGCGGACTCCAGAACGGCCTGTGTGACGGCTTCTATGCCATGAACACCGGCATGCTCAACGGGCAGATCGCGATGCAGCAGGGCTTTAACGCCACGCAGATGGGCATGATGCAGGGCTTTAACGGGGTGCAGAGCCAGATCTGCGACCTCGGCGCGAGACAGCAGCAGTGCTGCTGCGAGACGCAGCGCCTGATGGAGCGCGGCTTTGCCGACACCAACTACAACCTCGCGACGCAGAGCTGCGACATCCGCAACACCATCCAGAGCACGGCCCGCGACGTGATCGACAACGCCAACGCCAACACGCGCAGCATCCTGGACTTTATGGTCAACGACAAGATCTCGACCCTGCAGCAGGAAAACCAGACGCTCCGTCTGGCCGCCTCGCAGAGCGAGCAGAACGCCGTGCTCAAGGCCGCAATGGACGCCAACACGGCAGAGCTGATCCGCCGGACCGGCAACTCGACGCCGCAGCCGACGTACCTGGTGCAGAACCCGCATGCGGCGTACTGCGGCGCAGGCTGCCAGCAGGGCTACGGCTGCTGCTGACGGGATGAGAGATCGGGGCGGCAGCTGCCGCCCCTGAGCAAAGGAGGATATACCATGGCATGCAACAACGTGTGTAAGCTGTGCCGCCGCCTTGTGATCTCGCAGGCCGTGACGTTTGCTGACGGCGTGCTGACGATCAACCTGCCGGCCGGGAGCTACAACGACGGCGAAAAATACTGTCTCGTCGTGGCGCAGACGATCCCGACGACGGCGACCATCACGGCTCCGGTTGTGGTGACGATCGGCAGCGGGACAGTGCAGTATCCGCTGACAAGCTGCGGCTGCGCACAGTTGACCGCCTGCGCGATCCGCACGCGGACAAAGTACAGCACGGTACTCAACACCAACGCGACGGGCGGCAGCTTCCGGCTGCTGGGCCGCGCGGCCTGCGCGCCGAGCAGCAATCTGGCGAGCGTCAACGGCACGGCGCCGACGGCATAAGGAGGGACGATATGGACGCCAGGACAAAAATGATGTTCTACCGCCGCGGGAGCGGCGAGGAGGAACGCAGAGACCGGCCGGAGGGCCGATTCCGCGACGGGCGCGGACGCGAGCGCTACAATGACGGCCGCTATGCGCCGCGCAGCGACGGAGACTATGATCGCCGCTACCGCGACGAGCCGATGGGGCGCCGGTACGACATCGAGCCGCGAGGCGGCGGCCGAAGCCGCGAGCCGGGGCGCCGGGAGATGGGGCATATCGGATTCGAGCAGCAGCAGGACGATGACGACCGTCTGTCGTGGGAGGAGGCCGAGCAGTGGGTCGGCGGTATGAAAAACGCCGACGGCACGGTCGGCGCGAAGTGGGCACCGGACCATGTGCTCAAGATGATGCACGAGCGCGGAATCGACTGCGACCCAATCGAATTCTGGTGCGCGATGAATGCGGTGTACAGCGATTTTTGCGAGGTACTCATGGATCACGGCTGCACCGGGACGGACCTCTACCTCGATCTCGCCAAGGCGTGGCTCGAGGACAAGGACGCCGTGCCGGACAAGGCACGCGTGTACTACGAGTGCATCGTGGAGTGACACAAAAACAGCCCCGGCAGGAGACTGCCGGGGCCTTTTGTGCACCGAATGAGCACCGAGAGAATTGAAGATTTGAAAATTGGGGTAAGAGAAAGTTGAAGTTTGAGCAATGTAAAGAGAGAAAATGAGATGTGTTGAGAGGCAGAAAGAGAAAGAAACAGAAAGATGAATAAAAGTTGTTGTTGATGAGCATCAACGAAAAAAGAGAGGATAAAAAACGCCGGAACCATTGAAAACACAAGGGTTCCGGCGTTTTCGGAGATGGAGCATAAGAGGGAGAACACCGAAAAAACACCGAAAATCACGGGGTGGTTAGAGGAGAGAGCTGGACGGTGTCAAGAACGGTGATCGCGCGGTCCTGCTCGCGAGGATACAGGTGGGAATAGGTGTCCCAAGTCTCCTTGACATTGGAGTGGCCGAGGCGGCGCGCGACCTCCTGGATATTGATGCCATTATTAACGAGCAGGGAGGCGTGAGAGTGCCTGAAATCATGGAGGCGGATCTGCGGGAGTCCTGCGCCGCTCGCATAGGCAAGCTTGTGCCTGCGGACAGTATACGCCACGAGATGCGAAGGACCGCCGCAGACGAGGAAGTCCAGAGAAAAACCGGGCATGCCGCGCTGAAAACGGAGGTGCGCCTGCAGCTCCTCGAAAAGGGGGGCGGGGACGCCAATATCGCGGACAGAGGACTCCGTTTTGACAGGCCCCTCCCCATACCGATCGGAATAAGTGCGGCGGATGCGGATCAGGCGGGCCGGGAAGTCGATATCCGTCCAGTGAAGGGCGAGGACTTCGCCGGGCCGCATGCCGGTATAAAATGCGACGACGAAAAACATCATGTATTGCCGCTCTTGGATGGGATTTTTTGCAATGGAAACGGCGGCGGCTGCCGATGCGTAAAAACGCTGAAATTGCTCTGCGGTATAGAATTGGAAATCGTGCTGCGGGGCGTCTGGCATGGCCTTGCGTCGGCAGCGGAGCCGCCCGAAGGGAGATGTTGGGATGATGCGGAGTTCGACGGCGCGCGCGAACATGGATTTTGTAATTGCGTAGACCTCGGAGATGGTATTGGGGGCGAGGCCCTTACTGTGCAGGGACGAGACCCAATCGGCAACGTGCCGTGGGGTGACGGCGCGCATACGCAGCGGGCCGAAAAATGGGATAGCGTGCGTGCGCAGGCGGGCCTCATGCGTGGCGAGCGAGGATGCACGCACTTCGTTCGATTTGTATTTGAGATACTGCTGGGCAAACTCGGCGACGGTGAGGCGGTCGTCGGCGGTAGGGGCGGGGGATTTGGCCTCGGCGCTGAGCTGGCGCTCCATCTCGGCGGCCTCGGCCTTGCCGTAGACGATGCGCTCGATCCGGCGGTAGGCCCCGGTATCGGGGTCGGTATAATTGACGCGGACGCGATAGCCCTGCAGGCCGTCGCGCTTTTTTTGTAATTTTGTGATCGGCATGTTCGTGCGCTCCTTGGGGGAATCAGCTGCGGAACCAGCCGACGCGGGGGTTGCACAGGTCGTAGGCCAGTAAAAAGGCAAGGACGGCGACCAGAGCAAGGCAGATAATGCCGAGGGCGTAGCAGATGTGGGAGCGGTAACGGGCGAGGCGCTCGAGTGCGGCGATGCGGGCGTCCTTTTCGGCGAGGAGGGCATCGCTGGGCTGCGCAGCGGGTGCGGCTTCGGGCGGCGGGAGCAGGTCGGGGAGGACGTCGGACAGCGGGACCTCGGCAGCGGCGACGAGGTCGACGACTGTCTGCAGGCCGGGATTTTCGGTGCAGCCGGAGAGAATGCGGGAGATCGTGCTGACGGGGACGCCGGAGCGCTCCGCCCACGCGGTGAGGGTGAGGCCGGACTTTTGCTTTACGGCATTGAGTCGGTCACAGATCTGGGGCATATGGTGTCGCCTCCTGACGATTGCAGTTTTGGATACGGATTTTTGCAAAAAGCGGGCGCAGTTCCCGGTTCTGGCCATGGTTTCCCGCGGCGGGGCGTGGTACGATGCGGGTGCAAAGGGGGCGCGACGGATGGAGCGATGGATCAAGTACCGGTTTGTGCGGGAGTACCGGCGGATGCAGCCGGACGGGAGGAAGCGCGTGGAGCGAGCCAGAGATGAGCTGAGGCTGGCCGCCTGTGGGGGACGGCCAGCCTCGGAGGAGGAGATCGTGCGGGAGTTTCTGCGGCTGCCGCCGGAGGGGCGGCGGGAGGTACTGGACGTGCTGGAGATGTGTGTGCGTCAGGGGTGGCAGTGGCCGCAGGGGGAATATCCGGCCGCCCGAGCCTCTTCGGCGGAGCTGTAATAGGCCCGATTCTGCTCCTCCGGGAGATAACTGCAGGTCGAACGGTGGAATTTGCCGGTAGCGGTATTGGCAATGTATGATGTGCTGGTCGGCTCGGAAGCGCGAGCCGCAAGCCATTCTGCCATCGCGTCCCGGCCAGTTTCGGGCTGCCGCTCGGCGACGCGATATGCACTGAGCTCCTTCTCCAGCTCGTTGATGCGGGGCTGCATGTACTGCTTGCCTTCCCAATAGCCCTTGTTCCGGCCGTTGATATATCCGCTCTCTTTCCCGGCGGCATAGCCGCGATTATATGCAGGGGTAGCCTCATCGTTTTTCCCCTCGACATAGCCCGAGGCATGGCCGGAGTCGAAGCCACGCTGATAGACGGAGCTATCCGGCTCGGCGGCGGCGAGGACGATGATGAGCACGACGGACAGGATCAGGGAGAGGGCTGTTACAATGTTTTGCACAATGCGGCGGCGCTTTGCAGCGGGGGATGGATAATCAGGCATAAGCAACACTCCTTTCAAAGCAAGTATACCATAAAGCGGCAGGGGATATCAAGCGGCACATTGCACAAATAATATGGGGTAAAATGCACAAAAATGCTAGAATGCGGGGGAGGGGCAACCCTTACGACGGAAAAGGAGGAAACAAGATGGACATTTTGGCAGAGGTGATCGGGGAGCTGGCGCACCTGACGGAGGCGGAGCTTTACAGTTTGCTGCAGTTTCTTCGGGCGCTGCGGCGCAATTCGCGTTTAGAATATGAAAACGATGCGCTATAATATAAGCAGGGGCGCAGGGTAGTAAGCGTTTATCGATCCTTTCTTTCGTTTTCAGTGCACAAGCAAAAATCTCCTTTCTTTTTGCAAAACAGGGCAGTCACCGTTAGCAGACCGGTGGCTGCTTTGTTTTATTTGCGGAAGCATCGGGCAGCGCGGCCGGGGGTGCGGAGGTGCACCAGAGCACTCAAGCTGCAGAATGGGTGCGTACCGGGCGCTCAATGAGCGCCGCTACCGATGGTGCCTACAGGCCGGTGCGGGGCGCGGGTGCGGAGCCGGGAGGGGACAGCGCGGCCCCTCTACAGATGCCCTATCGGATCGGGCAAAGCAAAAGCCCGCAGCGGGTGCTGCGGGCTTTGCGCTATTTGCCGGGGTCGTCGGCGCGGCGGGCAAGGATCTCCTCCATAAAGTCGGCCAGCTTGGGCCAGAACTCCGGCGGGAGGTCGGCCAGCGCGAGCAGGAAGTCCCGGCGAAGGTCGCCCGGCGGGGCCTCCGAAAGGCTGCGCGCGAGGTCGAGGATCTCCTGCCGGAGGGTCCGCTGGACGTACATCTCGCCCTGCCCCTCCCGCAGCCAGAGCTCCGAGACGCCGTAGACTCGACAAATGTCGAGGATCGTCCGATCCGAGGGCTGCCTTGCGCCGGTGCAGATGCCGGACACATAGGGCTGGCTGAGATGCAGGGCCTCAGCAAATTTTGTGCGGGTAATATTTTGGGCGGCGATGACCTGCGCAATGCGGTCATTGATCGTGCCGGACATGGTATCACCTCCTCTCGCAATTAGAATAGCACAGCAGGAGGCGCAAGTCAATAAAGAATATTGCTAGGGCATAAAATAGGGGTTGACAGCAGCGCTGAGTAATGATATAGTATAGCCAAGCAATATTCAAGCAAAGCCTAGAAATGAGGAAAAGGGAGGAGGCGAGAGAAATGAAAACCATCTTAATTAAATTCGTTAAGGCCAAAACGACTTGCAAGTGCGGGCACTACAGCACAGAAGAAGAGCAGTCGGATCTTGCCGTCTGCGATATGGACGACGATGTCGCTGCCGATCTCCTCGAGAAGCAGAAGGACAGCCGCTACGTCAAAGCGGGACGGTCCAAGGTCAGCGTTACGAGGCTCGTGCGGACGATGGCATATCTGAGCGGATATGATCGCGCAGAATTTGTGGGCGCGTTTGAGGTAACCGTAGCGCAGGACTGCGAGCCATGACAACGACGGAAAAGGTCGCCAACGCGGCGAAGCAGTCGCTCGGCATCCTGCTCCGGCCGACAGAGGAGGAGCGGGAGGCGCTGAATCTGGTGCTGCAGACCTGTGTGGAGGGCGGAATGGCCGCAGGAAAGGCCTATCGAAAAGTTTTAAAGCTGAAAGGGGAAAAGCAATGAACAACGAAAAGAAGATCGAGATCCCGGCGATGCCGGAGAAATACCGGCTGATCACGGCCGACGAGCGCATGCGCCGCACGCGCAGCCAGCTCCGCCGGGCGGCCAAGATCGCGATGGGGTACATCACGGAGTAAGGGGGTGAGGGCATGAGCGAAAGCCTCAAGCAGATGACGGACAAGCTGCTGACGCTGGCCGGGCAGATGACGGCGGCGGAGATGGCAGCCGTCAAGGGCTGCATCTACGGCATGATTGTTGCCGTGGATAAGCGGAATGAGTGAGAGAGCGCGGGGGCCAGAGATTGCCACGTCGGCCTTCGGCCTCCTCGCAATGACAAAGAAGGAGGACAATGACATGAGGACCGGGCGGGTGCGGGTCCCGCAGGTGCGGGATATCGAAACGGCGCTGCGGCTCTACTACGAGCGGCTGGAGCTTAGCAACAAGGATATCAAGGAGCTGTTTGAAACATCCACCGGGACGGTGTACCGGCTCAAGGCGATTGCCAAGGAGGAGATGGATGCAATGGGGCTCCAATGTTGGAACGCCACCCACGTCAACACCGAGGCGGCCTACAAGGCGTGGGGCCTCGATATCCAGAAGATGGAGCGAAACTACAAACGGCTGCAGTCCCTCCGGCTCAAGCCGGAGGGCGCGGTGGGCGGCGCGTGATCCGCCCGACCTGAGGGCGCGCAAGGGACGGCCGCGGCGAGAGCACAAGCCGCGGAGGGCAGGCTCGATACCTGCCGCCCTCTCCAAATAGAGGAGGAATGTCAAATGAAGAATTTTGCGAGGCTCGTGAAGAGCACGGAGGCCATGGCGGCGGCGCTCGTCGACGCGGCGTGGTGCAGGAGCTGCCAGTACAACCAGCGGGGGCTCTGCCTCTACTGCCGCAACGACGGAGCGGACGATACGATGGCCGAGGCCTGCACGAGGCGGGCGGCCGAATGGCTGCAGGAGGAAGCAGAATGAACTGGATGAGCAGCGCGGCGCAGATCGAGCAGGCCCGGCTCGACGAGCTGAACCGCAAGGCGGAGGCCAGAGCGCAGGCCCGCAGATGCCGGGAGGCGGAGCTGCGGGCGGCCGTGGCCGAGCAGAGGGCCAAGAAGGCCAGAGCGGACGCGGACCGCAAGGTTGCGATGCTGGTGCTGGCAACGGCCGCGATGGCCTGCATGATCCTCGGGGTGTGCGTGATGCGCGCCTCGGCGTGGATCGGGGCCGGTCTGCTGGGCGCGGCGGCGATGCTGGTACGATGGATCCACGCGTCGTAATGGCTACGTGCGTCTGCCGCGCGTGCCGGTATCTCCGCGAGGAGGACGCCGGGAGCGATGCAAAATTTTACCGTTGCGGGGCGACGGGGCGCGTGGTAGAGCACGCGCCGCTCTGCGCAAAATGGCCGAGCACGCCGATGTGGCGCTGCCCGGCCGCAAGCATCAGAAAGGAGCTGCACAGCATGGAGAGGAGACACAAGTGGGAGCCCGGCGAGCGGGTGCTGGCGGTGTGCACGGGGACGTGGCACTACGGCGTCGGCGTGATCCGCAGCGGGCCGGACAAAAACAACCGGTACGTCGTGGAGTTTGATCGCGACGGCCTGCGCAGCGGGTGCCGGGTGATCGGGAGGCCTTGATGGCCCGCCAGAAGGAATATAACCGCCGCCGCGCGGCCGAAAAACGCGCGGCAAGAGAACGAGCAGAACCGCGAGAAGACCATTGCAGGATCGCTGGAGCGATACCTAAGGGAAACCAAAAATAATGAACGATAAGGAGACACAAATGGATCAGTATTACATCGTCAGAGGCGATCGCAGCGGCGTCTTTTTTGGGCAGGTCGCTGCGCGGAACGGTCAGGAAGTCGAGCTGCGCAATGTGCGAAAAATCTGGTACTGGAATGGCGCGTGCGCGGTGGAGCAACTAGCAGTGGGCGGTGTGGAGTACCCAAGCGAATGCAAACTTACCGTCGTTGTGCCGGAAATGGTTGTCACGGACGCAATCCAGATCATCCCGTGCTCGGACAGGGCGGCGAAGATTCTGAGCGAGGTAAAGGTATGGAAGTGCTGAAAGAGGCGGCGGATCGGTTTGCTGATCCAGCAAACCGCTACGGCTACGGCTACGGCTACGGCGACGGCTCCGGCTACGGCTACGGCTCCGGCTACGGCGACGGCTCCGGCTACGGCTCCGGCTCCGGCTACGGCTCCGGCTACGGCTACGGCTACGGCTGCCACTACAGCCCCGACAGCGGCTACGGCCGCGGCTACAGCGACGGAATCTTGTCCCTTTGTGGTCAAAGGGTATACCAAATTGACGACGTTTCGACGCTCATTGACCACGTACACGGCGGCGTTGCGATGGGACGAATCTTGCGAGAAGACTTAACAACCGAGAGATGCTACATCGTCAAGCAGGGCAGCCTTTTCGCCCACGGGGAAACGCTCCGCGCGGCAATGGAGGCGCTGCGAGACAAGCTGCTCGAGGGGATGCCGCTGGAGGAGCGCATCGGGGAGTTTGTAAAAGCCCATGAGTGGGGCAAGGCGTACCCGTCCGCCGATTATTACGGCTGGCATCGCAGACTCACGGGCTCGTGCGAAATGGGACGGTCGGAGTTTGCCGCCGCCCACGGCTACAAGCTGACGGCAGACGAGCTGCTGACGGTCGAGGAGTTTATCGACCTGACCAAGGGCAGCTACGGCGGGGATATCATCCGCAGGCTGCGGGAGGCCTACAACAAAAAGGAAGGAGAAGCAACGTGAAAATGCACTTTTGGAGGAGAAAAAAGCGGGAAGAATCTCCCGCGGGAAACATCTGCGCCAGAAATAGGGAAAACGGAATTGTTGCCGTGATGGAAAACGCCCAATGGGCCAGTGTATCAAACTTCGGGGGAGTAGCGGTCGCCATGGGATGCAACGGGAGAGCAACAGCTAGGGGGTATCTTGGTGTGGCGCTGGCCACGAGAACGCAAGGGGAAGCCAAAGCTGTGGGAGAGTGGGGATTAGCCGTGGCTACGGGGATGCTCGGAGAAGCCAGAACCGAAGGCGCTGACGGCGTGGCTACGACAACCAATGCTGGCGGCAGAGTGATGGGCGCGCGCGGCTGCGCGCTGTTCGCCGTCGAGCGGGCAGATAGCGGCAAGATCTCGAGCGTCGCCGCCGCCATCGTCGACGGGGCGAACATCAAGCCAAACACGTGGTACGCCTGCAGGGGCGGCGAGCTTGTGGAGGTAAGAATATGACAGTATACATTGCCGGTGGGATCACCGGCGACGAAAACTATAAGGCGCGGCTCGCGGCCGCAAAGCGGATGCTGCTGCGGGAGAGCGAGGACCAACTGGACAGCACGGCGTGGTATTACGGCTCGCCGAGGGCTGACACGGTGCTGTCCCCTGCGGAGCTTCCGGCGGGGTGGCCGGGCAAGGTATACATGGACGTGTGCCTTGCGATGATCCGCGCAGCCGACCTCGTGGTATTTTTGCCCGGCTGGGAGCAGAGCCGCGAGGCAAGCCTAGAGATGGAGTACTGCTGGCACCAGATCAAGCCGGCGTACAAAATCCAGCAGGAGGAGCTGGAGGCATGGATGGAGGAATGATAAGCAAAGCAATCCTCGGCGACTGCATGGATGTGATGCGGAAATATCCGGACAAGTACTTTGATCTCGCGGTCGTCGATCCACCCTACGGAGACGGGGGGGGTAACTTTAAGGGACAAGCAAAAACTCGATTCGGCGGCCGCTTCGACGCGTTCAAAAGTGACGCGGACGGGCGGGAAGTGGGCAGCAAAGTACGCAAAAAAATCGTGAGCTGGGACTATGCCCCCGGCGAGGATTATTTTGAGGAGCTTTTCCGCGTGTCCAAGGAGCAGATTATCTGGGGCGGAAACTATTTTGCGCTGCCGCCGAACCGGTGCTTTTTGGTTTGGGAGAAAACCAACATCCCGGAAAAGTTTACGATGGCGATGGCCGAATACGCCTGGTGCAGCTTTAACGATAATGCGAAGATCATAAAGCTATCCAGCGGGGGCATAGTCGGCCGGTTCCACCCGACGCAGAAGCCGGAGGATCTGTATCGCTGGATTTACCGGAATTACACCAAGCCGGGGGACAAGATCTTAGATACGCACCTCGGGAGCGGGAGCAGCCGCCGGGCGGCGTATGATTTTGGATTGGATTTTACAGGGATCGAAATCGAACCGGAATATTTTGCAAAACAGCAGTCCGCGTGGGCGGAATACACCGCGCAGGAGCGGCTTTTTTAGGAGGTGAGACAGGATGGACGCAGGCAGCAAAAAAATAGCGCGCGTGTTTCCGCGGCGGACGTCCGCGACACCGAACGACGAGTTGGCCTTTGTGGGGGCTATAACGATGGAGACGATCGCAGCCATAGCGAGATCGGAGCCGTCGGAAATCCATATATCCGCAACGTTCACGTGGGATTTGCCGGATGTGGATGAGCTTTATGAGAGCTATTCCGTTTTTGGGATCCCAGTTGAGGTAGGAGGCCCCGCCTTCGGTGATCGGATGGGCGACTTTGTGCCGGGGCTGTACATCCGGGAGGGCCTTGTGTTCACGTCGAGGGGATGCACCAAAAACTGCTGGTTTTGCAGCGTCCCGAAATGCTGTAACGGGGAAATTAGAGAGCTGCCGATCGTGGACGGATGGAACATACTCGATGATAACGTGTTGGCAACCTCTATGGAGCACTTCCGCGGCGTGTGCAACATGCTCATGCGTCAGCCGGAGCGCGCCGTATTTTCTGGGGGACTTGAGCCGAGCCTGCTAACAGCAGAGCACGCAAGGCTCCTCGCGGCAGTGCGGCCAAAGCGCATATACACGGCATACGATACAAAAGACGATTTAGAGCCGCTGCGGGAAATGGGGAGACTGCTCCGGGAAGTAGGGATAACAGAGCAATCTAATGCACTGGCCTGCTATGTGCTAGTAGGGTATGAAGGCGACACATTGGAAAACGCTGAGGAGCGGTGCCGAGAGGCGATGGAGGCAGGCGCTATGCCATTTGCCATGTTATACCGCGACGAGTCAGGGCGTGCACCAGACAAAGAGTGGAGGAGATTTCAGCGGGAGTGGGCTAACAGGATAATCGTCGGGAGAAAGCTAAAGGATTACCGGAACGCTCACGGAAGAACTGAACAGGCGGATCGACAATGAACATTGGTGAGGCCATCGACAGGGCGGTAAAAGCGAAGTGGAGGGCAGATCTGATCAACATGCTGGCTGATGCCGGGCGTACGCTGGAGCACGCAAATCTAAGGGCCAATGGGAACGTATATCAAGATATCAATGTAGGGTTGCTGTTGCTGGAAGCAGCCCGGAGCCTGCAGGAATGCCAGAGCGAGCTAGAGCCGGAAAATCCGGACGACGTGGTGGTCAAAGTCGAAGTGCCGGACCGCTGGCCTATGACAGAGGCAGGTCAGCGGCGGGCCGCGCAGGAGGCGGCTGCGCCGAAGCCCATGACAAACGGCGACCGCATCCGGGCGATGACGGACGAGGAGCTGGCGGAGTCGGATGAGCTTTTGAGTGGGCTGTGCAACGTGCTGCACGGACAGGGCTATCCCTGTGAGGCAAACACATGCCGCGAGTGCCTGATCAAATGGCTGGGAAGCCCAGAAAAGGAGGCTGCGCCGGAGCCGGTGACCAGCGGCGACCGCATCCGGGCCATGACGGCCGAGGAGCTGGCGGAGCGCGAAAGACTGGAGAGATTATACGAGGAAACAAGGCAGATCGCCGATCGCAGGGCATGGGACGAGACGTCGCGGACGATGGCATACAACTGCGGACAGGAGGCCAATGATGGGCAATAGCTATGCGGAGCGGGTGCAGCGGGACCGGCAGCGGTATCTGGACATCGGGCTGGACTCCGGGGCGCAGATCGTGCACGACATGCTGTGCGTGGCGCTGCGGGACAAGCAGGCGATGGGAGACGACGTATGGGGCCGGGAGCGCATCGTGCGTCTGCTGACGAGGCTCAACGAGCTCAAGGAGGAGTTTGGACCGGCCTTCCGGCCGGGCCCGGAGCAGGACTACATGCAGGAGCAGCTCGACGGCGCGCTGCGCGAGATCTTTGGCGAGGAAACGGTGCCGTTTGCCGTGCGGCATCCCTACATCCGGGAGATCGATTACACCAAGAGGAGGTGACGGCATGGCAAAGACGGGAAAGAGCAGCTCGGCCGCAAAGCGGCTGCGTGGCCGGCCGAGGCGGCACAAGCCGCGCCTGTGCCGGTGCTGCGGGCGGGAGATGGAGCCGACGCAGGTATGGATCTGCGCCTCGTGCGAGGCGGCGGGGCGGACGATCCCGCGCGCCTGCAGCGTGCAGAGCGGGGCGGAGCTGCTGGCGATCGCACGGGCGCGAGAGGCGGCCGAGGAGCCGATCCTCGAGGGCTGGGGCCTCGACGAGGTCGAGGCGCTGGCGCGGTACCTCTGGGATAACGGGGCCAAGGCCTACGGGTCCTACGGCAAGCTGCGCGGATGGTGCGATAACGTCGGATGGCTGCCACCGCTGCCGGAGGGGCTGTGAGATGGCGCGGGACAAGTATTTTTTTACGGAGCCGGTACCGATGCAGGTGATCCTGCGGGACGGGCGCGTATATGAGGAGCGGGCCTACTGCCCGACAGACGCGCGGCTGGCCGTGGCGGCGCACGGAGAGGCCGGGTGGGAGGACGTGATGGACGCCAAGGTCGCGATCTCCACGGAGGCGATGCGGGCGGCGGGGTATCTCCCCAAGCCCTAAAAAACAAAAAGCCGGGAGCCTCGCAGGAGGCTCCCGGACGGGTGCTGCGCTCAGCTCCGCAGGGATGCGGGGCCGAGCGGAACGGCCGGAAAGTTGACGGAAACTAACACGGGGGCGATGGTAGGATATTAGGCAAGATTAGACGGGACACCACCAGAGGCCCTCGCACAGGGCATCGTAATCCCTAGGATCGAGCTGGTCGCGTGCCCACTCCTTGGCCTGCGCCTCCGACATAACGGAGATGACGCGGTCGTCCTCCGTGGCGGTAAAATAAGTGTCATTAACGGCCTCATACAGGTAGAGGTGATCGAGATGCCGGATACTGTGATCAAAGTAGTTATCCCCGATGCAGCAGGCAAGCTCCGGGTCATACACCCCTCTGCGAGGGACGGGGACGATGTGCTGCCCATGGAGATCGACTCGGCCATGCCCCATAGGGATCACGCCTGCGTCGACAACGACCTCCGAGACCTGGGCGGTGACATCAACACAGGTGGGGTCGGGGTAGAGGGCGTCTGCGCAGCACAGGATCAGGGACGGGTGGAGCCAGTCGCAGACGTCGCCGAAATCCGGGTCGTCCACAGTAAGCAGGTGCCCGACAAGCCACTCGTTAGTCTTGTTGGGGATGGGCCAGTAGACCCTGTGATGATGGCCGTCTGCATCGAGGGCGTCCGCCTCAAACCACGGGGTGTGCCACTCCGGCGGCTCCATGTCAAGGTCCAACTCGCGGGGGACATACGGCTCGCCGACCAGGCGAATGGGATATTTGTCCATAGATCAATCCTCCTCGGGGGGATCGGACTCGGCCGGGGCCAGGGCATCCGGGCTGGGCAGCAGGCCGAGGCACTGCTGCAGCATGAGCCGGACGTAGAACGGCGGCTCGCGGCGCTCGGCCGCCCAATCCTCGACTGTACGGTACGCGATGCCAAAGCGCTCCGCCAGCTTGCGGTTGCTGAGACCGGCGGCTTTGGCGATCTCCGGGACGGTACGGTGCGCGGCATCCCAGATCTGGCCGAGAGCGGCCAGACGGGCATCGGGGATGGGGTCCTCCGGGGCGTCCCCCCAGATCTCGGAGAGCGCGAGGTCGGAGACGAAGAAATCGCGCTCGGAGTAGGCAAATACCTCATTGAGGCAAGAGCGGTACTGTTTGATGGTCATGATGATTACCTCCTTTCAGGCGTAGCGCTGCATACCGCAGACGGCCTCATAGATCGCGTCCGCGATCTCCTGCATGGTCATGTGGCGGGCGGTGTTGCAGATCTTGATGACGTTGGGGCTGTGGTACACCGTCCAGCTGTTGCAGCCGAGCGAGCACTGGAAGACCGTCCAGACCTCACCGGTCGCGCGATCGTAGAACAGCTCGTCGTAGAGAGCGCGGTCGCTGTAGTTGCGGGTCTCGCCGCTGGCGGCCTTGAGGCCCTTGATCGTTAATCCGTAAGTGTTGACCTTTGCCATGATGATGATCTCCTTTTTTTGATTTCCTCTTGGGTTACTTTCTGACTGTATTATACCACGCAATGCGTGGTATGTCAAGAGGCCAGGAGAAAAAACATGCACAAAAACAAAATTAAAATTTGTGCAGAATGCACAAAATGGACGAAATAAGCGCCAGCCAGAGGCTGCGGCGGGGGCCGATCGGAGGATCGGGCCTCGCCGGAACCGCCGGAAGGGCGACAAATGGGAACCTTGACAGCCGAACACACGGGAAACGCACGCGTGCGATTTTTGAAACACACGTGTGCGTGATACCATATTAAATACGCGCGCACGCGCGTATTTATCGGCTTGCTGAAAGATTATGTATAGCCCCGCAGTGGCGGGAGAAGGGAGACCAGGGTGAAAATCATGGAGCGGACCTATCGTTGCAAAAATGGCGTTGTGGAAAAGACGCGGTATCACGTCGGCGACAACGCTCGTCCGCGCGGGCGCAAGACGGGCGTGACGACGCCGCGGCAGCAGGAGCAGAATTTTAACACGGCCGTCCGCCGCCTGGCACGCCTGCTCAACTGCAACTGCACGGCGGACAAGGGGCTGCTCGTGACGCTCCGCTTTGCGGACGAGGGGATCGACAAGCTGCGCGAGACAGCCGGAGACGATCCCGACAAGCTCCGCGATGCCGCAGAGCATCAGGCGATGCTCTGGCTGCGCCGCCTGCGCCGGAAGGACAAGGGCGTGATCCCGTTTTACACACTCTCGGCGAGCGACATGGACGGCGACACCGGCGAGCTGGTGCGTCTGCACGTGCATATCTGCATGGAGACGGACGGGAGCCTCAGCTGGGATATGCTGCGGGACGCCTGGACGCTCGGGAGCGTCAACATCCGCAGCCTCCGAGGCCAGGACGACTACAGCCCGATCGCCTACTACATGCTCAAGCAGGTGCGGCGCGTGCCGGACCGCAAAAAATACAAAGTCAGCCGCGGGGCCGCTCTGCCGACGACGGAGGAGCGCGAGGTCGTGCTGTGCACCAAGATGCGCGCGCCGAAGGGCGCGAGAGTGCTGGAGGAGAGATACGTCGAGGGAGAGGCCGGGGCATATCTGCGCTATGTGCCCCGCAAGCGCGGCAAAAAGCTCGGCGGGCACAAAATGACGGCCCGGGAACTGCTGGAAAACGGAGAAAATCGAGAAAAAGAAAGTTGACTCGCGGTCCGCGCGGGGGCATGCGCAGGCGCGGACCAAACAAACGCGCGCGCGGATGGGATATGCCGCGCCGATCATACGGGAGGACTCTGCCTGAGCGGCGCTCGGGCGGGGATGGGACCGCTATGCCGCAACGGTATAGCGGATATCGTGCATACAAGGGAGGCGAGGGGATGAGTTTCCGGCGGATGAGCGGGATCCGGCTGCCGTACCGGCGGCAGGGCCTGATCTATTTTACGCTGCTCAGCTACGAGGACATGGGCAAGGCGGGCAAAAAACGGATCGACGCCAAGCTGCTCGAGGCGGCCTACGGCGAGGAGGCCTTCGCCGCTGCGCTGCGGGATTGGTGCTGCGGCAGGATGACGGTGCAGGCGGCGGCGATCGCGCACGGCGTCAGCGAGAGCACGCTCTACCGGGCGCGCAAGCGGCTGTATGAGGCATGGTAACGCGGCAAAAAAGTTGACGGCAACTAACACGGCTACCGTGGTATCCTAACGGCAAACAGGGAGGGATGCACATGGGCCGGAAAAAGGCTTACAAGCCCGCAGCGCTTCGGCGCGCAGTGCAGGAATACTTTGCAGCGCTGCGCTACCGGGAGCCGGTATACCGCGAGGAGCCGGTGCTGGACGACGACGGGCAGCCGGAGTTTGACCGGTACGGACACCCGGCGACGCGCTTTGTGCGCGTCGTGACGGAGGACGGGACGCCAGCCAGCAGGACGAGCTGGGTCAGCCCGCCAACGATCACGGGGCTGTGCGGGAGGCTGGGCATCAGCCGACAGACGTGGAGCAAGTATCTGGCCGCCGAAGAGACGCACGACATCTGCGACGAGGCCAAGCGGGTGATCGAGACGTACCTGCAGGAGCGGCTCGAGGACAAGAACTCCGCAGCGGGCGCAAAATTTGCGCTGCAGGCAAACTACGATTGGCGCGAGCGGCGAGAGATCAGCACCGACGCGCCGACGAGAGCCGCGATCGCGGGCGGCGAGATGACGATGGACGACAAGCTGGCGCTGCTGCGCGAGATCCAGGGCATGCAGCTGCCGGGGACGGAGGGGACACATGACAGCGACGATACTGTTTGAGCGGCTGCGGCAGCTCAAGCCGATCCCGGCGGAGATCGACGACACGATCCTGCTGGACTGGCTCAACCAAGTGGAGGGACAGATCCTCCACGAGATCTTTTTGCTGGCCTTGAGCGAGATCACGCCTTATTCGGCGACGCCAACCGAGGCGCTGGCCGCGCCGTATCCCTACGACGGGATCTATCTGCTGTGGATGGAGGCGCAGGTCGACTTTGCAAACGGCGAGTACGAGCGCTACACCAACACGATGCAGCGGTACAACACCGCGTGGAACGATCTGGCGCGGCACATTGCCAAGTGCATCCGGCCGGTCTACGGCAGGGCCGTGGAGCAGGGCTATTACCTGAGCGCCTACGGGATCGCCAAGGCGCACGGCTACACCGGCACGGAGGCCGAGTGGCTGGCAAGCCTCAAGGGCGCAGCGGGCGCTCCGGGCAAGGACGGCAAGCCCTTTCACTGGCGCGGGGCGTGGGATGCCTCGACATCATACGCCAAGCTCGACGCCGTGGAGCACAACGGCAGCTGCTACGTCTGGACAGACGATGCCGACAGCACGGCCGGAGACGAGCCGGGTGTGGACGAGCTGTGGGAGCTGTGCGCGGCCAAGGGAGCCAAGGGAGATCCCGGAGCCAAGGGCGATCCCGGAGCCAAGGGCGACCCCGGAGCCAAGGGCGATCCCGGAGCCAAGGGCGACCCCGGAGCCGACTACGCGCTGACAGAGGCCGACAAGACGGAGATCGCGGGCAAGGTAACGGAAGACGGGCTGGAGTTTACACTCGCAGACCCGCCGACCGGCGGCGATCTGCCGGAGGTGTTGGGCAATCTCGGGACGGCGATGACCGACGCGGCCGAGGGCGCGATCCCGATCGCCGACGGTGCGAACGGTTGGAGCGTCGAAAAGATCATCAAGACCTACACCGGAGACGCGGATCTGATCGGATACATCCCGGATACGGTGTGGGTGGCGGCGTATATGGCAGCGCAAAAGGAGCTGCTCAAACTGCTGCCAGATAGCGCGGCAGCAGACGCCGGAAAGCTGCTGCAAGTCGGCGCGGACGGCGCGGCGGCGTGGGGCAGCAAGCTGCCGACGGCGCTGAAAAACCCCCAAGCTCTGACGTTTACGGGCGCGGCGACGGGGACCTACGACGGCTCTGCGGCGCTGACGGTCAACATCCCTTCGGGCGGGGCTTCCGGCTCCGGCGGAGCACTCAAGGCGATGAGCGCCGTGGGCGGGTACATCGGCATTCCGGCGGCAGACCTGCCGGAAAACGGCGTGGTGTGGATGTGCTTCGGCTCCGGCGGCAACACGGAGCTGTATACCGGCACGGTGACGATCCAGGATGCCGGGATCGCAGTTAACGATATGCTTGTGATCACAAACGGGACAGTAAACCCGCTCAATCAGGTATCGTGGGTCAGCGATGGCCTCGCGATATACGGACTGTCGACGAGCGACTACCGGGGCGTGTATCAGGTGGTCGGAGCCGGAGGCGGATCGAGCTGGACGCTGCACACGAGTACGACTATACCGGAGGACGTCGCATACGTCCAACTGGACGGGCTGCCGGAGGATTGGCGAGAATTATGTATCCTGATTGAGGAAGGGAGCAAACCTGTATACCGTAAAACTGCGGATGATTCGGAACAGGATTACAATGTTATGGCGGGTAAAGCGGAAAGTTACAACATGGATAGTAGCAGCTTTTATATATACTCAGCCAAAGGGCGTAAATGGGCACATGTTAGCAGGCCGGGGGATAAACATTTTTTCTCCGTAGTATCGAGTTATGCCAAAGTGGGAAACTCCGGCTATTATGCATCTGCTGCTGCGTCAAAAACGAGTGCTTTGGAACAAGTCGATCCGACATCTATCACGTTATTTGGGTATGGGCCGCAAACCGGGAATGTGGTATCGGCCGGGACAACGGTAAAAATCTGGTATCTGAAGTGAAGCGAGGATCAAACGATGAAAATTTACGAAAACGGCGTGATCCGCGACATGACGGCGGAAGAAATCGCGGAAATGGAAGAAGCAAAGCTCCGGCATGAAGCAGCGGAGAAGCATAGACCGCTTACAGTTGATGAGGTAAGTGCGATGCTTATTAAACAACAGATCAACACGCTGGCAGTGGATGATCAGACAGCACTGCGGATGATCGCGTTTTATCCTGCATGGGAGAGCGGCAAGGCCTACACGGCGGGAGATAAGCTGGTATCTGGTGGCAAGCTCTACAAGGTGCTGCAGGCGCACACGTCGCAGTCAACGTGGGTGCCGGGAGCAGCGGGCACGGAAAGCCTGTACGCACGCATCGACGAGGAGCACGACGGGACAAAGTACGACCCGATCCCCTACGAGGGTAACATGGAGCTCTACGCCGGAAAGTATTACACGCAGGGCGGCGTGCTGTACCGGTGCACGCGCGACACCGGGAACCCCGTATACCATGTGCTGAGCGAGCTGGTGGGGCTCTACGTTGAGGTGGTCAGCGATGGCGGTTAAGGTGCTGGTCAAGGACGGGAAGCTTGCGACGTATGGGGGAAAGGTTGTGGAGGTGGAGGCGAGCGCCGCAGACGCTATCCAGCACGCGGATATCCCGGACTACATCAAGACAGCCGCACTCGCAGTTGCTCAAAAAGTTGCCGCGGTGCGGACGCCCGAGAGCATTGTTTTTTTGGCAGCTTCCGACGCGCATCAGTTGGATACAAGCGACAGCATCGTAACCGGCAATCTCCACGCGGGGATGGCGGCGAAAGCCCTTGCCTACATGATCCCGAATATCGACTTTGCGTGCTATCTCGGGGACTACACGGCGGGCAGCTCGACAACGACTCTCGCTGAGGGGCGTCAGCACATCAAAGAGATCAACGCAGACATTGACGAGGCATTCAAGGGCATTCCGCAGTTCCGGACGCTCGGAAATCACGACAGTTTGCAGTACAGTAAGGCTCAGAACGGGACCGTGCTGTCTGCGGCGGAGCTTTACGGGCTTGTCGGCGCGTATAACACCGGCGCGACCATGGGCAGCACGACGGAGGGCTACTGCTACCGGGATTTCGAGAGCAAGAAACTCCGCGTGATCTGCCTCAACACCGCCGAGGCGACGGAAAAGGAATACGTATCCGACGCGCAGAAGCTGTGGTTTGCGAACACGCTGAAGGCCGTCGGAGCAAAGACCGGATGGAATGTGCTGATCCTGTCCCATCATCCCCTTGACTGGGGCGCGGTCTGCATCATGAGCAACATTGTCAAGGCGTATGTGGACGGCGGGAGTATCGCCGTCAGCAGCGGGAATACCGTCAGTTTTACAGGGAGCAACGCTGCGAAGATCATCGCCGCAGTGCATGGGCATGTGCACGGCTTTAAGGCAGCAAAGCTCAACAGCATTTCCGGCGGTGTGGGGACGGAGTACAACGTCTGGCGTGTCGCGACGCCGAATATGTGCTTTGCCCGCAACAACGAGTACGGGCAGAACGGGAGCGCAGAGTATTACGGCATTGAGTTCGGCGAGGAAATGACCTACAACAAAACAGCAAACTCTGCGAAAGACACGGCGTTTGTGGTAAACGTCATCAATCCGAGCGAGGAAAAAATCTACAGCTTTTGCTATGGAGCGGGATATGACCGGGAGATTTTTACCGGGGTGCAGACCGTGCCGGTAACGGGCGTCTCGCTGGATGCGTCGCAAGGAGAGCTGACCGTAGGCGGCAGCGTTACGCTGGTAGCGACTGTACAGCCAAGCGATGCGACGAACCCGGCCGTAACGTGGAGCAGCTCTGCGCCGACGGTGGCCAGCGTCGCAAACGGCGTCGTGACGGCACTTGCAGCAGGAACCGCAGTGATTACCGCCACGACGGTAGACGGCGGCCATACGGCGAGTTACAACCTGACTGTCAAGGCTGCTGCTGTCGACCTGATCGCGACATATGGCGCAATTGATAACATCAGGCTTAGCACGGGGTCCGGCACCGAAAAAGCCGCGGAAGGTTATGTAACAGTGGGACACAATGCGCCAATCGATGTATCCAAGCAGACATATCCCAATGGGGCGATCATCCGCGTAACGGGTGCGGTAAACTGCAAGGGGAACGATTGGAGCACGACGCCGAACGGAGGCGATAGCGCATGGAGCATGTATACCAACGCAGCTGGGACGGCGTATAGTCACTCGGACTACATTACCGATAAAACCGGGACCATAGGGCCAATTACGCTGGACGCGGACAAAACCGGATTTACGGTTGACCTGGCGTCGCTTGATAAACGGTGGATAAAATTCTGCGTCAAGGGCACTGCAGCAAATCTCACGGCGACGTTGACGCCGAAGTGATAGGAGGGCCAAGCATGATCTATTTTGCACCGGGCATGTGGATCGAGGAGGGGATGCGGTACACCGACGGGATACGGCGGTATATCGCGATACGGTCCGGACAGGCGTTGAGCCTGACGGACGAGTACTATTTTGAGGCGCTTTAGCGCCGGGAGGAGGACAAGATGCAGCAGTATCAGTGCCTGCTGGTGGCCAACGAGTGCTACCAGCGCGGGAGGATGATGACGCCTACCAAGATCGTGGTGCACAGCACGGCGGCAAACAACACGAGCATCAGCCGGTACGTGCAGCCCGCGCCGGGTCAGACGGCCGGGCTGATGCAGTATCAGCCGCAGGAGCGCAAGCTGACGGCAGCAGAAACGAAAGCCGTCCTCGGAGCGAATCGCTATGGGAACGACTGGAATCGGGAAGGCCTATACGTCTGCGTGCACGCCTTTATCGGCAAACTGGCAGACGGCAGCCTCGCAGTATGCCAGACGCTGCCGTGGAAGATGCGGTGCTGGGGCGTCGGCTCCGGCAGAAAGGGCAGTTACAACGACTGCTCGATCCAGTTCGAGATCTGCGAGGACGACCACAGAGACGCGGCCTACTGCCGTGACACGTTTGAGCTTGCGGCCGAGCTGTGCGCGCACCTGATGCGGGCCTATCCCACGATCACGGAGATCGTGAGCCACAACGAGGCCGGGCAGCGGGGCTACGGCTCCGATCACAACGATCCGGATAACTGGTGGCCGCGGCACGGCTACACGATGGGGATGCTGCGGCGGCGCGTGGCGGAGCTGCTGGCGGGCAAGCCGCAGCAGGCACCGGAGCCGAGCACAAAGGAAATTTACCGCATCCGCAAGAGCTGGGGAGACGCAGCCAGCCAGATCGGGGCATACAGCGATCTCGGCAACGCGATCGCGGTTTGCCCGACGGGCTACAGCGTATACGGTCCCGGCGGCAAGGCGGTGTATTCCGGCGGCACGACCGTCATCCCCGACAACAAGGTGCAGCCGCCCAAGCAGTACACGGCCGGATACCGGCGCGGCTACGCCGTCCGGGCAAACGGCGGGCTCAACCTGCGCAAGGGACCGGGCACGCAGTACGCGAGCCTCCGCGTGATGCCGGACGGCAGCAAGTGCAGCTGCTACGGATACCATACGGGCGAGTGGCTGTACATCGTAGACGCAGCGGGCGCGACCGGGTACGCTAAGCTCGAGTATCTGGAGAGGCGGTGAGGCGGTGACGCAGGATGAGCTGATCCAAAAGCTGACGGAGACGGAGCAGCGCAGCAAAAGCAACACGCACCGGATCGATGAGCTGGAGCAGGACCAAAAGGCATTAAACAAGCTGGCCACGAGCGTGGCCGTGATGGCGCAGGAGCAGCAGACGATTCGGCGGGATGTGGCCAAGAGCGGCGAGGACATCAAGGCGGTGCGAAAGAGCATCGAGGCACTGCAGGCAGCGCCGGGAAAGCGCTGGGAAAAGGTTGTGGAAAAGATCATCCTCGTGGCAGTCGGCGCGGTCGTCGCGTGGCTGCTGGCGCGGATGGGAATCAAATGAGGAGGGAAAAACCATGAGGAACTGGGAAAAGTGGCTCAAGGCCGCCGCGATCCGCGCCGTGAAGACGGTGGCGCAGACGGCCGTGGCGACGATCGGCACGAGCGCCGTGCTCGGCGAGGTCAACTGGGCAGTTGTGGCCAGCGCTTCCGCGCTGGCGGGCGTGCTCAGCCTGCTGACCAGCGTGGCGGGCCTGCCGGAAGAAAAAACGGAATAAGGCCGGAAAGAGAGCGCCCTGCGGAGGACCGCGGGGCGCTCTTTTTGCATGCTTACACGGCAGTACAAGTTGACGGTAACTAACACGGCTTTTGGGGTAAAATGGCCAAAACCGGTGAGAGGAGGGGACAGCATGGCAGACAGCAGAGACGGCTACGCGGGCAAGATCGGCCACGGCGGACAGCAGTACGTCAAGGCACCTTTTGCCAAAAAGCCGACGGCGGATCAGAGCCGGATCCACACCGGCACGGACCTGCGCATGACGGCAGGCAAGAAGCTCAGCGGCAACGCGGGCAGCAACAAGTGACGCCCTGAGGGGCAGGAGGGGACACAATGGATTGGTATCAGAAGTTTGGGCTGCCGCAGCCCGAAGATGGCGCAAACGAGCAGGAGGTCGCCGCCCCTGACGCTGACGAGACTCCGGCAGGCGAAAACGGGCAGGAGATCGCCGAACCTGCAGAAACCGAAGAAGCGGAAGATCACGCGGCAGAGGCGCAGCCGGACGCGGAGGACGCTCCGCAGGAGGAGACGCAGCAGCCGCAGGACAAGGAGACCCGCCGCCAGCAGGCTGCGGCCCGCAGAGAGCGGGAGCAGCGGGAGGCGATCGACGCCGCACTGGCGTCAGAGCGGGCAAAGTGGGAAAAAGAGGTCTTTGGCAAGGCCGGGATCAAGGATCCGTTTACGGGCAAGACCGTGGAAAACATGGAGGACTGGAGAGCATTCCAGGCCGCCACGGCCAACGCCAAGCTGGCAAACGATCTCAAGGCCGGACGGCTGACACCGGAGGGGCTGCAGCAGGCCCTGATGCAGTCGCCGGAGATCCAGCAGATCCTCAGCGGAGCCAAGGAGGCGCAGCAGCGCGCCGAGGCAGCCGAGCAGAGAGCCGGAGCGCAGGAGTTTTCGCAGCGCCGCGAGACGGAGCTGGCGGAGATCCGCCGGATGAATCCCGCCATCAAGTCGCTGGACGACATCATGGCGATGGAGACCGGCTCCAAATTTGCCGATGCGGTACGCCGAGGCAATAACTACGTCGACGCATACCGGCTGGCCAACTTTGATGCCCTGCAGCGCGGCCAGCGCGCGGCGGGAGAACAGGCAGCGAGAAACGCTGCGGCCGGGCTGCAGCATCAGCAGCGGACACGGCAGACGACCGGAGACACCCCGGCACCCGTCCCGGCAGGGGTCAAGGCCTTTTATAAGGCACTCAACCCCAATGCGACGGATGCGGAGATCTCCGCACATTACAACAAGACACACAAGGCCGGATAACGGCCGGAAGGAGGACAAATGGCATTTTTACCGCAGAGCTACCGCGACGGGCAGCCCGAGCCGTGGGAATACCTCGAGGCATCCGCCATCGGGGCATGCACCGTCGGCATGGCGCTGACGCTCACGAGCGGCAAGCTTGCAAAGTGCACCGGCGCAACGCGGCCGGACTATATCAGCATGTACGGCGGCACGGTGGCTGCCGGGGACGTGATCCCCTGCATCCGCGTGCACGAGGAGACGATCTTTGAGACGGAGTGGAGTGCGGCCAACACCGCCGCGGCCGTCGGCCAGATGGTGACGATCGACACGACCGGCTCCAAGGCCACGGCGACCACGACCAACGGCGTCTTTGAGGTCGTGGCATTCAAGGGCACCGAGATCGGCGACACGGTCCGCGGCAGATTTATCCGCCCGGGCACGGTGACGAGCACGGGCTAACAGAGACAGGAGGGGAAATATTTGGCAGGAATTATCGTTTCGGAGTCCAGCAACGTGACCAACTCGCTCTTTGGCGAGCTGCAGTCTCCACTGCGCATGCTCTTGGAGAGAGAGTATGAGGCGTGGATGCAGAAGGAGGGCAATGCGCTGCAGGATCTCTTCGTAAACATGCCGATCACGACGGCGAGCACCACGCTCGGCGGGCTGACCGGCAGCAACAGTTTCGAGCCGGTCGGAGAGAACGGCGCATATCCGCAGGGCGGCATCGAGGATGGCTATTTCAAGACCTTCCGCCCCGTCACCTGGAAGGGCAGTTTTTCCATCTCCATGGAGATGATGGAGGACAAGCTCGACAGCGTGCTCAAGGGGCAGCCGATCCAGTTCCTGGACGACTACTGGCGCGCACGCTCCAAGTTTTTCTGGGGCCTGCTCGGCACGGCGCTGCAGAACAACGACACGATGCAGCTCGGCGTCGAGACCTTCTCGACGAAGACCAAGGACGACGTGAAGCTGTTTTCGCAGTCGCATAAGATCAAGCGCACCGGCAAGACGCAGAGCAACGCATTCTCCAACGCGTTCTCTGAGACTAACCTCGGCCTCGTGGCGACGGCAATGCAAAATCTCAAGACCGACAGCGGCGAGCCCGCGGGCCTTGAGCCGGACACCATCATCATTCCGAACGACGCCAAGGCCAAGGCCGACGTTTTCGGCGTGCTGGGTGCGTTCCACGACACCGGCACGGCCGCGAGCAACAAGTTCAATTACCAGTTCGGCAACTGGAACGTGATCATCGCGCCGTACCTCAACGCCTACATGGGGACGAGCGGCTACCCGTGGATCCTCGCCGATCTGTCGTACAACAAGCGCTACTACGGCGCCGTGGATGTCGACCGCAAGCCGCTGACCGTGCGCAGCGAGATCGCCGAGAACGACGCGAACGTATGGAAGGGCAACGCCCGATTCACGGGCGGCTTCTACGACTATCGCGCTTTCGCGGTGGGCGGCGTCGCCTTCGGCAGCACGCTCTCCTGATGGAGCGTAACTAAGTAAAGAGGGGGCAGGAAAATGGACGACAAGGCGCTGCAGGCTGCGCTGTGGTACAAGCAGCTGTGCGAGAGCAACAACGCCGTTTTCTTGCCCCTGTTTTTCGATCATCACCGGCACCTGATCCTGATGGGCGGCGGCGGCAGCGGGAAATCGATCTTCGCGGGCCGCAAGGTACTCGAGCGCTGCGCGACGGAGCCGGGGCACAGGATGCTCGTGGTCCGAAAGGTTGCCAAGACGCTGCGCGAGAGCTGCTTTGACCAGCTCAAGGCGCAGGCCATGCAGTACTACGGACCGGCGATCCGGATGATCCCGCGCGGAAAGAGCGGCGACATGTACATCACGTTTACCAACGGGAGCGAGATCCTGTTTGCCGGGCTGGACGACGTGGAAAAGCTAAAATCAATCCACGATATCTCGGGCATCTGGATCGAGGAGGCGAGCGAGCTGCTGGAGGGGGACTTTAATCAGCTGGACATCCGCCTCCGCGGCGAGCGCAAATATTACAAGCAGATCATCATCTCATTCAACCCGATTTCCATCACACATTGGCTCAAAAAGCGTTTTTTCGATCGTGAGGATGCGCGCGTCGTGACGAGCCGGACGACGTACAAGGACAACCGCTTTCTGCCGGAGGAGGACCGCCTGACGCTGGAGGCGTTCCGCGAGACGGACCCCTATTACTATCAGGTGTACTGCCTCGGGCAGTGGGGCGTGCTGAGCCAGACGATCTTCCGGCGCGATATCCTGATGGAGCGGCTGCTGCACTGCAAAAAGCCGATCCGGCGCGGGAGATTTGCCTACCGCTACGACGAGACCGCAATCACGGACGCCGCGTTTACGGACGCGGAAGACGGCGAGACGCTCGTCTGGGAGGAGCCGCAGGCAGGGCATCCCTACGTCATCGGGGCGGACACGGCGGGAGAAGGCTCGGACTGGTTTGTCGCCTGCGTCATCGATAACAGCACGGGGCGGCTCGTGGCAAAGTACCGCACGAGGACCGACGAGGATCTGTTTGCCCGTGAGGTATGGTGCCTCGGCATGTGGTACAATCAGGCCCTCGTTGGCATCGAGGCCAACTTTTCGACGCATCCGATCAAGGAGCTTTCCCGGCTGCGATATCCGCGGCAGTTCGTGCGGCAGGTCGAGGACAACCTGACGCATGTGGTGCGCGAGGCGCTCGGCTTCCGGACCGACCGCCTGACGCGGCCGGTCATCATCGCGGAGCTGCAGGGGATCATGCGTGAGCATCCGGAGCTGATCGACGATGAGGACTGCCTCAACGAGATGCTCACCTTTGCCCGAAACAGCAAGGGACGGCCGGAGGCGGTCGAGGGCGCGCACGACGACTGCGTGATGGCGCTGGCGATCACCTACTATGTGCGCCAGCAGCAGCGGGCGACCGTAGAGACGCGGCACAAGCGCGCAAAATGGGATAAAGATCAATGGGAGGACTACAGATCGGCCGACGCCACGGAGCGGGCCTATCTGATCAGAAAATGGGGCAACCCGTTTTGAAATAGGAGGACAACATGCTGCAAAATATCCGACAGCTGGCGGGAGAGCCGCCGGAGCTGACCGGCAACGCCGCGGCTGACACGGCCGCGCTCAACCGCTGGCACCGCAAGCTGATGGCGGGCCTGGAATATCTGTTTTGCGAGATCGAAAACGAAATGGACACGATCACCGGCGACCGGGCAGCCATGGCGGAGCGAAAGATGCAGGCCGCGAAAAAGCGGCTGGAACGGAGGAGACAGGATGGGTAGACTGCCGGGCATGGCCTATAGCTCCGGGATCACGCGGTCGCAGCAGGTGCAGTTCGGCGGGCTGCGGCACCACCCGAACGCCGGGGACGGCGAGATCTATGACATGGAGAATATGAGCGCGCGGGACTATCCCCTGCTGCGCTCTCGAGATAAGCGGCGGAACGGCGGGACGCTGACCGGCGCAACGGAGATGTTTTTTGACAACCACGCAATGTGGTACGTCGATGCGGACGGCTGGCTGTGGTACAAGTGGGCGCTGCTCAACCTCAAGGCAGCATACGTCGGGACGGGAGAGACAAAATTCGTGCGCTTTGGGGACCGCATCGTGCTGATGCCCGCGAAAAAGCTGGTGCAGGCAAAATACACCGTCAAGGGGAAGGCAGACAATCCGGCAGCCCTGCCGACGAGCGCCGAAAAGGGAACGGCATACGTCATCAACACCAATCCAAAAGATCCGCAGAACCCGAAATGGTCGCTGTTTGTATGGACCGGCGACGAGTGGGACAGCAGCATGGGCGCGTGGATCATAAACATGGAGGCGGAGCTGACGGCGACCAAGATCACGATCTCGGACGGGACGATCTACGGAGCCGCCGCCACGGCCAACACGCTGACGATCAATTCCCCGGCATCGGCCGATTTTGCAAAGGCGGGATTCCAGGTCGGGGACGCCGTGGAGATCGACGGCCTGACCACGGAGCCGGGCAACAACAAGATCGCGATCATCCGCGAGGCCGGCTCAAAGAGCCTCATCTTTTCGGATTATTGCTTTAAGATCCCGCTGAGCGCCAGCGGCGAGAAGCAGACCTCGTACAGCGAGACGGGGACGATCACGCTGCGGCGAAGCGTGCCGGACATGGACGTGTGCTTTGAGTTTGAAAACAGGCTGTGGGGCGCGGACAAGAAGGAGATCTTTGCCAGCGCGCTCGGCGATCCAACGAACTTTTACGTTTTTGACGGGCTGAGCACGGACAGCTGGTATGTGGAGCTGCAGACCCGCGGCGAGATCACGGGCGGCGTCGGCTGGCATTACCCCACGTTTTTCCGCGAGGGCTATATCCTGCGGATCTACGGGACGGACGCCACGACATTCCAGACGAGCGAGATCCTCGCACCGGGCGTGGCGCACGGCATGCAGAACAGCCTCGGCGCAGCGGGCGGACTGCTGTTTTACTACTCTCCGCAGGGCATGATGGCCTACGACGGAGATTACCCGCAGGACCTGCAGCAGGTTTTTGGGCCGGGTGAGTACAGAGGCGGCCTCGCACAGAGCGACGGAACGGACTACTACATCCAGCTCAAAAAGCCGGGCGCGGCGCCGCAGAGACTATACCACTACGACGGGCTGCGCGGCATCTGGACCGTGGAGGACAGCCCCGACATCGACAGCATGGCGCTGACGGAGGGCGCGGAGACGCTGCTGCCGTCCATCATCGCAATGACGACCGGCAAGGCGCTGACGACGCTCAAGGGGCCGGGCGGCCCGGAAAACACGGCGGCCGTGGAGAGCTTTGTGGAGTTTGCGGACTTTACGATGGAGTCGCCCAACCGGAAAGCCGTGAGCAAGCTGCTGCTGCGGCTGAGCCTGATGGGCGCGAGCGTGACCGTCAAGATCCAGTATGACAGCAGCGGGACGTGGAAAAGCGTGGCAACGCTGACCGCAGCGGGCAAGCGGAGCTATTACCTGCCGGTCGTGCCGCACCGGTGCGACCATTTCCGGCTCCGCATCGAGGCGACGGGAGAGTGGGCGCTGCACAGCCTCGCCATTGAATACTACGTCGGCAGTGCGCTGCATTAAGGAGGCAACATGGACAACGCAAAAAAGACCCTGCACAAGTGGCAGGATAAGCTGGACCGAAACCTGCAGGCCTACGCCGGGGAGCTTGACAAGATGGACGCGCGCGAGGTGCAGTACAAGGGCGGCCACGCGCTGCGGCCGCTCATCGAAAACGGGATCGACGAGCCGACGGACACCCCGCACGTCTGGAACATCACGTCGGAGAACATCGAATCGGAGATCGACAACAGTATGCCGACCGGGAAGGTAACGCCGAGCCGCCAGCAGGACAACCTGCTCGGCAAGATGATCGAGGCCATGCTCCTGGACGAGCTTGACCGGCTGCCAGCGGAGCGCATCAACGACCGCGCAGAGCGCACCTGCAAGGTGCAGGGCGGCGTGCTGTATCTCGTGGAGTGGGACAGCGCGCAGCGGACGCACACGACCGTCGGCGAGAACAGCATCACGGTGCTGCATCCCAAGCGCTACATCCCGCAGGACGGTGTGGAAGAGCCGGAGGACATGGACTACATGTTTCTCCGCATGCCGCAGACCAAGGGCTACGTCAAGCGCCGGTACGGCGTGGACGTCTCGGACGAGACGGAGGAGGACGCCAGCCTGCGCGGCGAGGAGGCCAGCACGGCCGAGGACCTCGTCACGCTGGAGACGGCATACTACCGCAACGAGCACGGCGGCGTCGGACGCATCGTCTGGGTGGGCGACACGGTCTGCGAGGAGCTGGAGGACTGCCAGAGCCGCCGCCTGCGCCGCTGCAAAAAGTGCGGGCAGACAGAGGCGGACTCGGCAAACTGGAAGATGGTCGGCCCGACCGTAAACGGCGAGTACCCGCAGGGGCTGCCGCCGGAGCGGCGGAGAAAGGACGCCTGCGCCTACTGCGGCGCGCGCAGCTGGGAGGAGACGGACGAGGAAGGACGCTGGATGACCATCGCCGACCTGCGCGAGAAGGGCGTCCGTGAGGATGTGCTGAACCGTCTGCAGGGGATGGCTGCACCGGAGCAGGCTGCGGCAGAGCCGGACTTTACGCCGGACGGGACAGCAGATAGCGCAGCGGGTAGTTTGACGCCGGAGGCAGAAAGCGGCACAGAGACGATTCTGGGACCTGAGACGCTGCCTCCGTACAACACGCAGACGCAGGCAGAAACGGAATACTGGGTGCCGTACTACCGCCCGAACATCTACCCCGTCGTGCTGCAGCGGAATGTAACCGCATGGGGAACGTTCCTGGGCGAGAGCGACTGCGACAAGATCCGGGACCAGCAGAACACGGTAAACCACCTGAGCCGCAAGATGATCACGCGCATCACCAAATGGGGTACGAAGATCGCGATGCCGGACAATCCCGGCCTCCGCATGGACGGGCAGGATCAGGAGCTGTGGTACATGCCGCAGTCCGATCTGGCGCAGGTAAAGCAGTTTGATTTTACCGGCGACCTCGAGTGGCCGTATGCGTACCTCAACCACGTATACGAGGAGAGCCGCCGGATCCTCGGCATCACGGACTCGTTCCAGGGCCGGACGGACACGACGGCGACGTCCGGCAAGGCCAAGGAGTTCTCCGCCGCGCAGGCGGCAGGCCGAATCGAATCGAAGAAGATCATGAAAAAGGCCGCATGGGCCGAGATCTTCGAGCGGCTCTTCCGCAACAAGCTCGCCTACTGCGAGGAAAAGCGGAAGATGCACGGCAAGAATGAGATGGACACGGAATGGAACTCGTGGGCATTCCTGGAGTGCGACGAGGCCGGAGAGCTCTACTGGAACGATCAGTTCCGCTTCAGCTGCGACAACGCATCCGGGCTGGCCGCGAACCGCGAGGCCATGTGGCAGGAGATCACGCAGCACCTGCAGAGCGGCGCTTACGGCAACCCGAGCGAGCCACAGACGCTGATCCGCTACTGGTCGCAGATGGAGATGCAGAATTACCCCGGCGCGGGGACGATCAAGAAGCTGCTGGAGGAGCAGGCTGCGCAGCAGCAGGCACAGGCGATGGCCATGCAGTCGCAGCAGGCCATGCAGCAGCAGATGGGCATGCCGCAGGGTATGCAGTAAGGAGGGGCCATGCAGTACGGATATAACAAGGATACGGACTACAAAAAGCTGATGGACGACGCGGCCGCGAAGGGTAATTATGCGCAGGCCGCGATCTATGAGCAGATGCGCAATGAGAAGATAGCGGGCGAGGGCCTGAACCAGTGGGCGCAGACGAACCAGTACGCCAACTACCTGCAGGGAGCCGGGGCAAACACCGGATGGAAGAACCCCTATCAGGAGGAGCTGGACGCTGCGATCAAGCGCCTGCAGGAAAACAGCGGCGGGGCCTACAAATGGGACCCCGAAAACGACACAGCCATGCAGGAGTACCGCAAGACCTACCTGCGCGAGGGCGACCGGACGATGCGCGACACGCTGGGGGCCTACGCCAAGCAGACGGGCGGCCTTGCCTCCACGCAGGCCATTGCGGCGGCCAGTCAGGCGGCAGACAACTACAAGGCGCAGCTGGCCGACAAGGTACCCGAGCTTGAGCAGCAGGCATACAACCGCTGGTACAACGAGCAGCAGACGGCCCGGCAGGATCAGTACAACTACCTCTCGGCCCTCATGAACGCGGGCAGCGCCGCGCAGAGCGACTACAGCCTGCGCATCAACGAGGCGCTCAACCGTTGGCAGCAGCTCGGCTATGCGGACGATCAGGTATCCAGCGTGCTGGGCGTGGGCGTGGGCACGCCGACGACGGATCAAAGCTATCAGAACTGGCAGAAGATGCAGGCGCAGCAGGACGCCGACTGGCAGCGGGAGCAGTGGCGCTACCAGCAGGAGCTGGACAAGTACACCCAGAACGAGCAGCAGCGCCAGAACGCCTACAATCTCGCCATGACGATGCTGCAGCTGGGTCAGATGCCGAGCGCGGAGATGCTGACGCAGGCCGGGATCAGCGGCGAGGACGCGAAGCGCATCCTCGCGGGTGTGCAGGCGCAGAGCGGCGGCTACAGCGGATCCCTGTCTCTTATACACATCTCCGAGCCCACGAGACCGTACTAGATCTCGTA
>ERZ1027014.124-NODE-124-length-43274-cov-10.057475_pt1 | contig 43274 bp, 48 predicted proteins | sample MGYA00519287_ERZ1027014 | MGnify/ENA primary metagenome ERZ1027014 (study PRJEB26926, sample SAMN06164698) | human gut metagenome | biome: ENVO:00009003; feature: ENVO:2100002; material: ENVO:00002003 | host: Homo sapiens | place: USA | collected 2012 ...
GGAGGGGGGAGTCGAAACACCCCTCCCTGCCTCTGGCCCGCGCGGAGCGCAAGCCGCTTGACCGCAAGAAAAAACTTAATCCGCGCTACCAGCGCGTGATCCCACTTAAAGAAAGCTTAGCCCTGCTGCAACAGGCATCGCGTTCCCGCAAATAGCGAAAATGCATGGATTTGATGATACAAGAAGTATAAGGAGGCCCACTATGTCCAACATCGTCATCATTGGTTCCGGCCCGGCGGGAGTATCTGCTGCGCTGTATACCGCCCGCGCCGGGGTGGACACCACCGTCCTCACCCGGGGGCCGGGTGCGCTCGACCGCGCCGAGGGGATCCAGAATTACTACGGCTTCGCCGCACCCATCTCCGGTGCCGAGCTGGAGCGGCAGGGCATCGAGGGGGCCAAGGCGGTGGGCGTCAAGTTCGTCACCACCGAAGCCGTGGGCCTGACCTATACCGATAAACTCACGGTGGAGACGCTCGACGGAGATTATCCGGCGGATGCTGTCATCCTCGCCACCGGTGCAGCCCGGGCCGTGCCCCGCATCCCGGGGCTGGCGGGTCTTGAGGGCCACGGCGTCAGCTACTGTGCCGCCTGTGACGCCTTTTTCTACCGCGGCAGGGACGTGGCGGTAGTGGGCAGCGGCGAATACGCCCTCCACGAGGTGCAGGCCCTTCTTCCGGTGGCGTCCAGCGTCACCCTCCTGCTGAACGGTGCGCCGCTGGCGGCCCAGTTCCCGCCGGAAGTGACCGTCCGGCCCGAAAAGATCGACGCTGTCCTCGGCGAGCAGAAAGTCACCGGCGTCCAGCTGGCGGGCGGCGAGGTCGTGGAGCTGGCGGGTGTGTTCATCGCGCTGGGCGTTGCGGGCAGCACGGCGCTGGCCCGGAAGATCGGCGCGGCAGTGGAAAATAACCGCATCGTCACCGACGGGAAGATGCAGACCACCGTTCCCGGCCTCTACGCCGCCGGAGACTGCACCGGCGGGCTTTTGCAGGTGGCAAAGGCCGTCTATGAGGGCGCGCTGGCAGGCACCGAAGCCGCCAAGGCCCTGCGAAAGGAGTGAGCCAAGATGCCGGAAGTCCTTCCCATCCCCCGATGCGGTGAGCACCGCCAGTGCCTCGCCTGCGCCTTCCCCTTCTGGGACAAGCTGACCGCCGACCAGCAGGAGCTGCTCTGCCGAGCGACACGGCCTGTGCGTTACCGCAGAGGCGAGCGCGTCCACAGCCCGGTGGAGAACTGCGTGGGCATCCTGCTGCTGCGCACCGGCCAGTTCCGGGCCTACCTCCTCTCCGACGATGGCCGGGATGTGACCCTCTACCGCCTCTTCGGCGGCGAAATTTGTATCCTCTCGGCCTCCTGCGTGATGGATTCGGTGAACTTCGACCTCTACATCGACGCCGAGGAGGACACCGAGGCTTACTGCATCAGCGCGGGCGTCTTCCGCAGCCTGATGCAGCAGAACGTGGAGGTGCGGTGCTTCGCCTACCAGATGACGGCTGAGCGCTTCTCCGACACCATGTGGACCATGCAGCAGATCCTCTTCATGAGCGCCGACCGGCGGCTGGCCATCTTCCTCGCGGACGAGCTTGCCAAGACCGGCGGCGAGGACGTCCGCCTGACGCAGGATCAGATGGCAAAGTACATGGGCTCTGCCCGTGAGGTGGTGAGCCGCCTGCTCAAATACTTCGCTGGTGAGGGCATCGTGAAGCTCTACCGCGGCGGGGTGACGGTGACGGATAAGGATAAATTGCTGAAAATAGCCCATGGGGAATAAAAAATGCCATCGTGCTCTCAAAGCGCGATGGCATTTTTATGTCTATTTTGGGGTTGCCCGGTGCTGAGCACGCCACTGTTCTACCTCTGACCATTCGGCCCGCCCCACCATATAATCAAGACTTACCCGATAATAATCGGCCAGCGTGATGAGGTGGTGGGTGGGTATCTCTTGTACACCCAACTCATACTTTGCATACTGCTGTTGTGTTGTATTGAGGATTTTCCCAACATCCTTCTGTGTGAGGTCAGCATCCTCCCGCAGGTCACGCAGGCGTCCATAGTAATACATCGTAAGCCCTCCTGAGAGGAACTATACTTGACATCTGATAAGATGTATTGACTTTACGTCTTATCGGATGTATTATAGGAATAAGAAGACCGGTTTATTCAAAAATAAGGAGGTAGAACGATGAAAGCTGAATTGATTAGCACGATTGTAGGCGCGGCGGCTTGTGCAGCGGCAGGCGCAGCGAAAGGGGCCAGTATCGGCATTGCCGTCGGTGGCCCCATCGGTGCAATCGCAGGCACGATTCCCTGTGCGATTGCAGGCGGTGTGATTGGTGCTTTGGGTGGTAATAACGTAGGCCATCGTATTGACGAGCGTTGAATGATAGTGAAACTCAAACAAGCGAAAAAAGGCCGTTGCTCGACACAATATATGTCAAGCAGCGGCTTTTTCTTTACAGAAATAAAATTCATTCAAAATGATTGACAATCTTCGATGTGTACGCTATTATGTACATAAGGGAGGCGATAGCATGACCACGACAAACATCACCAATTTCCGCAAGAATGCGTTCAACTATGTGGAGCAGACCATCAAGTACAATGAGCCGCTCAGCATCAGCACGAAGGACGGCGACGCCGTTCTGCTGAGCGCGGAGGATTACAGCGGCTTGATGGAGACGCTGTATCTGGTCTCGGTGCCCGGCATGAGAGAGAAGGTCATGGACGGGTTGAAACAGCCGCTGGATGAGTGCCTGGACGAAGAGGACGTGGAGTGGTAAATGTACAAGATCGTCTACACAAAAACGGCGGCAAAGGACATCCCGAAGCTGAAAGCCGCACATCTGGCGGATAAGGCGAAGGCATTGATCGATATTATCCGGGATGACCCCTTCCAGAAGCCGCCGCCCTATGAAAAACTGGTCGGTGATCTGGGCGGAGCGTACAGCCGCCGCATCAATTTACAGTACCGGCTGGTCTATCAAGTCTATGAGGAAGAAAAGACCATCAAGATCCTGAGCCTCTGGACGCATTACGAGCGATAAAAAATGCCATCGTGCTCTCAAAGCGCGATGGCATTTTTATTATCTAAGAGGTTTACCCTTTACACCCCTGCTCTTCCCAGTCGCCGAAATCAGAAGCCTCAGCGATTTTGGTAGGGTCGAACCTGCCGCTTTCGTCCTTGGGGGCGACGGCGGGGCCGGCCTCTACGGGGTTCGGGTTCGGGGCCTCGGGGTCATAGACCGGGTGCTCCTCGTCCGGGACGGACGGTGCCGCAGGTTCTTCGGCCTCTGCCTTTGGTGCGGCAGGCGTTTCGGCGGGAGAGGCCTCTTCCGCCGGTGCGGCGGCTTCGGCCTCTGCCTTGGCTTCACCCTCGGCGTATGCCTCGGCGGTCTTGGCGGCCTCTGCATCGTCCTGCTCGGCGTCCTCGGGGAACTCGATGGATTCGATGAAAGGAGCGGCCTTCTCGTTCAGGAACTTGTCCATGATGACGATGGCAGCACCAGTAGCCGCCACAGCGGCGGCAGTGCCCAGAATGCGGAAGATTGCTTTCATGTCATGACCTCCTTGGCAGTGTGGTGATTTAAGAGAACGTGACCACGTCGTTCAGCGGCTTCTCGGCAGGTTCCACCGACAGAGCAGTGAGCACCGGGCCTTTGCCGCGGTAGATGTTGTGGAACTTGTAGCCCACCTTGGCCGTTACCTTGACCCAGGCCCGCTGCTCGAGGGCCTTGTAGCCGTCGTAGCTGCAGGGGAAGCCCACGAACTGGATGTCCTGCACGCAGCAGGTCATGGCGAACCGGCCGGGCACGAAGCTGTTCTTGCCGGCGCGGTTGGTCTGGCAGACCTGGGCGAGAAACTTGACGGTCTTGCCCGTGTACTTCTGCGGCTCGTCCTGACAGTCCATATACCAGATGCCGAAATCCTCGTCCGGGATGTCGATGACCGGGGCGTTGATGTCAAAGGGCAGCGGGTCGGGGATGTCGTCGTAAGCCACGCTGCCGTCCTTGAACTCATAGGCGATGTCGCACTTGCGGGAGGCCTGACGCACCAGCTTGTGCAGCTCCTGACGGGCAGCGTCGTTGTTGACGGCTTCGGCGCGGTTGAAGACGATCAGCTCGCTGCGGGCGATCTTGTCCAGCATCAGCGCGCGCATGGAGTTGTCGCGGGCGTAGGTCAGGGCGGTGGTGCCGTCGGCGGTGGCGATGCACTGGTAGACGATCCAGTTCTCGGGCAGGTTGTTTGCCAGATCCTGCAGCATCCACATACCGTTGTACTCGATGACCACGCGGCCTGCATCGGCCTCCTTGGCCAGCTTGGCGAGGTTCTGGGGGTTCAGCTCAGCCTTGTCCTCGAGGTTGTAGAGGGTCACGCCAGGGAAGGCGAACTTCTTCTGATTATATTCCTCTTCGCCCTCCTCGCAGACCAGCAGAAGGGTCTTGTCGCCGGAGTCGAAGTTGGGGTCTTCAAAGGTCTCCTGAATGAACTTGGTCTTGCCGCTCTCGAGGAAGCCCACAAACAGGTATACCGGGATCTCATTTGCCATAATCGTTTATCCTTTCAGGGCCAATATCAGCAGCCGAACAGTGCTGCGATGGCCTTCTCATCCAGCTTGGAGCCGATGACCACCAGCTTGCCGCCGACATCTGCGCCGCGTGCGCGGACTTCCCACTCGCCGGGGACATAGTCGAACTCCAGCCAGCCGTCGGTGCCGCCGTCCACGATGCCCTTGGAGCGGAGGATCATGCCGTAATTGCCGGTGTCCAGCTCGGTGAGGGCGTGCTCGATGTCCGCCTTGGAGAATTTCTTGGCCGTCTCAACGCCCCAGCTGGTGAAGACCTCGTCGGCGTCATGGTCGTGATGATGGTGATGGTGGCCGCAGCAGCAATGACCGTCGTGGTCATCATGGTCGTGGTGGTGATGCTCATGCTCGTCCTCATCATCGTCCTCGTCGTGGTCGTGATGATGGCCACAGCAGCAGTGCCCGTCGTGGTCATCGTCATCATGGTCGTGGTGATGATGGTGCTCGTGCTCCTCATCCTCATCATCGTCGTCATCCTCATCGTGATGATGGCCGCAGGTGCAGACGCCGTTCTCATCGTAATGATGATGGTGGTGATGATGCTCCTCGTCCTCGTCCTCGTGGGCGTGCTCCTCGTTGGCCTTGGCCGCCATGGCGATCAGCTCGGCCTTGAAGTCGTTCTTGGTGGACATGGCCTTCAGGATCTGCTCACCGGTCAGAGCGTCCCATGCGGTGGTGACGATGGTGGCGGTGGGGTTCTTCTCACGCAGCAGGGCCACAGCGGCGGCGATCTTCTCCTCAGAGGCGGTCTGGGTGCGGCTGAGGATGATGCAGCTTGCGTGGCTGATCTGGTCGTCATAGAACTCGCCGAAGTTCTTCATATACATCTTGACCTTGTTGACATCGGCCACGGTGACAAAGCTGCTGAGCTGGACGTCCAGATGCTCGGCCACGCCCTCGACAGCGCGGGTCACGTCAGACAGCTTGCCGACGCCGGACGGCTCGATGACGATGCGGTCGGGATGGTACTGCTCCACCACCTGCTGGAGTGCGGCGCGGAAATCGCCCACCAGAGAGCAGCAGATGCAGCCGGCGTTCAGCTCGTTGATCTGGATGCCGGATTCCTTCAGGAAGCCGCCGTCGATGCCGATCTCGCCGAACTCGTTCTCGATGAGCACGACCTTCTGGCCTGCAAAGGACTCCTTGATGAGCTTCTTGATAAGAGTGGTCTTACCGGCACCAAGGAAGCCGGAGAAAATGTCGATCTTGGTCATATTCGAAATGCCTCTTTCTTTTATGCAGCCGCCGCAAAAGGCGCTGCCCAGCAGGCCCTTCGGGCCTTACAAGCAATCCGGGGCGCTGAGTGCTGACCCGGAAAAATTCCTACACTCCTATTATAACAAGGCTGTCAATGGCAAACCGGCCTTTTTGATGAGAAATTTGTAACATTTTTTGCAATTTGCTTGCGTTTTCGGGTCAGCTCAGCTCTTCCGTGAGCCAGTCCGCTACTTTTTCAGTTTGTTCGTCCGTCTCGTCGGTGAGCCAGAAAATGCCGTCCTCCGTTTCCACTCGCAGGAATTTTCCGGCGGTGGGGTCGAGGCAGAGGTGGACAGTGCCGTCGTGTACCATGACGAAGGTGCCCTGCCAGTAGTGCTCCAAGTCGATGCCGCCGACCCGGCCCGCCTCCGGCAGAGAGGAATAGACCTGTACTTTGGTGATGCTGTCCAGAGGGATGATGTACTTCCGGGTCTTGCCGTGGTAAGATTGCAGCTCTACGGTGGGTGATACCTGCAATTCCAGCCTTGCGGGCGTGTGGTCGAGGACGCCTAGCACCGGCCCGGTCAGTAGGATGGCAGCGATTGCAATGGCATTGACCGCCACAGCAAGCTTCCCCCGGAGGGTGGCGAGGTTGGAGGTAGTCCCCTTGCCGATACGCTTAGGCACAGAGGCGCGCGTGTCGTCAGGAGCATAATAGAACAGACCGTATTTCCATGGGACATCTCCGGGGGCTGCGGGCCAGCCGTGGGCGTCCCGCAGCCTTTGGAGGGTGCGGTTTGCCCACAGACAGGGCAGATACGGCAGCGCCAGACTTCCGAAAAAGAAATAGACCCAGACCATGACCCGGAGCAGTGAATCGGGCAGGAAAAACAGCCCGACTCCCCCGGCGGCGCAGAGCAGGCAGATGATGCGCAACCAGCGCAGATATTGTTGCACGATGCTCTGCACATCGGGCAGGGCGGCGGCGTCCGGCGGCAGTGTGACGCCCAGCAGAGCGCCGTTCTGGTCGATGCGCTTCAGGCTCAGATAATCGATGCCGACGCAGACGATAAGACAGGCGAGCATAATGATGGAAAATGCCATAAGAACGCCTCCATTCAATAAGTCTATGGCCCTAGGATACACGGAACGCGGCAAAAAGTCAAAATGATGCCCACGAATTGCATTCTGTGGCGCAGAATGATACAATAGACCCGGCAGATCATCGCCGCCGGGCGTTTTTCCGGCAGAACAAAGAAAGAAGGCTTTTTTGATATGAGCATGAATACCGTTCCTGAGCGTCTGGCCGCCCTGCGCGCGGCCATGAAGGCAAATGGTGTGGACGTCTACCTCATTCCGGTGGGCGACCCGCACGCCAGCGAGTATATGCCGGACCACTACACCGCTCTGACCTACTTCTCCGGCTTCCACGGCGAGAACTCCAACTTCGTCGTGACCATGACCGAGAGCGCCGTCTGGGCGGATGGCCGCTACTTTGTGCAGGCCGAGAAGGAAATTGCAGGTACTGAGATCCAGCTGATGCGGATGGGTGAGCCGGATGTGCCCACCGCCGAGCAGTACTGCGCCAAAGTCCTGCCCGAGGGCGGCAAGCTGGGCCTCTGCGGCCTGACGGCCTCCTGCGGTCTGGTGCGCAGCCTGCAAAAAGAGCTGGACGCCAAGAAGGGCACCATCAAGCTGCTGAACCTCGAGGACGAGCTGTGGACTGAGGGCCGTCCCGCCCTGCCTGCTACCCCGGCGTGGATCCTGCCGAAGGAATATGCAGGCTTCTCCCCCGCTGAAAAGCTGGGCCAGCTGCGTGCGAAGCTCTCTGAGCTGGGCTGCACCGCACAGCTTGTGGGCAAGCTGGACAACCTTGCCTGGCTGCTCAACCTCCGCGCCATGGACATCCAGTGCACCCCCTATGCTATGGCCTACTGCTACGTCACCCCGGACAAGGCGACTCTCTTCATCAACACCGCCCGCGTCAGCGCGGAGGCAGCGGCTGAGCTGAAGGAGAACGGCGTCGAGCTGGCAGAGTACGACGATGTGCTCTCCTTCCTCGCCGCCCAGACCGAGGGCCAGACCGTGCTGGCCGACCCCGCCTCCGTCAACTATGCTGTTTATCAGACGCTGGAGGCCAACCCGGCCCTCACCGTCAAGGATGAGGCCGACCCCCTGCTGCCCATGAAGGGCGTCAAGAACGAAGTCGAGCTGGCCCACACCCGCGAGGCCCACCTCCGGGACGGCGTGGCCATGGTGCGCTTCCAGATCGAGCTGGAGAACCGTCTGGCTGCCGGCGAGGAGCTGACCGAGCTGACCATCGACGAGCTCCTCCACAAATACCGCAGCGCACAGGACAAGTTCCTGACCGAGAGCTTCGGCACCATCGCCGCCTACGGCCCGAACGCCGCCATGATGCACTACCACGCCACCGAGGAAGATCACGCAAAGCTGGAGAAGAAGGGCTTCCTGCTGGTGGACAGCGGCGCGACCTACATGGACGGCACCACCGACATCACCCGTACCTACCCGCTGGGCGAGCTGACCGAGGACGAGCGGCTGTTCTACACTTGGACGCTCCAGTGCCACATCGACATCGCCCGGGCCGTCTGGCTGGACTACTGCGACGGCCATATGCTGGACACCATCGCCCGCGAGCCGCTGTGGCGCCACCTCATCAACTACCGCTGCGGCACCGGCCACAGCGTCAGCCATGTGGGCAATGTCCACGAAGGCCCCCACGCCCTGAACGGCCGCAATACCACCGTCTTCAAGCCCGGTATGATCGTCACCGATGAGCCGGGCGTCTACGAGGGCGGCGTCGTGGGCATCCGCATCGAGAACGAGCTGGAGTGCTATCACAAGGCCTCCAACCAGTACGGCGAGTTCCTCGCCTTCCGTCCGGTGACGTTCGTGCCCATCGCCACCTCCCCCATCGTCCCCGGCGTGCTGAGCCGCGACGAGCTGGATTGGCTGAACGCCTACCACCGCGAGGTCTTCGAGAAGCTGGCTCCCCGCCTGACCGAGGATGAGCGCGACTGGCTGGCCAAGAAGTGCGCTGCCATCGGGGCATAACAAATAAAAGAAGGGCTGCGGCATATCGACAACCTCTCCGTCATTGCTTCGCAATGCCACCTCTCCTATCGAGGAGAGGCCTTGGCATTCTGGAAAGCTTTCCCTCTTCGCCAGAGGCTCCCCTCGGTAGGGGAGCTGTCGAGCGAATGCGAGACTGAGAGGTTGGGATGTGCAACAGCCCGTTTTTGTTTCTCGTCAGGACCTTTGCTCCAGCTCGGCCTTGTGCTCTTTCCAGTAGGCCTTGGCCTCGTCGATGACCTTTTTGAAGGGGCCGGAGGGATAGGTGCTCTCGGCGATGTCGATGAGGAACTTGTAGAGCTGGGGACGCACCTCCTCGTACATCCCGAGGCGGGTGTAGAGGTCTTTGTAGTAGCGGAACACCTGAATTTTGTTCTGCACGAGGGTGGCGGGCTTGATCTGGGTGTGGCAGATGCTCTGGGGGTTCTGGACGTAGTAGTAGCCGGGCTGCGGGATGGACGCAAAGACCTCGGCGTACTGGATATACTGCATATTGAACACGAGGTCTTCGGCCCAGCGCATCTCGCTGGTAAAGCGGATGTCGTGGGCCGCGAAAAGGTCGCGGCGGTAGAGCTTGTTCCAGAGCACGCCGTAAAAATACGAAGCGGGCTTGTCCATCAGGCGGAGGGCGAAGGTGTCCTTGTCGTAGATGCCTGCGGGCAGGAAGCCGTATTCCCTCGTTTCCGGCGGGCGGGCAACGTGCATGACGCCGAGATCGTCCTGAATCTTTTCCAGCACCTGCCCGGGCTTGGATGCCCCGGCGGGGATGACCATGGTGTAGGGCGAGATGACGAGGTCAGCGCCCGACTGCTCCGCCGCCTCCACCAGCCGGGCTGTGTAGTCCGGGGCGATGTAGTCATCGCTGTCCACGAACTGGACGTACTTACCGCTGGCCAGCTTGAGGCCGAGGTTGCGGGTGTCGGACACGCCGGAGTTGGCCTTGTCCACCAGCAGGATGCGGCTGTCCTTTTTGCGGAACTCCTCGCAGACGGGCAGGCTCTGGTCCTTGGAGCCGTCGTTGATGACGATGATCTCGAGATCCTCATATTGCTGGGCACAGATGCTGCCAAGACAGCGGTTCAGATGGCTCTGGGCATTGTACACCGGCAGGATGATGCTGACGAGGGGCATTTCCATAGCAGTTTCTCCTTTTATCGCAATTTTCAAAAATAGCGCCTATCAAAACGGCATCTTTGCGATAGCGCTTTTTACAGCAATGATACTCCCACCGGGCCGAAAAAGCAAGCACCCGGCGGCAGGCCCGAAAGGGGGCTTTGAATTGATCTTCCATATCGCAGTGTGCAGCCCGGACAGCGTCCTCCGCAGCCGGGTGGAACGGCAGTGCCTCGACTATTATGCCCGGCGGGACGATGCCTGCATCGTCGAGCAGCTGGACGGCCCGGAGGCCCTGCTGGCCCGGGACGACGCCGGGGAGCGGTACGAGCTGTATCTCATCGAGCTGCCCAGCACGGCGGCCGCTGCGTCGCTGCGGGCGGCGGCGGCGCTCCGCAGCCGGGGACGCAGGACGCCGATGGCCTTTCTGGCCCACACGCCCGCCCACGCCTACAGCGCCTACCGGGTGGACGCCATGCAGTATTTATTGCTGCCCGTCCCGCCCGAGCAGCTGATGGCCCTGCTGGCCCGGGCCACCGAGCCGGAGTACGGCCCGGCCATCCCGGTGGCCACGGCGTCGGGGCTGCGGGTGCTGCCCTTCGCGGACATCGAGTACCTCGAGTGCACCCACCATGTGGTGCATTTCCACCTCGCCAGCGGCGAGGATGTGCCTTCCCTCTCGGTCCGGGTCCCCTTCGCGCAGGTGGCCCAGCCGCTGCTGGCAGATGAGCGCTTCGTCCAGCTCCACCGCTCCTATGTGGTCAATCTGGCGGCAGTCTCCCAGCTGGCAGCGAGCGAGTTCTGGATGCAGAGCGGCGCACGGGTCCCTGTCCCCCGCGGGCGGGAGCCTGCGGCCCGGACGGCGCTGCGGGATTATCTGGAAAAACAGTTTCAATAAACAGCAGTGGGGAGGCCCGGAATGAGCCTCCCCACTGCTGTTTTCATGTTGCTGTAATTCTTACCTTGCGATAAAACCGCTTCTTAAAGCTCCGCCCAGTCCAGCTGTGTCCAGTCGTGTATGTACTGGTCGGCGAGGCGCTGCAATTCGGGCTGATCGGCGGCGCTGCACGCATCCTCGATGTCGATGAGGTAGAAGCCGCACTGCTTTGCGGTGCGGGAGGCGTAGACGGCGTCTTCACAGACGACGGCGTCGGCGGGGCCGCTGCCGCCCAGACGGCCCAGCACCTCATGGAACACGGCGGGGTGGGCCTTGCTCTTCGCGCCCTGTGCGGTGCAGAAAAACTCGAAATAGTCCGCCACGCCCAGCCGGGTGAGGACCTCTTTGCACTGGTCAGCCCATGTGTTGGAGCAGATGCACATCCGTGCCCCCTCGGCCTTCAGCCGGGCCAGCATCTCCCGGACGCCGGGCTTCAGCTCGACCTTTTGATACAGGTCCCGGATGACCTGCCGCATGGCGGGTTCGTAGTCCCGGAGGGTGAGGGGCAGGTCGTAGGTGTGGATGAGATACTCTGCCCCCTCCACCATCCCCATGCTCAGAAGGACGTCGTGGATGCCGGGCCGGGCCTCGCGGCCATAGCGGCGCAGCAGCTCCAGCGGTGCGCCCTGCCACACCACGGTCATGCTGTCGGTGAGGGTGCCGTCCATGTCGAATATCCATTGTTTGCGGTGCATCTGTGGTCCTCCTGAATCATTCTGGCAAAGTGAATTTATTATAGCATATTTTTTGTTACAAAAACAGAGAGAAATCTCCCGGGAAATATGCTATAATCTAGAAAAACCGGAACGCATCAAAGGAGGCGGCAGATATGGCGCAGAACAACACCCCCATAAGGGCGCTGGTGCTGGCAGGCGGCGGTGCACGCGGCAGCTATCAGGTGGGCGTCTGGCGGGCGCTCACCGAGCTGGGCTGGCGGCCCCAGATCATCACGGGCACCAGCGTGGGCAGCCTCAACGGTGCGATGTTCGCCCTCGACCTCTACGAGACGGCCCGAGATATGTGGCTTACCATCCGCAGTCAGGATGTGATAGAGCTGCCCGCCGAGGACGCGCCCCTGCCGGAGCTGCACGCCTTTCTCAAGGACGCCGTGACGCAGGGCGGCATGGACGTCACCCCACTGGAAGAGATCGTGGAGCGGGTGCTGGACGAGGACGCCCTCCGCCGCAGCCCCATCCGGCTGGGTCTCGTCACGGTGGAGCAGAAGACGCTCAAGGCCCGGGAGCTTCCGCTGGAAGAGATCCCGGAGGGAAAGGTGAAAGACTACCTGCTGGCTTCGGCGGCCTGTTTCCCGGCCCTGCGTGCCCACACCATCGACGGCGTTTCCTATCTGGACGGCGGCTACCGGGACAATATGCCCACGGCGCTGGCCCAGAAGATGGGGGCGGAAGAGCTGGTCTGCGTGGACCTTGAGGGCGTGGGCATCACCCGCCCCAACCGCACCGGTCTGCCCACGACCCTCATCCGGAGCTACTGGGAGCTGGGCGACATCCTTCACTTCGACCCCGCCACCGCCCGGCGGAACATCGAGCTGGGCTATCACGATACCCTGCGGGCCTTTGGGCGGCTGCGCGGCTGTGCCTACGCTGTGGACAGCGGGGCCGGGAGCAGCGCGGACGCCGCCGCATTCCATGCGGCCTTTGAGGCCGTCCAGAAGGAGGTGCGGGAGAAGCACCCCTCCACCCTGACGGCGGACATTGCCCTCCTGCTGGCGAAGCTCTCGGATGCCGAGCTGGCCCCGCTGGAAGCCGTCGCCGAGGATGTGGGCGTGGACCCTGCCCCCTACTATACCACCCGCAGCTTGGGAGAAGCGTTCCTTGCAAAATGCGACTTTGAGCGCCTTTCGCGCTTCGGGCCGCTGTTCGAGGGCGAGGCAGGCCCGGCACAGGCCGCGCGGGCCGCGCTGCTGCCCAACACCTTTTTGCAGGCACTGGTCTGCCGGGCGCTGACCGGCAGAGTGCCGCCGGAGGAAATGGAAACATGAAGAGATACAAGGGATTTACCGCCTCGCCCGGCCTTGTGCTGGGGCAGGTGAGCCGTCTTGAGCGCCCGCCGCTGGTCTTTGGCGAGGGGCCGTTCCATCCCGAGCAGGAAAAGCAGGCGCTGGAAGATGCCATTCAGCTGGCTCAGAAGGAGCTGAACGATATGGCAGACCGCGCCGCCCCCACCGAGCAGGCCATCTTTCTGTTCCAGAGCATGATGCTGGAGGATGAGGGCTTCATGAATGAGGTCAACTTCCAGATCCGGGCCGGTGTGGGTGCAGCCGAAGCGATGGACCGTGTGGGCCGCCGCTACGCGGCCCAGCTCTCGGCCATGAAAGACAACGCCTATATGCAGCTGCGGAGCGTGGACATCCTCGACGTGACCCAGCGCATCACCAACATCCTCTGCCGCCGCCCCCGCAGCTGGCTGGCCCTCGACCACCCGGTCATCATCGCGTCGGACCTGCTTATGCCCACTGACCTGTTCAGCATCCCGTCGGGGCGCATCCTCGGCCTTATCACTGCCGAGGGCAGCGGCCAGAGCCACGCGGCCATCATCGCCCGCTCGCTGAACATCCCGGGCATCACGCAGGTGGGCCGGGACTTCCTCGAGGACTGCGATGGCCGCGAGGTCATCCTGAACGCCACCGAGGGCGAGTGCATCCTTGACCCGGACGCCGCCGCCCGCCAGAGCGCCATCACCCGCATCTGCGAGCTGCAGCGCCAGAACGAGGAGCTGAACGCGCAGCTGGAGCTGCCCAACCGCACCCGGGACGGCGAGGAGTTCGAGCTTCTGGCCAACTGCTTCGGCCCGGAGGATGTGGGCACAGCCATGAGCTCCGGAGCGTCCGGCGTGGGCCTGCTGCGCAGCAGCTACATGATGCTGCCCGGCCACGCCATGGACGAGCAGGAGCAGTATCTGTTCTATACCTCCTGCCTCGCCGCCGCCAAGGGAAAGATGGTGACGGTGCGCACCTTCGACTTTGGTGCCGACCGCACGATGGCGGACGCCTATCAGGGCGTCCAGTCCTCCAAGCTGGGCCTGCGGGGCATCCGCAGCAGCCTGCGCAACCTGCCCCAGATGGCAGTCCAGATCTGTGCCCTCATGCGGGCTGCCGCCAAAGGCCCCCTGCGGGTCATGTTCCCCATGGTGACGGACATCGAGGACTGGGATTCCGCCATGCAGGTGGTGGACCACTGCCGCCGCAAGCTCGCGGAGCGGGGGGAGGAGTTCGAGCCGGATGTGCCCTTCGGCGTCATGCTCAGCATCCCTGCCGCCTGCCTGACGGCAGAGGATTTTACGGCCCACGGCTGCCGCTTTTTTGTCATCGGCACTAACGACCTGACCCAGTACACCCACGCTGTGAGCCGGGAGCTGGCCATTGCCGAGCACTACTACCGCCCCGCCAGCCCGGCCATGAAAAAGCTCATCGCCATGGTGGTGGACGCCGCGAAAAAGGCCGACATCCCTGTGACGATCTGCGGCCTTGCCGTCGGAAACGCCGTCAACGCCACCCAGTATCTCCGCCTCGGCCTGCGCAGCTTCTCCATGAGTCCCCAGAACCTTCTGGCCATCAAAAAGGCCCTGCGGGATGCAGAAACAAGATAAAGAAAAAGGGCGTCCCGCCGCGGCGGGACGCCCTTTTTGCTGCATATCATTCGAGATCTCCCGTCAGGGTCATGACGGCGGAGACGACGGCCAAAGGGGCCGTCTCGCAGCGGAGGATGCGGGGGCCGAGGCCTACGGTCTTTGCCCCGGCCTGCGCGGCCATCTCGGCTTCCTCGGCGGCAAAGCCGCCCTCTGCGCCGGTGATGACGGCGAGCTTCAGCTTTTGGCCGTCGGCGGGCTTTGCCTCGGCCAGCAGCCGGCGCAGGGGTGCGCCGCCGCATTCGTAGCAGAAGAGCACGAGGTCGTACTGTCCGAGGCTGCGGCAGACTGCGCCGAAGTTGGGCAGCGGCAGGGCTACATCCGGCAGCACCCCCCGTCCGCACTGTTTGGCGGCCTCGAAGGCGATGCGGTTGTAGCGCTCGTTTTTCTGCTCCTCCTTCTTGGGGGCGGCCACGCAGTACCGGCTGAAGAAGGGGATGAAGTGGTCACAGCCCAGCTCGACGCCGTGGCGGATGACCTGCTCCAGCTTGTCCTGCTTGGGGTAGCCCACCAGCAGGGTGACGTCCACAGTGGGTTCGGCGGCGCTGGGATAGCCCGGCTCGACGGAAAACTCCACCGTCTCGTTGCCGAAGCCGGTGATGGTGGCGGTGTATTCCACGGCGTTGCCGTCGCAGAGGATGACGGTGTCTCCCGGCTTCCCCCGCATGACGCGGGAGAGATGGTGGGCGTCAGCCCCCCGCAGCACGGCAGTGCCGTCGGAGATCTCGGTGGTAAAATAGCGGTGCGGCATAGTTCCTCCTGAGCGTCCTTGCCCTCTCAGTCACCTTCGGTGACAGCTCTCCCAGAGGGAGAGCCAAAGACGCGGCGGTGAGGCTTTGAGCCTCTCCCTTTGGGAGAGGTGGCATTGCGTAAGCAATGACGGAGAGGGCAAGCCCGTTAAAAAATTTACGCCTTCTTGCAGACGATGCACTCCCAGCCGCGCTTCTCCTTCACTTCCAGCACGGCGAGGCCGGCAGCTTCCAGCGCGGCGATGACCTCATCCTTCCGGCTGTCGATGATGCCGCTGGCGATGAAGACGGCGTCGTCGGCCATCAGGCCGGGGACGGCGGGGGCCAGCGCCATGATGGCGTTGGCCACGATGTTGGCGGTGATGATGTCGTACCTGCCGCTGGCCTTGTCGGACAGGTCGCCCACGAGGACGGTCAGCTTGTCGGCCACGCCGTTGAGGGCGGCGTTCTCCCCGGCCGTGCGGACGGCCACGGGGTCGATGTCCACGCCCTCGGCCACGGCTGCCCCCAGTTTAAGGGCCGCGATGGCGAGGATGCCGCTGCCGGTGCCGATGTCCAGCACCCGCTCGCCGCCCCTGACCCGCTCGTCCAGCACCTCGAGGCAGAGGTTGGTCGTCTCGTGGCCGCCGGTGCCAAAGGCGAGGCCCGGGTCGAGGATGAGCTTGACGCGGCTCGTCTCGTAGTCCTGCCACGAGGGCACGACGGCGAGGCGCTGGCCCACGTCCATCGGGTGGTAGTACTTGCGCCAGCCGTTCTGCCAGTCCTCCTGCTCTACGCCCTCGGTCTCGGAGGTGTAGGGGATGCCTGCGGCCTCCATCCGGGCCGCAATGAGGGCCAGCGTCTCCACCGGAGAGTCCCCCGGCTCGAGATACATATGGATGATGACGGTGTCCCGGGGCTTGTCCAGCAGCTCCTGCTCGATGAGGTCTACGTGGGCGATCTGCTCCACCTGCTCTTCGATGTCACTGTAGTCTTCGATATAGATGCCGCCCTCCGCGATCATGGTGGCCACGGCCTCGGCGGCCTCGGCGTCGGCTTTGGATACGGTCAGGCGAATATCAGTCCATTCCATAAGGATGCTCCTTCCGTGTATTCGGGATATACTGCCTTTATAGTACCCGATTCCGGCCCGGGATGCAAGCTCCCGGGGCGAAAGATGTGCGAAAAGGCTTTCTTTTTTTCCGGCGGTATGTTAATATGGAGTCGTACCCGGATCAGACCCGGGCGCTTCCGGCCGGAAGTGCCCGCCGCTGTGTTCCCCAAAGGAGGAATTATCGTATGTTTTTGGGAATGGATATTTATAGCTGGATCGCTGCCATCGTCATTGCGCTCATCGTCACCTTCCTGCCGGTCTCTCTGCCGGTGAAGATCGTTCTGGCGATGGCGGCGATGGCCTGCTTTTACTTTGGCCGCAAGTATTACCACGACCACAAGAACGGCGGGGCGGAGACGCCCAGCATGACCTCGGCTGAGAGCGAGGCGCTGGCCTCCGGCCTCCTGAAAGCCCTCGGCGGCAAAGGGAACATTATCAAGATGGACTACTGCGCCACCCGCCTCCGCTTCGAGGTGCACAGCTATGCCTCTGTGGATGAGGCCGCAGCCAAGGCCGCAGGTGCAGAGGGCGTGATCCGCCCGGCCAAGAACGCCTGTCAGGTGGTCATCAAGGGTGATGTGCAGGCCGTGTACGACGCCCTGCGCAAGCAGCTGTAAAACATCCGATGCAGCGCCGCCGGGAGCGGGCCTCAGTGCCCGGCCCGGCGGTGTTTTTTAATTCAATAGGAAAGGAAACCCGATATGAAGCCCCAGAACCTCACTTGGAAAAAACTCACCGCCGACGAGCTGACGCGGGTGTATCTGAACGAGATGCGCCGCGACTTCCCGCCCAGCGAGCTGAAGCCGCTGAGCATGATATTGAACAGCGAGGCCGCCGGCATGGCCCACACATGGGGCGTGTTCGCGGAGGACACGCTGGTGTCCTACCTGCTGATGGTGCGGCCCGCGGGCTGCGAAGTGAGCCAGCTGGACTATTTCTCTGTCCTGCCCGCCTACCGCAGCTCGGGGGTGGGCGCAAAGCTGCTGGCCGCTCTGCCCGCCCACGAGGAGGGTGCAAAAGCCATCCTCATCGAGGCCGAGTGCCCCGAAAAGGCGGACGACAGGGCGATGGCCGTCCGCCGTCTGGGCTTCTATGCCCGCTGCGGCGCGGCTGACACCGGCTGGACCGAGCATCTCTTCGATGCATGGTTCCGGGTGCTGGTCCTGCCCGCCGAGGACAGCGCGATGGAGGCCGGGGAGGCCAACAAGGCGCTGGCCGACTGCTACAGCCGGGTCATGGGCGAGGACAAGTGGCGGAAATACGTCCAGCTCTACCGCCCGGACGGCGAAGAAGAAAAGTTTTAAGGCAACACCGCGTAAAAGGCTGCTTCACGGAGGGTGGAGCAGCCTTTTTTGCACCCTCCGGTGGGCGGGATGCACAAAGGTCAGCGGCTGTTTTTGACAGTTTGCCCGGAAATGTAAAATCAACTGCTATGTTTTCCACACGGACTTTACCAGAGGATGACAGTGGGACAAAACAACAGCACAAAGCTTTACCTGCATTTTGCACCGGTATGGTCGCAGCAGGATGGGCGGCGCGCTACAATAAAGACGTTCCGAGAGAGACAACAGGGAACAAGAAAAAGGAAAACACATCCCGGCCAGAACGTAGGGCCGGCCCATCCGAAGGAGATATTTATGATGAAAAAGATCACTCGTCGTTCGTTCCTGTCCATCTGCGGCGCTGCTGCCGCTGCTGCTGCCCTGACCGCCTGCGGCGGTGCAGCTTCTTCTGCCGCTGCCTCTTCCGCAGCGGTTTCCAGCACTGCGGAGTCTGCTGCTTCCGGCGCTGCCCTGTCCGGCAATGTGGCCACAGGCGGTTCTACCTCCATGAAGAACGTCATCGCGGCTCTGACCGAGGGCTTCGCCGAGATCGAGCCGGACGTCACCGTCAGCTATGACCCCACCGGTTCCGGCGCAGGCATCACCGGCGCGACCGATAAGACGCTGGACATCGGCCTGTCCTCCCGTGCTCTGAAGGCAGATGAGACCGGCGTCACCGGTACCACCGTAGCTCTGGACGGCATCGCCATCATCGTCAACAAGAGCAGCAAGGTCGAGGATCTGACCGTCGATCAGCTCAAGCAGATGTTCACCGGCGAGATCACCAACTGGTCTGAGGTCGGCGGCGACGACGGCGAGATCGTTCTGGTGGGCCGTGAGGCTGGCTCCGGCACCCGCGACGGCTTCGAGAGCATCGTGGACGTCAAGGACTCCTGCAAGTATGCACAGGAGCTGACCGCTACCGGCGCTGTCATCAGCGCGGTGGAGGCCAACCCTCTGGCCATCGGCTACGCTTCCCTGTCTGCTGTCGGTGACACCGTCAAGGCTGTGACCGTCGGCGGCGTGGAGTGCAGCGAAGAGACCGTCAAGGATGGCAGCTACGAGGTGCAGCGTCCCTTTGTCTTCGTCACCAACGACGCTGTCACCCTTTCCGCTCAGGCTCAGGCCTTCTTCGACTTTGCTACCAGCGCTGACGCCGCCGACCTCATCCGCACTGCTGGCGCTGTCCCGGTGAACGAGTGATTTTGAGCGCGAACGCTCAGGTGTTTTTATGAAAAAGTTTGAGCTGCCCCGCACTCCGGCCCAGTGGCTGGAGGCCATCATGAATGCCATCTTCTTTCTCTGCGGCATCCTCGCGGTGGGCTGTGTGGCTGTCATCACGGTTTATATGTTCCTGTCGGGCCTGCCCGCCATCGGGAAGATCGGCCCGCTGAAATTCCTCTTCGGCACCGAGTGGGCCTCCACGGCCGCCGAGCCGAAGTACGGCATCCTGCCCTTTGTGCTCTCCAGCATCTACGGCACGCTGGGCGCGTCCCTCATCGGCGTGCCGGTGGGCCTGCTGACAGCGGTGTTCCTCTCAAAGGCCGCAGCACCCGGCGTGCGGAACGTCGTGGTCACGGCGGTGGAGCTGCTGAGCGGCATCCCCAGCGTGGTGTTCGGTCTGTTGGGGATGCAGGTGCTGGTGCCTGCGGTAGCAAAAGCCTTTGGCAAGGCCTCGGGCGCCTGCCTGCTGTCGGCCATCGTGGTGCTGTCCGTTATGATCCTGCCCAGCATCGTCTCGGTGTCGGTGACGGCCCTCAACGCTGTCCCGCCGGAGTATGAGCAGGGCAGCCTCGCGCTGGGCGCTACGGACACCGAAACATGGTTCAAGATCAGCGTCCCAGCGGCAAAGAGCGGCATCGCCGCGGGCATCGTGCTGGGCATCGGCCGCGCCATCGGCGAGGCCATGGCCGTCATGATGGTGGCCGGCAACAGCCCGAATATGCCGGACAGCCTCTTCCGCAGCGTCACCTTCCTGACTACGGCCATTGCGAAGGAGATGAGCTACGCCAGCGGCCTGCAGAAACAGGCGCTGTTCAGCATCGCGCTGGTGCTGTTCGTCTTCATCATGGCCATCAATGTGCTGCTCAACGCTGTGCTGAAGGGAGGAAATAAGGATGAAACGTGATTTCTCCCCCTCCCGCCGTGCGTGGAACATCGCGCTGACGGCGGCGGTCTGGGCTGCGGCGGTGCTGGTCATCGCCCTGACGGCGGGCGTCATCGGGCTGGTGCTCATCCGGGGCATCCCCCACATCAGCTGGAATTTCCTTTCCACCACCGCCAGCGTCCTCAAGGGCACCGACGGCATCCTGCCCGCCATCCTCAACACCCTGTATGTCATCTTCCTGACCCTGCTCATCGTGCTTCCGCTGGGCGTGGGCGCGGCGGTCTACCTGACCGAGTACGCCTCCAACCGGAAGCTCATCGAGGTCATCGAGTTCACCAATGAGACGCTGGCAGGCATCCCCAGTATCATCTACGGCCTTGTGGGCATGCTGGTCTTCGCCCAGACCATGGGCTTCAAGACCTGCCTGCTCTCCGGCAGTCTGACGCTGGTGGTCATGAACCTGCCCACCATCATCCGCACGACGCAGGAGTCGCTCAAGACGGTGCCGCAGGGCTACCGTGAGGGTGCCTTGGGCCTCGGCGCAGGCAAGTGGCACATCATCCGCACCATCGTGCTCCCGTGCAGCATCGACGGCATCGTCACCGGCTGCATCCTTGCTGTGGGCCGCATCGTGGGCGAAAGCGCCGCCCTCCTCTTTACCGCAGGTGCGGCGGAGGTCATCGCGGGCAGCATCGCCAAGGCGTACACCTCCAACGGCGCGACCCTCTCGGTCCTGCTCTATCTGCGGGCCTTCGAGGACGGCGACTTCGCCTCCGCGTGGGGTATCGGTGGGGTGCTGCTGGTGTTGGTGCTCCTCATCGACCTTGCAGCCCGTCTGGCAAAAACAAAGCTGAAACAGAAACAGTAAGAGGTCATATTTTATGGATAACAATACGCCGGTCATCTCGGCCAAGAACCTGAACCTCTGGTACGGTGACTTCAAAGCCCTCAAGAGCATCTCGCTGGATGTGGGCGAAAAAGAGATCACGGCCCTCATCGGCCCCTCGGGCTGCGGCAAGTCCACCTTTCTGAAGACCCTGAACCGGATGAATGACCTTGTGCCGAATGTCCGCATCGAGGGAGATGTCCGGCTGCGGGGCGAGGATATTTTCTCGAAGGAGATGCAGCTGACCGACCTGCGCCGCCGCGTGGGCATGGTCTTCCAGAAGGCAAACCCCTTCCCCATGAGCATCTACGACAACATCACCTATGGCCCCAAGCTCCATGGCGTCCACAATAAGGCGGAGCTGGACGAGCTGGTGGAAAGCTCTCTGCGGGGCGCTGCCCTCTGGGACGAGGTGAAAGACCGCCTCAGGAAGAGCGCGCTGGGCCTTTCCGGCGGCCAGCAGCAGCGCCTGTGCATCGCCCGGGCACTGGCGGTCAAGCCGGAAGTGCTGCTGATGGACGAGCCGACCAGCGCCCTCGACCCCGGCTCCACCATGAAGGTCGAAGAGCTGATGAGCGAGCTGAAGAAGAACTACACCGTGGTCATCGTCACCCACAATATGCAGCAGGCAGCCCGTATCAGCGACCGCACGGCCTTCTTCCTGCTGGGCGAGCTGGTGGAGTGCGGCCCCACGAGTGAGATCTTCAGCACCCCGAAGGACAAGCGCACCGAAGACTACATCTCGGGCCGCTTCGGTTAAAAAGGAGGGTTTGCGATATGAGCACACGCACACAGTACGACGCCGACCTCGCGGCCCTGAAGGCTTTGCTGGCCAAGATGGGCCAGCTGTCCGCCGACGCAGTGGAGGACGCGCTGGAGTCCCTCTGCACGGCTGACGCCGAGGGGGCAAAGGAGATCATCAAGGGCGACTCTGAGGTCAACCGGATGGAACGGGACATCGAGCACCGCTGCATGACCCTGCTGCTCCGCCAGCAGCCGGTGGCCAGCGACCTGCGCTTTATCTCCGCAGCCATGAAAGTAGTGACGGACGTGGAGCGCATCGGCGACCACGCCGCCGACATCGCGGAGATCGTGCCCCATCTGGCCGGTGTCCGCAAGGCGGGCGACCCCGCCGTGAGCAAGAGCATCGAGATGGGCCGGAAAGCCCACAAGATGCTGAACGACGCCATGGCCGCCTTTGCGGCAGAAGACGAAGCAGCGGCAAAGGCCGTCATCAAGGCCGACGATGCCGTGGACTACGACTTCAACAGCATCAAGCGGATGCTGGCAGCGGAGATCGCTGCCGACCCCGGGAAGATCGACGCTGCCCTCGACGTGCTGATGGTCATCAAGTACCTTGAGCGCATCGGCGACCACGCTGTGAACGTCGCCGAGTGGGTGGAGTTCCTGCGTACCGGCCGGTATCACCACGAGAATATGTTCTGAGTTCTGTTTTCCTCTTTTTCTTTTCCTGAAAAGCTGCTGCCCGGGTGTGGGCGGCAGCTTTTGTTTGTGCGCCGAAACTCCGTCTGAAAAATTTTGGGGATTTTTCCCCTCTGGTGCAATTTCCGGCCACGCTGTGTCGTATTATAAGCAGAAGCCTCCCAAAGGGGGCGCTTGTGAGACCTGAGCGCGGCCCGGATCCGACATCCCCTTGTCTCCCGGTGGGCCGCGCCGCAACGGAGGATACCTATGGACACCAAGAAATTCCCGCTGGAAGCCCACGGCGTGGCCGTCAGCCGCGCCGAGCTGGTGCAGGCGGCTTTGGATGAGATCACCCAAAATTACCGCGAGGCCAGCCTTTCCAATGTGGCCCGCAGCTACGGCGTCTCGCTGGCCTATGTCAGCGAGTGCGTCCGGGCACAGACCGGCCGCACCTACAAGGAGCTGCTCCAGAAGCACCGGATGGAGACGGCCGCCCGTCTGCTGCGCCGCAGCGACTGGAACATCCAGCAGATCATCACCTATGTCGGCTACGAGAACACCAGCTACTTCTACCGCCTGTTCCACGAGCGCTACGGCCAAAGCCCCCGCGAGTACCGCCAGAGCCGCGCCGTCCGCACCCGCACCCCGGCCTGAGCTGGTAAGATCAAGATGCACCAAAAGGCGTCCCGTGCCTTCGGGACGCCTTTTGGTGTCTGTGCATGGAAAAATGAGGCAGAGTGTGCTACAATAGAAGCCAGACGTGCGCTGCGGCGCACAGAAAGAAAGGGTGGAAACGGAATGTTTCGTGGAGCAAGACACTCTGATTTGGAGCAGATCTTAGACATCTATGCCCGTGCCCGGAAGGTGATGGCTGCTTCGGGCAACCCGACCCAGTGGGGTGACGGCTATCCGCCGAGAGAGATGCTGGAAGAGGACATCGACGCCAACCGGCTGTTCATCTATACGGTCAACGGCCGGCTTGAGGCGGTGTTCGCCTTCATTCTGGGGCCGGACCCCACCTATGCAAAGATCGAGGGCGGCAAGTGGCTCAACGACACCCTGCCCTACGGAACCATCCACCGGCTGGCCTCGGCGGGCCATCGCAAGGGCGTAACGGACGAGGTCATTACATGGTGTCTCGAACACTGCGAGAGCCTGCGCGCCGACACCCACGAGGACAACAAGATCATGCAGCATCTTCTCGAGAAGAACGGCTTTGCCCGCTGCGGTATCATCTTAGCGGATGACGGCAAGCCCCGCATCGCCTATCAGAAGCTGTCTGCGACTCTGCCTCTGCGGGCAGAATAAGGAGGGACTGGACATTGAAGATCACACAGGTAAGGCTGGGCCGCATCTCGACCCCGCTCCGCGTCCCCTTCAAGACGGCGCTGCGCACCGTGCGCAGCGTGGAGGACGTCATCGTTGAGCTGCACACCGACACCGGCGCGGTGGGCTACGGCGAGGCACCTCCCACCGGCGTCATCACCGGCGACACCACCGGGGCCATCATCGGGGCCATCCGGGACCACATCGCCCCGGCCATCCTTGGCCGCGACCTCGACGAGTTCGAGGATCTGACCGCTGCGGTGCAGAAGGCCCTCGTGCACAACACCAGTGCAAAGGCGGCGGTGGACATGGCCCTGTGGGACCTGCTGGGCCAGAAGTACGGTGCCCCGGTCTACCGGATGCTGGGCGGCGCGCGCAGCAATATCGTCACCGACATCACCATCAGCGTCAACCCGCCGGAGGAGATGGCGCGGGACGCCCGCACGGCCCTCGAGCGGGGCTATGACTGCCTGAAGGTCAAGGTGGGCATCGACCCGGAGCTGGATGTGGCCCGTCTGGCCGCAGTCCGCGAGGCTGTGGGAAAAGAGGTCAGGATCCGCATCGACGCCAATCAGGCGTGGAATGCGAAGCAGGCCGTCCGCATCCTCGACCAGATGCAGGAAAAGGGCCTTGACATCGAGTTCGTCGAGCAGCCTGTGCCTGCCGCTGACCTCGAGGGGATGCAGTACGTCACCCGGAACGCCAGCGTGCCTGTGCTGGCCGACGAGAGCGTATTCAGCCCCGCAGATGCCCTGCGCATCATGCAGACCGGCGCGGCGGACTTTGTGAACATCAAGCTGATGAAGTGCGGCGGCATCACCAACGCCCTCCGCATCGCCTCGGCGGCGGAGGTCTACGGCGTCGAGTGCATGATCGGCTGTATGCTGGAGGCGAAGATCTCCGTCAATGCGGCGGTAGAGCTGGCCTGCGCCAAAAAGATCATCACGAAGGTCGATCTGGACGGCCCGGTGCTCTGCAGCGAGGACCACATCCTCGGCGGTGCGATCTTCAACGAGAAGGACATCACCGTATCAGATGCCCCCGGCATGGGCATCAAGGGCTTCGTCCCCGGCAAAGTGACCTATCTGGACGACTGAAAATAAATAAGAATGACTTTCCCCCGGCAGAGTTTCTCTGCCGGGGGATTTTTCTGCCTTGCTGGGTGAAATATCTTAACTTTGTATGCGGTACAAATACAGTTTTGCCGGCGGGGCCGGGAGGAAAAGGGAGAAATCGGATGGAACCGCCCGAAATATCTGCGAAAAACCTTTGACTTTTCTGCCGTGTGTGCTATAATAACACTTGTCTTTGGGAAAGAGACAGAAAAGTGTGCGCGGCGTACGCACACATATGGAGGAGTGTTTTGATATGATGAATGGCGTAAAAGCCATGGCAAAGAAGTACAATGAGGTCAGCCTCATCCTTCGCATCGTCGCCGGTCTGGTCATCGGCGCGGTGCTGGCGCTTGCGGTGCCGGGTGCAGGCTGGGTCGGCGAGCTGGGCAGCCTGTTCGTCGGCGCACTGAAGGGCATCGCCCCGGTGCTGGTGTTCGTTATCGTGGCCAGTGCGCTGGCGCAGGGCAGCTCCAAGCTGGACCGCCGCTTTGGTACGGTCATCTGGCTGTATATGCTGACCACCTTCCTTGCGGCGGCCATCGCTTCCGTTACGAGCTTTATGTTCCCCGTGTCGGTCGTTCTGGCTGATGCCGCCCAGTCGGACGTGGTGCCGCAGGGTCTGGGCGAGGTGCTGAGCACCCTGATCACCAACTTTGTCGCCAACCCCATCAGCGCTCTGATGAGCGGCAACTACATCGGCATCCTGTTCTGGGCCTGTATGTTCGGCCTCGCCATGAAGAGCATCGGCTCGGATACCACCAAGAAGTTCCTCGCGGATACCGCCGATGCGGTGTCGCAGGTGGTGCGCTGGATCATCAATCTGGCCCCCTTCGGCATCATGGGTCTGGTGTATACCAACGTGTCGGGCAACGGTCTGGCCATCTTCACCCAGTACGGCAAGCTGCTGGCCCTGCTGGTGGGTACCATGCTGTTCATGGCGCTCATCGTCTCCCCCTTTATCATGTTCATCTATCTGGGCTGCAACCCCTATCCGCTGGTGTTCCGCTGCCTGAAGGAGTCGGGCCTGACCGCATTCTTCACCCGCAGCTCTGCGGCCAACATTCCGGTCAACATGGCCCTGTGCGAGAAGCTGGGCCTCGATAAGGATATGTATTCCGTCTCCATCCCTCTGGGCGCGACCATCAACATGGATGGTGCGGCTATCACCATCACCATCATGACGCTGGCTGCGGCCAACACGCTGGGCATCCCCGTGACCCTGCCTGCCGCCATCGTCCTGAGCGCCATGTCCGCTCTGGGTGCCTGCGGCGCTTCCGGCGTGGCCGGCGGCTCCCTGCTGCTCATCCCGATGGCCTGCTCGCTGTTCGGCATCTCCAATGATGTGGCCATGCAGATGGTCGGCGTCGGCTTCATCATCGGCGTGATCCAGGACTCTGTGGAGACTGCGCTGAACTCCGCCGGCGATGTGGAGTTCGCCGCTACCGCTGAGTATCATCAGTGGCGCAAGCAGGGCAAGCCCCTGCCGGACTTCCTCCGCAAGTAATATGCAAAACAAAATGGCTGGAGCCGCGCGGCTCCAGCCATTGTTTCGTTTTCCGGAAAAGGCTCAGTCGATGACCTTTGCCTTCTGCAGTGCGGTGATGATGAGGGGGATGAGCACCAGCTGGGCGATGATGCCGGGAACAGCGGTGAAGAGTGCGCCGGACAGGAAGGCCGAGAAGGGGAAGCTGGAGCCGCTGAGGCCCGCCAGCAGGAAGCGGACTGCGCCCCAAACGAGGCGTCCGGCCACCATGGCCGCCGCGAGGGCAGCATAGGTCATGGGCAGGGTGTGCTTCACCCGGCGGTAGAGCCAGCCGGACACCGCGCCGTAGGCAGCCAGCTCAAAGGCCATCGAGAGGGCGATGGGGTACAGCGGGGGCATCCCGAAGAGCACCGAGCGGAGCAGCGGGGCCGCGAAGCCCACGGCCAGACCCCATGGCCCGCCCAGCACGAAGCCGCAGAGCAGGATGGGGAAATGCATGGGGCAGAGCATATTGCCTACCTGCGGCAGATGGCCCGTCACCATGGGCAGGACGAAGGCCAGAGCCAGAAAGAGCGCAGCCAGCACGATGCTGCGGGCCGGAGAGGTGTGTTTCGTTTTCATCGGAGTTCCTCCTTGCAGGCCGCACCGGGACAGAAAAAGGGGTCTGCCCTTGGAAATGCATCCCAAAGGCAGACCCCTTCATGGCGTCTGTTGCAAAAAGTACGGCGGAAAATAAGCGTGCGGCGGGCTTCGGCCCGCAGGCCCGGCTTCCTGCCGGAAATCGTGAAAATTATAGCAGAGTGCCGCAGGATTTGTCAAGACCGGTGCAAAGCAGACTGCAAATTGACCAAAAAAGGATGCGTTTGGAGCGGTTTTTGACCGCGTGTGTACATTTTGCTGGAAGAAGCTTGACCTTTTTGCGCAGAATAGATAATATAAACTTGAATTATAGCGCAACGAGGCGGCAGGAGCCGCACCTTGCGCGGCTGTTACCTTGCAAATTCTGAGGTTCATACGGGAGGACCATCATGACAAATGCAGAAAAGCTCACCCTTGCCAAGCACGCCTGCCACATCCGCATGGGCGTGATCGAGGGAACTCACAGCGCCAAGTGCGGCCATCCGGGCGGCAGTCTGGACATCGCCGAGGTGCTGTCTTACCTCTATTTCGTGGATATGAATGTTGACCCCAAGGCTCCGAAAAAGCCGGACCGCGACCGTCTGGTGCTGTCCAAGGGCCACGCCGCCCCGGCGCTCTACGCTGCGCTGGCCGAGCGCGGGTTCTTCCCGGTGGAAGACCTCAAGACCCTGCGCAAGATCGGCAGCTACCTGCAGGGCCACCCCAACATGAATGAGACGCCGGGCGTGGATATGTCCACCGGCAGTCTGGGTCAGGGTGTGTCCGCCGCCTGCGGTATGGCTCTGGGCGCAAAGATCAGCAAAAAGCCGGTCAATGTCTACACCATCCTTGGCGATGGCGAGGTGGAAGAGGGCGAGTGCTGGGAGGCGTTCATGTTTGCTGCCCACTATAAGCTCTCCAACCTCTGCGTCATGCTGGACCGCAACCATCTCCAGATCGACGGCACTACCGAGACGGTCATGAACAGCGCCCCGCTGGAAGAGAAGCTGAAGGCGTTCAACTTCAACGTCCTGACCATCAACGGCCACGACTACGACCAGATCGAGGCGGCTGTCAAGGCGTTCCACGCTGAGAACGACAAGCCCACCTGCATCATTCTGGACACCGTCAAGGGCACCGGCGTCTCCTTTATGACCAACTCTGTGGATTGGCACGGCAAAGGCCCCAACGACGAAGAGTACGCTGTGGCCATGCAGGAGCTGAACGCAGCCTACGCCGCGCTGGAACAGGAGGACAAGTAAGATGGCAGATGTGAAAATGATCGCGACCCGCGAGAGCTACGGCAATACTCTGAAAGCACTGGCCGCTGAGGGCCATGATGATCTGGTGGTGCTGGACGCCGACCTCGCCGCCGCCACCAAGACCGGGATGTTCCGCAAGGCTTACCCGAGCCGCCACTTCGACTGCGGCATCGCCGAAGCCAACATGATGGGCGTTGCCGCCGGTCTGTCCACCATGGGCTATGTCCCCTTCGTGTCCAGCTTCGCCATGTTCGCTGCGGGCCGTGCCTTTGAGCAGATCCGCAACTCCGTGGCCTATCCCCGCCTGAACGTCAAGATCGGCGCCACCCACGGCGGTATCTCCGTCGGTGAGGACGGCGCTTCCCACCAGTGCTGCGAGGACTTCGCCCTCATGCGCAGCCTGCCCGGCATGACCATCATCTGCCCCGCTGACGATGTGGAGGCCCGGGCTGCTGTCCGCGCTGCCTACGAGATGCAGGGGCCGGTCTACCTCCGCTTCGGTCGTCTGGCCGTCCCTGTGTTCCACGACGAGGCCAACTACCACTTCGAGATCGGCAAGGGCGAGCAGCTCACCGAGGGCAATGACATCGCCATCGTGGCCACCGGCCTGATGGTCAACGAGGCCCGCAAGGCCGCTGAGACGCTGGCCGCCGAGGGCATCCACGCCCGCGTCCTCAACATCCACACCATCAAGCCTCTGGATGAGGACATCATCCTCAAGGCAGCCAAGGAGTGCGGCAAGATCGTCACCGCCGAGGAGCACAACGTCATCGGCGGTCTGGGCGAGGCCGTCTGCTCGCTTCTGAGCGAGAAGCTGCCCACCCCCGTCCGCCGCGTGGGCGTGCAGGACAAGTTCGGCTGCTCCGGCCCTGCATGGGATCTGCTGCGCGAGTATGGTCTGGACGCTGCCACCATCTGCAAGACCGCAAAGGAGATGCTGGGCCGATAAGCCAAGCGTTTCCTGCATAAGAAAAAAGAGACAGGCTTCCCCGAAAGGGGCTGCCTGTCTCATTTTTTATGCGAGGATGCTTTATTTTTTCTTCTTCGGAAAGACGAACGGATTGTGCAGATAGACCGTCATCAGCTCGGCGGTCATGAAGCACCAGATGACCGGCTCACAGAGGATGACTGCGTTGTACGCGAAGCGGGGGATGAACACCATGACAAAGACGATCTTGCCCAGAAATTCGATGACGCTGGACAGGAGGGGCAGCACCTTTTCGCCCATGCTCTGCAGCGCATACCGGTTCGCCAGCAGGACGCCCAGCACGGCGTAGAAGGGGGCGTTCCAGATCAGATACCGTGCGCCGTTTTCCAGCACCACCGGCTCAGAGGAACCGGACACCAGCCGGACCATCCATTCTGCCCCCACGCTCATCAGCACCGTGATGGCGGCGGCCACCACGATGCTGTAGAGGATGATGTCTCGCATCCCGCGCCGGACGCGGTCGGGGTGGTTCGCGCCGTAGTTCTGGGATACGAACGTCGAGCAGGCGGAGGCCATCGCCGTCAGAGGCATATCCGTGAAGGAAAAGAGCTTCCGGGCGGCGGTGTGGCCCGCGATGACCAGTGTGCCCAGCCCGTTGATACCATATTGCAGCACCACCGAGCCTGCCGAGACGATGCTGCTCATAAGGCCCATCGAGATGCTCTGGCTGAACAGCTCCCAGTAGAGGCGGCTGCCCACATGGAAGTGCTTTTTCTCGGGCAGGAGCAGCCGGGCACTGCGGAAGACGTACAGGATGCAGAGCACCACCGACACTCCCTGCGAGATGACCGTGGCCACGCCCGCACCGGCCACCCCCATGCCCAGCACGGCGATGAACCAGAGGTCGAGGATGACATTGAGCACCGACGAGAGGATGAGGAAGACCAGCGGCATGAAGCTGTTGCCGATGGCTCGCAGCAGACCGGCACAGAGGTTGTAAGCGAACATGATGAAGACGCCGTAGTCGATGATGATGATATAGCGGTAGGCGTCCTCAAAGATCTCGACCGGGGTGTCCAGCAGCTCCAGCAGCGGGTGCAGGCCCATCGCGCCCGCCAGCGTGATGACCGCCGACGCGATGAGTCCGATGACGATGGAGCCTGCAACGGTCTGCTTGAGCTGCTCGTCGTCTCCGGCCCCGTAGGAGCGCGCTGCGACGATGGCAAGGCCGTTGCCGATGCCGATGCCGAAGCCGACCAGAAGCTCGTAGATGGCCCCGCAGGCCCCGATGGCAGCAAGGGCGGTGTCACCCAGCACATTGCCCACGATCATGGTGTCCACGGTGTTGTAGAGCTGCTGGAAGAGGCTCGACACCAGAATGGGGAGCATGAAGATGACGAGGCTCTGGAAGATGGGGCCGTTCATCAGGTCCACGCTCTGGCTGAAAAACGATTTTTTTGCGGGGGATCGGGTCATAGGCGGTTCTCCTTCATAACTTTAGGCGGCTTGCCCTCTCCGTCACCTTCGGCGCCACCTCTCCCTTTGGGGGAGTTGGCGCGTGAGCGCCTGAGAGGGCGCAGGCCGTTTACCAGAAAACAAGGCCGCCGCACAGATAAACTGCACGGCAGCCTTGCTGCAAAATTCAGGGGTTACAGCTCCTGCGTCTCGAAGCCGTTGGCCGTCAGCACGTCCACGCTGGAGAAGCCTGCGGCCTTGATGGCAGCTGCGGCCTCGTCGAAGCCGAAGGTCAGGCTGCCGATGTCGTGGGCGTCGGAGGTGATGATGACCCGGCCGCCCATCTTCTGCCACTCGCCCAGCATCCATGCGCCGGGGTAGAAGTCCTTGCGGTAGCCGCGGTAGACGCCGCCGGTATTCACTTCCAGCCGGCAGCCGTGCTCTTTGGCCACAGCCAGTGCCTTGAGGGCTGCGGCCTTGTAGCGGGGAGCCTCCTCATCGAAGAACTCGCCGTCGGCGTTCAGCTTCTTGATGAGGTCGATGTGGGCGAGGATGTCGGGCCCCATGGCCGCCACCTTCTCCACCTCGGCAAAGTAGGCCTCCACAGCGGCCAGCGGGTCGCCGTCGAAGTCGTCGTAGATGCAGTCGTGCAGGTCCTGCGGGCGGAAGTCGATCTCGTAATACTTGCCGGTGTTCTTGCCGTAGAGGTGGTGCGCCGAGCCGATCCAGTAATCGTAGCCGGTGCGCTTGTCCTCGCTCAGCAGGTCCCACTCGATGCCGCAGAGGATGTCCACCTTGCCCTTGTACTCGGTCTTGAGCTTGGCGATGGTGGCCTTGTACTGGGCCGTGCGGCTGGGACTCATGCAGTATTCACGGTCGCGCTGGGTGTAGCTATGGCCCGTGAAGCCCAGTGTGGTCAGCCCCTGCGCACACGCGGCGGAGGCCATCTCCTGTAAGGTGTTTTTGCCATCACACATCGTCGAGTGACAATGGACACTGGACTTCTTGTAATCTGCCATAGTGAATCACTGCATCCTTTCCTGTTTGACCTTGTGGTCGATAACGTGGCGTTTTTCCAACTCGCGGGTGACGTCCTCCACCGTGATGCCGGCCTGCACCATCAGCACCAGCACATGGTATGCCAGATCGCTGATCTCGTAGACCGTCTCGGCCTTGTCTTCCTTTTCGCCCGCGATGATGACCTCCGTGCACTCCTCGCCCACCTTCTTGAGGATCTTTTCCTTGCCCTTCTCGAAGAGGTAGGTGGTGTAGCTGCCCTCCTTGGGGCTGGTCTTGCGGCCCTTGATGAGGTCATACAGCCCCTGCCAGCTGAACTGCTTCAGCTCGGGGGAAACATACACTTCGTTGAAGAAGCAGCTCTCGGCACCGGTGTGACAGGCGGGGCCGCTCTTGACGACCTCCACCACCAGCGCATCGGCGTCACAGTCGGCGGTGATGGACACCACCCGCTGGACGTTGCCGCTGGTCTCGCCCTTGCGCCAGATCTCCTGACGGCTGCGGCTCCAGAACACCGTCCGGCCCTCCGCGATGGTCAGCGCCAGCGTCTCGGCGTTCATGTAGGCGAGGGTCAGCACCTCTTTGGTGTAGTGGTCCTGCACGATGGCAGGGATGAGGCCCTTTTCGTCAAACTTCAGATCCATAATGTTTCTCCTTCCCCGCAGGGGGACAGCTATAGTTTAGCGTATTCGGCGGGCAAACGCAAGCATTTACAGCCGCATTTCCACACCATTTTCGTTTAAGTACTCCTTTAGTGCCCGGATGGTGAGCAGCTTCTGGTGGAAGATGCCCGCCGCAAGGCCCGCGTCGATGCCCTTGTGGCGGAACAGCTCGAGGAAATCTTCCTTTTTGCCTGCGCCGCCGCTGGCGATGATGGGCACGTTCACCCGGGCCGCCACGGCGTCCAGCATCTCAAGGTCGAAGCCGTTGCGCACGCCGTCGGTGTCGATGCTGTTGAGGCAGACCTCGCCCGCGCCGTTGTCCACGCACCACTTGATCCATTCCAGTGCGTCCCGGCCGGTATCCTCGCGCCCGCCCTTGGCAAAGACGCGGAACTGCCCGCCCACCCGTTTGACGTCGGCGGAGAGGACCACGCACTGGTCGCCGTACCGCTTGGCCGCCGCCGGGATGAGGCCGGGGTCTCTCAGTGCGCCCGAGTTGACGCTGACCTTATCGGCCCCGCACTTGAGCACCCGGTCGAAGTCGTCCAGCGTGTTGACGCCGCCGCCCACGGTGAGGGGGATGAAGATCTCGCTGGCCACCCGGGTAAGGATGTCGGTGAAGAGGGAGCGGCCCTCGGCGCTGGCCGTGATGTCGTAGAACACCAGCTCGTCCGCGCCGGCCGCGTTGTACATCCGGGCCATCTCCACCGGGTCGGCCACGTCCTTGATGCCCTCGAAGTTCGTGCCCTTGACGACCCGCCCGCTGCGGACGTCCAGACAGGGAATGATGCGTTTTGTGATCATGGTCTAGCTCCTTACTTCTGCACCAGCGCAACGCAGCGTCTGAGGTCCAGTGCGCCGGTATACAGGCTCTTGCCGAGGATGGCGGCGGCGGTGCCCATCTCTTCCAGCTCCAGCAGCTCCTGCTCCGAGGAGATGCCGCCGCTGGCCGTGATGGCGACGCCGGGCACTTCCCTTGCAAGCTGACGGTAGAGGGCGAGGTTGGTGCCCTGCATCGCGCCATCGCAGGCGATGTCGGTGTAGATGATGGCCTTGCAGCCCGCCTCAGCCAGACGCTGGCAGAAGGCCACGCCCGGCTCGGCGCTGACCTCCTTCCAGCCGTGGATGGCCACATAGCCGTCCTTGGCGTCTACGCCCACGGCGATCTTGTCGCCGTATTTTTTCAGCATCCGGGCCGTGAAATCGAAGTCTGTCACGGCCACGCTGCCGAGGATGCACCGGCCCACCCCGAGGGAGAGGTATCGTTCGATGCGCTCCTCGGTGCGGATGCCGCCGCCCACCTCGATGTATAAGCCACCCTGTTTGGCCAGCGCGGCGATGGTGTCGTAGTTGGAAAGGGTGCCGTCCTTCGCGCCGTCCAGATCGACGACATGGAGGTTTTTGGCCCCCGCGTCCAGAAAGGCCCGCGCCTGTGCGCAGGGGTCTTCGCCGTAGACGGTCATTTTATCGTAGTCGCCCTGCGTCAGGCGCACGACGTTTCCGCCCCGCAGGTCAATGGCTGGGAATAATTGCATTTTGTTTCTCCTTTAGCGGGCTTGCCCTCTCCGTCACCTTCGGTGACAGCTCCCCCAAAGGGGGAGCCAAAAGCCTCTCCCTTTGGGAGCAATAATGATAACCGCCGCCAGTGGCGGAAACAGGGAATTATTGTTGGGGCCGCGGCCAGCAAGACGCAAGTGCTTTTCAAAGCACGAAGCGGATGCTGGGTGCCGCAACCCGGGAGTGGCACCGAAGGTGACGGAGAGGGCAAGCCGCCTTTAAGTTTACAACTCACTGAACGCCCGCAGCAGCCGCAGTCCCGCGTCGCCGCTCTTTTCCGGGTGGAACTGAGTGCCGTACACCCGGCCTGCCTTCACCACACCGGTGACGGGGAGGGAATAGTCGCTGACGGCCAGCGTGTTGGCGGCGCAGTTCTTGCCGTAGTAGCTGTGGACGTAGTAGAAATACTCGCCGTCCCGGACGTACTTGAAAATCGGGTCGTCGTGCAGGATGTGGACGGCGTTCCAGCCGATCTGAGGCACTTTCAGGGTCTGATCGCCGAGGTCAGGGGCCAGCGGGCAGACCTGCCCCGGCACAAAGCCGAGGCCCGGGTGCTCGCCGTATTCGAAGCTCTTTTCAAACAGCAGCTGCATCCCGAGGCAGATGCCAAGGAGGGGCTTTTTCTCCGCTTCCTCCTTGATGACCGGCACAAGGCCGGTGGCCTCGAGCTTTGCCATGGCGTCCCCGAAGGCCCCGACCCCCGGCAGGATGAGCCGGTCGGCGGCACGGATGTCGGCGGGGTCAGCGCTGACCGCTGCGTCCAGCCCCAGATGGGCCAGACTGGACTTCAGGCTGAACAGGTTGCCCACACCGTAGTCGATGATGCAGATCATACCAGCAGTCCTTTCGTAGAAGGGATCTCGTCCCGGTGGGCGGCGTCGATGCGGACGGCGTCGGCCAGCGCACGGCCGGCGCCCTTGAAGGCCGCCTCTAAGATGTGGTGAGTGTTCTCGCCCGCGAACTGGACGAAGTGGACGGTGGCGGGCACGCTGCGGGCAAAGCCCAGCCAGAATTCCTTGGCGCACTCCACGTCGAAGTCGCCCACCTTCTCGGTCTGACAGCGGATGTCCCAGTTCAGGGTGCAGCGGCCCGAGATGTCCACAGCGCAGAGGATGAGGGCCTCGTCCATCGGCAGGTAGAAGCTGCCGTACCGGTGGATGCCCCGCATATCGCCCAGCGCCTCGGCAAAGGCCTGGCCCAGCGCGATGCCCACATCCTCGGTGGTGTGGTGATAGTCCACCTCCACATCGCCGTGGCAGGTGAGCACCAGATCGAACCGGCCATGCCGGGCGAACAGCTCCAGCATATGATTCAGAAAGCCGCACCCGGTGTCCACCTGATACCGGCCTGCGCCGTCGAGGTTCAGGGTCAGCTCGATCTGTGTCTCGTTCGTGTTCCGCTCTATGGTCACTTCCCGCATGGCTCAACCCTCCAAAATTTCATCCAGCGCCCGCAGCAGGGCTTCCATATCCTCCGGCGTGCCGATGGTGATCCGCAGCCAGTCGGTGATGCGGGGCGCGTCGAAATGGCGCACCAGCACCCCCTTTTCCTTCAGCTTCCGATACAGCTCGCCGCCGCCCTTTTTCCCGGTGGAGGCGAAGAGAAAGTTGGCCCGGCTGTCCAGCACGGTGAAGCCCCGCGCTTCCAGCTGCTGCTTCGTCCAGCTGCGGGTTTCGACGATGGCGGCACAGGTCTTTTCGAAATAGGCCGTATCCTCCAGCGCGGCCTTGCCGGCCTTCAGGGTCAGGCGGTTGATGTTGTAGGGGTTGAGGCTGAATTTGACCCGGTTGAGGTCGGCGATGAGCTTTGCACTGCCCATCGCAAGGCCCAGACGGGCACCGGCCAGCTGACGGGACTTCGAGAAGGTCTGGATGACCAGCAGATTTTCGTACTGGTCGATGAGGGGGACACAGCTCTCGCCGCCGAAGTCCACATAGGCCTCGTCCACGATGACCACGTTGTCGGGGTTCGCCTTCAGGATGCCCTCGATGGCGCTGCGGGGCAGGGCCAGACCGGTGGGGGCGTTGGGGTTGGCGATAACGATGGTCTCGTTCAGGCCGTAATAGTCGGCTGGGTCGAGGGTGAAGTCATCCTTCAGAGGGATGATGTGGCTGGGAATGTGCATCAGGCCGCACCAGACGCCGTAGCAGCCGTAGGTGATGTCTGCATAGGCCAGCGGATGCGCCTCGTCGCAGAAGGCCCGCAGGGCGAAGAAGAGGTTCTCGTCGCTGCCGTTGCCGGGCATGATCTGGTCGGGCTGCAAATTGAAGTGGGCCGCTGCCGTCCGCAGCAGCTCGGCACAGGCGGGGTCGGAGTAGAGGCGGAGCTTTTCCACCTCGGCCTCGCTCACCGCCGCCACCACCGCCGGAGAGGGGCGGTAGGGGCTTTCGTTGGTGTTCAGCTTGATGTACTGCTGGTCCTGCGGCTGCTCCCCCGGGGTGTAGGGGGTGACAGCTTCCAGCGTGGGAGAAAGAAAACGGCTCATAGCAAGTTCCTTTCAGTGTTCGGGTTTATGGTCAACGGCCTTGCCCTCTCCGTCATTGCTTACGCAATGCCACCTCTCCCAAAGGGAGAGGCTTTTGGCTCCCCCTTTGGGGGAGCTGGCGCGAAGCGCCTGAGAGGGCAAGCCGCCTGTCATTTATCGTATCGTATGGTCACACTGCGGGCGTGGGCGTGCAGGCCCTCCCGCTCGGCAAAGTCAGCGATGCGGGGTGCGGCCTTTTCCAGCGCCTCCCGGGTGTAATAGAGGAAGCTGGACTTCTTGACGAAGTCGTCCACGCCCAAGGGGCTGGAGAAGCGGGCCGTGCCGCTGGTGGGCAGGGTGTGGTTCGGGCCGGCGAAGTAGTCCCCCAGCGCCTCGGGGACGTTCCGCCCGAGGAAGATGCTGCCCGCGTTTTTGATCTCGTTCAGCACGCTGAAGGGGTCGTCGATGCAGACCTCGAGGTGCTCCGGTGCGATGATGTTGCAGGCCTCGATGGCCTTGCGCAGGTCAGAGCAGACGATGATCTTGCCGTTGTCGTCCACGCTGGCCCGGGCGATGGCGGCGCGGGGCAGCTGGGGGATCTGTACTTCCAGCTCGGCCTGCACGGCCTTGGCAAGGTCGGCGCTGTCGGTGACGAGGACGGGGCTTGCCAGCTTGTCGTGCTCGGCCTGACTCAGAAGGTCGGCGGCGACCCATGCGGGGTCACAGCCGCCGTCGGCCAGCACCAGGATCTCGCTGGGTCCGGCGATCATGTCGATGCCCACCTTGCCGAAGACCTTCCGCTTGGCGGTGGCGACGTAGATGTTGCCCGGGCCGACGATCTTATCGACGGCCGGGATGGTTTGGGTGCCGTAGGCCAGCGCAGCCACGGCCTGTGCGCCGCCGGTCTTGAAGATCTTCGTCACGCCTGCGGTGGCCGCGGCGGCGAGGATGACGGGGTTCACCTTACCGTCCTTCCCTGCGGGAGTCGTCATCACGATCTCCGAAACGCCCGCCACCTTGGCCGGGATGACGTCCATCAGGACGGTGGAAGGGTAGGCCGCTGTGCCGCCGGGGACGTAGACGCCTGCCTTCTCGATGGGAGTGTATTTCTGGCCCAGCACGATGCCGGGCTTGTCGTTCATCACAAAGTTCTTGTGCACCTGCTGGCGGTGGAAGGCCTCGATGTTGGCTGCGGCCTCCCGCAGCGTCTCGAGGAAGTAGCCGTCCATCCCTGCAAAGGCCTCTTCGATCTCCTCCTGCGTCACTTGGAGGCTCTCGAGCTTTGCTCCGTCAAATTTGAGGGCGTATTCCTTCAGGGCCTCGTCGCCCCGGGCACGGACGTCGGCGATGATGCCGTCCACCACATCCTCTACGTTTTTCTCCGCGCGGATATCGCGGTTCAGGATCTCTTCGGGCTTCAGCTCGTCGAAGTTGTACAGCTTTATCATTTTTTCTCCTCCTTTGCGGCAAGGGCGGCGCGCAGCTTTTCCAGCATCTCGTCCATCTCCCGGTGCTTGAACTGGTAGCTGGCCTTATTGGCGATGAAGCGGGCCGAGATGGGCATGAACTCCGTCACCACCCGCAGGCCGTTCTCCCGCAGGGTGGTGCCCGTCTCCACGATGTCCACGATGACGTCCGACAGGCCCAGAATGGGGGCCAGCTCGATGGAGCCGTTGAGCTTGATGATGTCGATGTCCCGCCCGATGGATGCATAGTAACTCTTGGCGATGTTGACGAATTTGGTGGCCACCCGCACCGGGCGGCTGGGGTCGTCCTGATAGTCGGCCGGGGCGGCGACGCACATCCGGCACCTGCCGAGGCTGGTGTCCAGCAACTCGTAGACATCGGCGGAGGCCTCGGTCAGGATGTCCTTGCCCACGATGCCCACATCCGCTGCGCCGTGCTCGACGTAGATGGCCACATCGCTGGGCTTGACGAGAAAATAGCGGATGCCTGCCGCCGGGTTCTCCACCACCAGCTTCCGGGTGGCGTTGTAGTCCTCGGGACAGCCGTAGCCGATGCCTGCCAGAAGGTCATAGACCTTATCGCCCAGACGGCCCTTTGGCAGGGCCACGTTCAGCATGGTCTTTTCCGTGGGCTGCTTCTGCACCGGCGGCAGCGGGGCGCTCAGGCGGTCCAGCTCGTCGAGGTAGACTGCGAAGCCGATGGCCCCCGCCCCCGGGGTGAATTTCTGCATCAGCAGGTCGTACCGCCCGCCTTTGAGCACCGGACGGGGGAGGGACTCCAGATAGCCCTGAAAGACGAGGCCGTTGTAGTACTCCATCTCACCGGCCAGCGTCATGTCCAGACGGATGCTTCCGCCCGCACCGTTCAGCTCGGCGGCAATGGCGTTCAGCTCGGCGGCGGCGGCCCGCATCCGCTGGTTCCGGCAGGCCGCTTCCACCCGGGGCAGCACCTCTTCGCAGCGGCCGCAGAGCTGCATCAGCCCGGCCAGCGCCTCTGCGCCCGCCTCGTCCAGCCCGGCGGCAGAGGCCGCCGCCCGCAGCTCGTGGAGGTTCTTGGCCCGCAGCTTGGCCAGCAGGGCTGCGCGGGAGGCCTCGGGTACGCCCAGCGCGTCCAGCAGGCCGAACAGATAGCCCATGTGGCTCACCTCCAGCACCCACGGCTTTCCCAGCTGGGCGAGCGACTGGGCCGCCAGCGACACGGCCTGCCGCACCTGCGTTTCGCCCACCTCGCCCAGCAGCTCAAGGCCCATCTGGCCGATCTCCTGAAAAGTGTGGCTCTCTGCCGAGGGACGGTAGACGTTTTCGTGGTAGTAGTAGCGCAGCGTCTCGCCCGGGGCGGGCTGTGCCGTCTTGGCGATGGAGAGGGTCACGTCCGGCTTGAGGGCCAGCAGCCGCCCGTCCAGATCGGTGAAGGTGATGACCTGCTCCGACGAAAGAAAGCTGCGGTTCTCCTGATACAGCCCGTACTCCTCGAAGCGGCCCATGTGATATTTGCGGCAGCCCGCCGCTTCGTACAGCGCCCGCAGCGCAAAGGAGGCCTGCTCCTTCGGCTGCAAGCAGGAGATGTCAAATTTCATACCCTTTTCCTCATTTCTGCCGGACACCTGACTGCGCCGGCCCTCTGCGCCCCGCCGCGTTCCGGGGACGCTCCTTGATGTAAGACTATTTTACTTTATCAAGGTAAAGCTGTAAAGCGTGAAAGTGACCGTGTTTTCGATTTTATGATACGATTTTTCTGTGCGTTTGTACAGAAAGGCGAAATCATTTCACGAAAGCCCGCTTTGAGATGATGGGAGCGCAAAAAAAGGAGCCGCTGCACAGCGTTTTCCTGTGCAGCGGCTCCCCGCAGTTCCTTTTTCTCAGCCCAGCAGCTCCAGCACGCCGCTCTTGGGGCGGGCACCGACGGCCTGACGGGTCAGCTTGCCGTTCTCAAACAGCAGCAGGGTGGGGATGCTCATGACGCCGAACTCAGCCGCCAGCTCGGGCTGCTCGTCCACGTTCACCTTGCCCACCTTGACGTCGGTGCGCTCCTCGGCCACCTCGTCCACGATGGGGCTGAGCATCCGGCAGGGGCCGCACCAGCTGGCCCAGAAGTCCAGCAGGACGGGCTGGGCGCTCCGGAGCACCTCAGCGTCGAAGTTTTCTTTCGTGATGGTGATGACTGCCATATTTACTGCCTCCTGAAAGAGTATTTTTTCATCTGACAGGGACAGTATACCCCAAAGCGCGGCGTTTTTCCGTGACCGAATCACAAAAAGCCCGGCACAGGAGGCTTCCTGCGCCGGGCTTCGGAAAAGATGGTCTCAGGCTCAGATGTCCTTCAGGGCATTCTTGCCGGCGACATAGCCGTAGTAACGAAAAAAAGGACTGCCGCACGGAGAAAACCTGTGCGCAGTCCTTTTTGTTCATCCGAGGATCTCTTCCCCGCTGGAATTCGTGACGGTCAGCTCCTGCCCGGTCACGCTGGTGACGAGGGCGATATAGCTCGTGCCCGCCTTGATGTTCATGGTGCGGCCGTCGGCGTCGTAGAACAGCAGAGTGTTGTCCTGCCCCTGTGTCCATGTGATGGTCCACAGATGCCCGCCGTTGAGCCAGACGCCGCCGCCCATGCTCAGGTCGAAGTCGTAGGTCCTGCCGTCATCCCGCAGCGCGGAGGCGCTGAACAGCACCAGCAGATTGTCGAATCCGGCCTGCTGGCCGTTGTTGGCGTCGAGCTGGGGCGTGCCGTCGGCGTGGAGCATCCGGTAAAGGTCGCTGTCCGGGTCGTAGGCGAAGCCGGTGGCGTTGTTGTCGTCAAAGCAGACCCGGACGTTCACGGCGTCCGGCGCGGTGGCATCGGGCAGCTTGCCGTCTTCTTCCTGTGGCAGAAGCGCCGGAACGGTCAGTACAGCGGCTGACCCGGAAGAGGCGCTGGCGGCAGCTGCAGATGCAGCGCTCGTCACCCGGGACTCGGTCAGGACGGCGGAGATGCTCAGCGCATCCAGCACCTTGGAGACGGCGCTGCCGCTGGTGTACCACAGCGGCGCATTGCTCCACTCGCTGCCACAGTCGAACGCGGTGCGTCCGGCTTCCAGCGCGTCCACGGCGCGGATGGAGTAGTAGTCCAGATAATTCTGGTCGAACTGTCCCCCGCCCCGCTGCACGGGAAGCGGCTGCTGACCCACCAACAGCCGCCAGTAGATGTCCTGTCCGGCAGCCACCGGCCCGACCTTGGGGGTGGCGGCCAGCGCCGGATAGACGAGGCAAAGCTCGGTGGCCATCCCGGCTTCTGTGAGGGCCTCCAGCACCACCGACGCGGAGGAGATGCCCCACTGGGTGGCGGAGGCGGTGCTGTTCTCGATGGTCACGGCCACCGGGCGCTGGCCCGGCCATTCCAGCGGATGGCCGGTGAGGGGGTCAGCAGGTGCCAAGGCCTCCGGTTCGCTCTCGCTGGGCAGAAAGGCGCAGCCTGCCAGCAGCGCAGCGGCTAAAATGAGGCAGAGCGCGGTTCGAATGCGTTTCATCATCGTGTCCCTCATGGAGCGTTACTGGTAGCTGAAATTGCTTCGCTCGTCCTCGTCCACCAGCGCGAAATAGGTCTTGCCGCGGTTGAGGGTCATTTCCTCGCCGGACTTGGTGTAGAGCTTGAGGGGGTTGGTGGGATAGGTCTTTTCCCAGCGGCCCACCTGCACGCCGCCGCGGGTGAAGAGATAGGCCTTTCCGCCCTGAATGTACCGGACCTCCTGCACATCGTGGGAGTCACCTGCGTAGGCGTCCATGTCGGCGAAGCAGACCACGACGTTCTCGAAGGTGAGCTGAGCGCCGGTCAGCTCATCGACGGTGTTCTCAGTGGCCTTCTTGGAGGAATTGTACATCTGCATCGCATAGGTGTGGCTGAACGCGGAATAGCTGAACGAGGTGCGGTAGCTCTCGGAATGCAGGATGGTGAGCTTCTTGGCGGAAGGCTCGCCCGGGAGCTTGTTCACCTCGTCGGTGCGGTAGTCGGCGAAGTGGAAGATGGTGCCCTCGCTGGGAGCGTAGAGGCTGATCTTGGCATCAGAGGCGGCTTTGCAGATCTCCTTGCCGGAGGTGAACTCGGTGTGCTCGTAGGCAACGTCCCGGCCGCGGTTGTTCCGATGAGAGACGATGGGGTGGGTGGGGGTGTTGAAGTAGCTCTTGCCGCCGATGTTCAGCCCGGAGTAGCCGTACACATTGACGAACTGGGTGCAGAAGATGCTCTCGCCGTCGTGGTAATAGAGGATGTTCCACGGCATGAGCAGCTGGAGGAACTGGTCGCGGCCCGAGCGGATGGGGCCGACCTCGGGGATGCTGTCAGCGTCGCTGAACACAGCGCACAGGCGGGTGATGCCGCCCTCGACCTTCGCCTCGATGAGCAGGTCGGCGCTGCCGATGCCCCGCTGGGGGCGGGCGTTCTGACGCTGGGAGTTGGCGATGTTGTTCACCATCACGGCCACCGGGCGGCTGTTGGTGCTGCGCCCGATGCCGGTGAGAAGGTCGGCGTCGTAGTCGGGCAGGGCGGAGGGGCCGGGTTCCGGCTGTTCGACCTCAGGCAGCGAGGAGGCGGCCATCTCGCTGGATGCCTCGGACGGGGCCGACGAGGCGGCCGCTTCGCCTTTCCCCAGCAGGCCCTTGAGCAGGCCGGGCAGTCTGCCGCCCAGCGCGGCGCTGCCGGACGCAGAGCAGCCGGTCAGAGCCAGCGCTGCCGCTGCCAGACCGGAAACATGAAGGACGGACCGACGAGAGATCTTCATAATAAAACAGCCTCCTATCAAAAAGCCCCGCCGCATACGGGACGGGGCGGTGCGTTCTGTTTTGATTGTACTGGTTTGCGCCCCATTTGTAAAGAGGGAGTTGCCGCCAGAGCACAGGGCTGGCCCGGAGTCTTTTTCATAAAAGAAAGCGGACGGCTCCGCTGTGGGCGGTGCACAGGCCACTTTTTTGCACTTCCCTCTTGCTTTTTGGGCGCGGTTGTGGTATTATTATTCGGCAATATATGCAAAACTGAAAATATGCGCTCGTAGCTCAGCCGGTAGAGCATCTGACTTTTAATCAGAGGGCCAGGGATTCGAGTTCCCTCGAGCGCACCAAAATCCCACGAAGAATCGTATGGTTCTTCGTGGGATTTTCTTTTTATACGCCATTTGCACGGTCTCTGCACGGTTTTTGCACGGTCCGCATTTTTCGTGTCAGATGGAGTAAGTTTGTGAATTACTCTGCAATTCGTGCTATTTTTTGCAATTCAGGTCAGCAGAGCCAAGCGAAGTTGCGCTTTTACAGAGGGGTCGGCGTCCTTCAGAAGAAAGCCGCTCGCCCCGGCGCCCAGAGCATCGTAAACGTACTCGTCCACGTCGAAGGTGGTGAGCACGAGCACCCGGGTTTTTGCGAGCAGAGGATTCGATGTAATGGCGCGGGTGGCCTCGATGCCGTTCATCTCGGGCATGCGGATGTCCATGAGCACCACGTCCGGCTTGAGGCGCTGCGCCTCCTGCACCGCATCGGCCCCGTTTCGGGCCTCGCCAACGATCTCGATGCCCTCGTAGGTGCCGAGAATGGCCTTGAAGCCGCCGCGCACGAGATCCTGGTCGTCCACGACGAGCACGCGGATGGGATCGGCCTCACTCATGGGTCTCCTCCTTCTGGCTGAGGGGAACGCTCACGGCAATGCGCACGCCGCCGAGCGGGCTTGGGGATGCGGAGAACGTGCCCTGCAGAAGCCGCGCGCGCTCGCGCATGCCGAGCAGGCCGTGGTGACCGGCCGCGGCGGCCGGG